>Ga0268386_10002401_pt1 | contig 13323 bp, 11 predicted proteins | sample RVTome_15_FD_200260 | JGI IMG/M metagenome (GOLD analysis project Ga0268386, IMG submission 200260) | Soil microbial communities from uranium-contaminated site in the Upper Colorado River Basin, Wyoming, United States - RVT150D86... ...
TGCTGGGTCTGTCGGCCGGGCTGGCGCTGCTGTGGTGGGCCTTGCCGTAGATAGGGTCTTTGCAGTTGCGTCGGTCTCACGGGTGACCACGGAAATCCTCAGCGCTGCGTCGTCTGCAGGTACTGGAAAAAGTCCGAGTCGGCATCGATGAGCAACGTGGTGTTCTCGTCCAGCGCGTCGTAACTCTCCAGCGTCTTGAAGAATGCGTAGAACTCGGCGTCGGCGCCGAAAGCGGCGCCGTAGATTTTCGTGGCCTCGGCGTCGGCCGCGCCCCTGATTTCCTCGGCCTTGCGCTCAGCCTCGGAGTTTATGCGGCGCAAGTCTCGCTCCATGCCGCCCAGGATTTCCTGGCTCCTGCCCTGGCCTTCCGAGCGGAAGCGCGCGGCGATGCTCTGCCGCTCGGAAATCATCCGGCTCTCGACCTGCGCGCGCACGGATTCTATGTAGTTGATGCGTTTGATGCGGACGTCGACCAGTTCGATGCCCAGTTCCGGCATCATCTGGGCTGCCGCTGCGAACATATCCCGCTCGAGCATGGCTCGGCCCTTCTTCGGGCGTTCCAGGTCGGTCTCGGCCAGGGCGGTTACTTCTTCCTCCGCGAGGCCGGACACGTCCACGGCCCAGTCGGCTGAACGGACGATTTCCTCGAGTTCGGTGCCGGACACGATGTCCCGGGCGACGGAATCGAGTATGTCGTCGAGACGCGCGCGAGCTCCTGCTTCATCTCGCACCGAACGCAGGAATTGCAGAGGATCCGCGATGCGCCAGCGCGCCGTGGCATCGACTACGATGAACTCGCGGCCAAGCGTGGGGATCTGGCTGACGTCGCCGTCCCATGCGAGCAGCCGCTTGTCGAAGCGCCGGACTTCCTGGATGAATGGCACGCGCCAGTGCAACCCCGGGTCCGAGATCACGTCGCCGATAGGCTCGCCGAACTGCACGACGATGCCTTGTTCCGCCTGGTCGATCACGAATGCCGAGTTGACGGCAATAAAAAAAAGCGCGGCAAGGAGGACGGCAGCGACGGTGATTTTCCTGTTCATCGGTTTTCCTCCGGGGCAGCGATGCGCCGAAGGTCCGACTCGCCAAGGTTAAGCAGCGGAAGGGCCTGGCCTTCCTCCATGACGACGACCGAGCCGATTCGCGGCAGGGCCCGGTGCAGTGCTTCCAGGTATAGCCGCGTCCGTGTGACTTCCGGCGCGTTGCGATATTCCGCCAGAACGGCGCTGAACCGCGCTGTCTCTCCCAGCGCGCGGTTGACCCGCTCGGTCGCATAGCCCTCCGCCTCCGCGATCACGCGATTGGCGGTGCCCTCCGCGCGGGGGATTGCCTGGTTGAGCTCCCTGTTCGCCTCGTTGACCATGCGCTCCAGTTCCTGTCGCGCTTCGTTCACTTCGTTGAAAGCAGGCTGGACCCGTGCAGGCGGCACGACGTCCTGCAACTCGACCGTGATGATATGCAGCCCGTTGTCATAGCGGTCCATCGCGCTTTGAATCTCATCACGAGTGGCGTTTGCAATATCGACCCGGGCGACGGTCAGCACTTCGCTGCCGACGCGGTTGCCCACGACCCGCCGCATCACCGATTCGGAAAGGTCGCGAAGCGTGCGCGTTGGCTCACGCATGCCGTAGAGATAACGAATAGGGTCGGAAATGCGATATTGAACGACCCAGTCGACCTGGATGATGTTCAGGTCGCCAGTCAACATCAGCGACTCGTCAAGGAAGTCCTGGTCGCTGTAGCGTGTGCGGTCCCCCGATGACTCTTCCGAACGGAATCCGAACTCTTGCTTCAGAACGCGCTCGGTGGCGACCTTCTGTACCGAGTCGATGCCGAACGGCAGTTTGAAGTGCAACCCGGGGTCGGTGATTCCATGCACGGCGCCGAATCGCTTTACGACGGCGCGTTCCTCCGGCTGCACCGTATAGAAGGATGTGAACGCCGCCACGGCGACCAGCAAGATAATCATGCCGATGGCGATCTGCCGACTGGTCGGACCCTGCGGTGGCCGGGGCTGCATGCCGAGGATCTGATGAAGCGCCTTATTGTCCCGTCTCATCTGTTTCTGCTCCCCTTTTGAATCGCACTGACATCCAGCCGCGACTCGAAGCATGGTGCCGTGCGGCCGTCCCGATGATGCAGGTGTGTCTGGATGGCGACACTTTAACGCACAAGGGAGCCGTGCTGCCGATATTCGGCACCACTTGCCGGCGGCGAGTCCTCTGCGAGCCGCTTCCTTGACAGTCGCGTCAGGCAAGGTATAAGTCACGTGCCACGGTGAGCAAGACCAGGGTCACTTACAGTCACCGAACACGCTTTGAAGAATGCGCCAACGTCATTGGCCGGATATCGGTCGACGTGGAATCCTGAAGCTGTGAACTCGGTTAGCGCGGAGCGCCCCATTCCGGTGGGACGATTCTGGTCAGGCCCACCTGTATCAGAACGAACGAATGGGGATTCAGAACCAACATGGCTGAACAGTCAGAAGTTACCACCCGGTCAATCCGCTTTGGCTCCTGCGTTTCAATTGGCCTCTTCATGTCGCACCTGCAGGGTGTTTCCGGGATCGAAATTACCTATACCGCACTGATCGCAAGCAGCCTTTTCCTGGCTTTTCTGCTGAGTGAGGCGGGAATGCAGGAATACGAGAAAATCAAAATCAGCCGGAGAAGGAAGAGGCGCTAGAGCACTGGTCTGGGTGCACTGGTCTACGGCGCAGCTGCCTTGCGAGCTGGTAGCGATTTGCGCAACTCGCCGAAGCGCCTGCGGTATTGAGCCGGCGTGAGGTTTACCTTGCGGCGAAACAGCCGCGTGAAAAAACCGGCGTCTTCGTAGCCCACCTCGTTCGCGATTGCCTCGATGGGAAGATCGCTCGCTTCCAGCATCTGCTTGGCTTCCTCCAACCGAAGCGCGTGCACGTACTCGAGCGGCGACATGCCCGTCGCCTGCTGGAAGCGGCGCTTGAACGATCGCTCGGCCAAGCCGGAGAGCCGCACCATTGCTGTGACGGGGTTCCTCCGGTCGTAGTTTTCAGCGATCCACGACTGGCAGCGCGCGATGACGGCATCTTCGACCTGCCGGGTGCGGGCAAGACGGGCGAAAGGCTGCTGCCCGCTGTGGTGCCAGTCGATAAGATTGACGCGCGCGACCTTGAGGGCATGATCGAGGCCGACCGACCGGGCGATGAGATACAACGCGAGGTCGAGCCAGGTGGTGCCTCCGCCCGCCATGATCAGCCGCTGGCCGTCCCCGCTGACGACAAGGGCTCGCTGCGTTCGCACGGAAACCTCGGGAAAACGCTTCCGCATGACATCGCACCAGCCCCAATGCGTCGTACCTTCCCAGCCGTCCAAGAGCCCGGTTTCCGCGAGCAGCATGGACCCTGAACAGCTTGCAGCCAGCGTCGCGCCGTCGCGATGGCGCTGCCTGAGCCAGTCGATTTCGTCACTGAACCGTTCGGCAAGCGGCTCGCCCGGCGGCAGGCTGACCTCCGGCACGCAGACTATGGAGCAGTCCGGGCAATCCGCGAGGGAGACGTGCGGGACCAGTCGTACGCCGTTGGCAACTTCCAGTGGCTCGGCTTGCCGCGCCGTGAGCATTGGCCGGATCAGTTCCGGGCCGGGCATGCCGTCCGTCAGCAGGTCCCAGTCCCGTCCCGCAGACAGGAACAGGTCATACATGCCGTAGACGACGGACGCGGTCGTGTCCGGGAAGACGAGGATCGCGATTGTCTTGGGCGGCACCGTCATGGCAGTTTCGGCCGGTTCCTTGCACGAACGGCTTTGGTGTCGTTCTGCGGTCGATCGTACCCTGTGCGCATTGGATTTGCTGAAAACCGCGCATAAGGGAGACGAATGGCATGAGCCGATACCGTAAAAAACTGCCGCAGCTCGCCGACAGGCTTTTCCTGACGGACGGAGGACTGGAGACCACGCTCGTTTTCGACAAGCAGCTGGAGCTGCCGTGTTTCGCCGCTTTCGATCTGCTGAAGGAAGAGGCGGGCGTGGAGATACTGCGCCACTACTTCGACCCCTATATCGAGGCGGCGCGACGGCACGGCGCAGGTTTCGTGCTTGAATCCCCGACCTGGCGCGCCAACCCGGACTGGGGCGCGCAGCTCGGTTACGACGCCGTCACCCTGGCCGACGCAAACCGGAGCGCCATCGGACTCATGCTCGAGATCCGCGCTGCGCACGAAACGCCGCGGATGCCGATGGTCATCAGCGGCAACATCGGTCCCCGTGGTGACGGCTACCGTGCCGGGAAGCGGATGTCGGCCGACCAGGCGCGCGACTATCATGCGGCCCAGATCGAGACGTTTGCGCAGACTGAGGCCGATATGATTTCCGCCTTCACGATCAACTACATCGAGGAAGCAGTGGGCATTCTGCGTGCCGCGCGCGAAGCCGGCATGCCGGCGGTCGTCTCGTACACGCTCGAGACGGACGGGCGGCTGCCATCCGGAGATACCCTGGCGGATGCCATTCGCCGCACGGATGAGGAAACCGACGGCTACGCGGCTTATTTCATGATCAACTGCGCGCATCCGACGCATTTCATGGAGGTGTTGGACCGGGGTGCGTCGTGGCGCACTCGTGTGCGCGGCGTTCGCGCGAACGCATCCCTGCGCAGCCACGCGGAACTCGACGAAAGCACGGATCTCGACGCCGGCGATCCGAAGCAACTCGGCGCCGAGTATTGCGAACTGCGCGAGTTATTGCCGAAGCTGAATGTGCTTGGCGGCTGCTGCGGCACCGATCATCGCCACGTGCAGGCCATCGCGGCGGCTTGCACCTCCGGAGAGCGCAAATCCATATCGATCGGAGCCAACCTGAAGCTCGCGTATGTTGAACAGGGCAACCCGGCCGGCGTGCCCGTCATTTTCCTGCCGGGGTATTCGGACTCGGCGCCTTCGTACCTTCCGCTGATGGCGGAGCTCCCGCAAACGTACAGGCTGATCGCGCTGACACAGCGCGGGCATGGCGACTCCGACAAACCCGAGGAAGGCTACGAGACGGCGCGCTACGCCGATGACCTCGCAGCGTTCATGAATGCCATGGTGATCCCGCGAGCAATCGTCGTGGGCCACTCCTTCGGCACCCTTGTTGCCCTGCGTTTTGCCATCGATCGTCCAGGCAAGGTACTTGGCCTCGGCCTGCTGGGCGGGTTCGGGACGCTCGTCGGCAATCCGGGCGTGGAGGAACTCTGGACGGCGGTTTCCGGCCTGCCCGGGGTGATCGATCCGCAGTTCGTACGCGAATTCCAGGAAAGCACCCTTGCCCGGCCGATCCCGGCGGAGCACCTCGAATCGGCAATTGCCGAATCGCGGAAAATGCCCTACAGGGTGTGGAAGTCGCTGTTGCGCAGTCTGTTGCAGGATGATTTTTCACGCGAGATTGCGCGGATTGCCGCGCCAACGCTTGCCATTTGGGGCGAGCAGGACGGATTCGCCAGAAGGTCCGACCAGGACCTCTTCCTGTCGGCGATCCGTAACGCAGAACTGGTTTCCTTCCCGGAAGGAGGGCATGCGATGCACTGGGAAGATCCCGCAGGCACGGCGGATGTACTCGCGAAATGCTGGGCTTCCTGGGCAGCCAAGGCTGCATAATCAGTGCATAATCTTACACTTACGATCCCCATGGCTGGCGCAAAACGGATTCGCTACTATCATTGAGATGTATGTAGAAGAAGAAGTTGGCCTTCGCAGGCTTTTCCGTACTGGAGTGGGATCAATGCACATTGCTCGTCTTGCGGCTTTACTGGTCCTGTCGCTCGGGTTGTCGATGACGGCGCAGGCGGGCAAACCGCACAAGAAATCCGACGGGAGGCTGTCGATAGCGGCGCCCGAAGCGACATTCACGTCGATCAGGGTTAGAAACGGCATCATTACGAAGCGCTACCGCAACCGCTCCGGAGCACTGGCCACGACACAGTGGCCGCTGATCCTGAGGTTCGAAAGCCGCACGGCAGTCGGCTTCGTCGCCAGTGCGACGGCCGATTCACGTGCGCGGGAGGCGCTTGTCCTGAAGGATCCGGACGGCTGCCTCAACCTGGCATCCCTGGTTGAAGACATAGAGCTTGCCGCCTTCGATCCCGACTGCGCCGGCCGGACCGAGGATGAGACGTGGATCGAGGTGCAGCAGGAGAAGTTCGATACCTTCGAACTCGTGGACAATCGTCAGACGGGCAACGATGCGGTCCGGGAACGGCTGGTCGACGACGTCTATACGGATGGCGTATTGCTCAATACGCCCTACCTGGCGCTGAACCAGATCATGGCCGTCGGCCCGCAGACCGGCGGCCCCGCGAGCGGAGACCCGAACGGAGCCGAGTTCGACGGTTACGGTTATGGCGCCGATGATGATTTCACAAGCCTGGTCATCATGGCGGACATCGGCGGGGCGCGGGTATTCGACCTCGATTTCAACCACACGCCGGGGTTCATCCGGAATCTTGCCGGTTTCGTCAACACCGTTTCCACCGAACTCCTGGACGGCAAGGGCCAGACGGCGATCACGGCAACTACGCATCCGCTTGCCGGAGTGTTCGAGCCGATCGCGCTGTTCGACTTCTCGATAACGAATCCCGACTACGCAGGTTTCGACTACCTGCAGCGCGTCGACAGCGCGCCGATCACGGCGTTCGAGCTGATGTCCTCCGTGCCGGCAGAAACCGACCCGCCGCCACAGGCCAACGAGTTCTACGACGAACTGCTTTCCACGTATTTTCCCGTTGCAGTGACGATACGCGCGGTGGTCGTCGCGCAGGAGGCACCGGCATTTATCGAAGACCTGAATAATGACGGCAAATTCACGGCGCGGGACGTGAGAATGGCGGGATACCAGCTCGTCTCGAACGAGGTCGAGATAAACCTGACGCTCACGCACGACAACCTGCTCGTAGACAGCCCCGACATCAAGTGTCTTCCGAGGACGGTCATTTTCGACGATCTGGATGGCGACGGTGCCAATGGAGAGCCGTTCAAGTGCACCGGCAAATCGGGTTCGTCCAGGTCGAGACGAGTGCCTCGATAGGACGGTTTATCCATCGAGCAATGCCCTGGCGCGCGTGATTTCGGAGCGATCGGGATCGGCCGCGCGCCACCGCTCCATGAATCGTTGCGCCTGTTCTCGCGCTTCAGCAACTGCTCCCGCCTGCAAAAGAATCTCCGCGTGGAGTAGAAAGGCGCGCTCGCGATCGAGCTCGAGGTCGAGGCGCGGATCCGCGGGATCGCGTTCCGTGGCCGCCTGCAACGCCAGCGCCGCTGCGGTCTCGAGATCCCCCGCCTCACGGTAGAGCAGCGCGAGTCCGTAACGGTAGATCGCATACTGATACCCTGCCTCATCGACGGCCGCTTGTAGCAGGGGCGCCGCGGCCTCGATGTTTCCCTCATAGAGCGCGGACAGCCCCGCGAGGAAGTTGGCTGCTTTTGATTCACTGCGATCGGGATCGTCGTTGTCCGTCAATAACCTGATGGACGCCACAGTTTGATCCAGTTCGTTTGCACGCCCCGACTGGTGCTCGAGCATTCCGCGTGCGAACAGGTATCGCGCTATCGGCGGCTGCGCCTCCTGCAGAGACGCCGCGAGGAGAGCGTCAGCTCGTTCACGATCGCCCAGTTCGAGATACGTCGATCCCTGTTCGGAGAGTGCCATGGCGGTCCGAATGCGTTCATCGCGGATAAGCGGCATTGCCTCTTCAATTACGGCGAGTGAGGCCGTGAACCGCCCACGGCCGCGCAACACTCCGGCCAGGTCGAACGCCGCGTCTATACGGTAGTCCGGTGGTACGTTCTCGTCGTCCAGCATCGCGCTCCATGTTGCGACTGCGGAATCGAAACTTCCTGCCAGATATTCGCCACGCGCGAGGCCCAGCATAGAGACCTCGAAACCGGGCCGCAGCGAAAGCGCGTGCTTATGCTGTTCGATCGAAGCGTCGTAGTCACCCCGCTGGAGAGCGAGGTTGCCCAGCAGGGCGAAAGCGTATGGATCGCCCGGCTTCATCGAAGCAAATCGCTGCAACGCCTCGCTGGCTTCGTCGAGCTTTCCGACATCGAGCAAACGTTCGCCAAGCGCCATCCACGATGTCGGATCGTACGGGTAGATTTCGCTCAACCGCCTGAACTCTCTGATCGCGGCGTCGTCCTTGAAATCCAGCCAGTACGCTTCCGCCAGAAGCTGGCCCGCCTCGGTTTCATATGGATACAGTTCGACGAGTTCGCTGTAGACCTCGATCGCTTTTGTCGGATCGCGTTGTGCCACGAAGTAGGCTTTGGCGCCTTCGACGTACAGTCGCAGGCGCCTCGACAGATCCGCATCAGCAGGGATCTTGTCGAGCGTCGATCGTGCGAGATCCGAGCGGCCAGTGGATTCGTATACCTGCGCCAGGCGGAATCGTGCAATGTGGTAGTCCGGCGCGATCGCCAGCGCAGCATTGAATGCTTCCTCGGCTTCCTGAAATGCAAAATCGATGAAGTATGCCAGCCCGGCGATGTAGGCTTCGTACGCTTCGACATTTTCGATGGCAAAGTCGGCCTCGAATCTGCCGACCCTCTCCTGATGAGGAATACGCAGCGCCCGCTTGATCTCGGTACTCAGTTGCAGCACCCCCTTGAAAAGCTCGGAGACATTCGCCCCGGTGGCGCGAGGACTCAGTATCTCTATCCCGTTGTCCAGGTCCTCGATGTGGGTCGTTAGAACGATGCCGTCCGGCGTTTCGAACAGCTCGCCGTTTATCAGATAGTCGACACCGATGCTGCGCGCCCGCTCGGATACATCCTCGTCTTTGACGCCGGACGTCATCGCTTTCCAGCGCGAACGTGAGATCACGAGGACGTGCTGTGATTCGGCAAGCTCGCTGTGGATCATGTTGGCGATACCGTCGCCCAGCCAGTCGTGCTCCGCCCGGCCCGCGATATAACGAGGCTCCTGCACGGCTATGACCGGCTGTTCCTTGATCTCGGCCCTTCCGGGGCGTTGACCTGACTGCACGATGTAGTCGCCCCACACCCACCACAGCACGCCGGCAGACATTGCCGTGGCCATCCCGGCGATTGCAAGCTTCGGCCAGATTCCCTTCGCAAGCGTGTAGCCGGATTCGGGTGTGCGGGTGATGCCTTTCGCTGAAAAGTCGAGTGTCCATGCGAGCAACATCGCTGGCGGGAAGCCGACGATGAAAACGATTATCAGGGCCCTCATGGCCCAGGCAGGGGCGCCGAACTCGGGGAATATGATGGACCCCGCCTGGATCGCCACCCAGGCGAAGACTGCGTACGCGGCTGCCGACCGGTAGACCCGGCGCCGGGCGAGCTCGCGGAAAAAGCTGGAGTCGTGGCGAGGCTCGTTCATTCACCACCTGCAAAGCGAACGGAAAAAGAAGCTTCTTCGTGCAAGACCTGAAATGACGCATTATAAGCGTGCGACAATCTCGGGGAACGGCAAGCCTACAAGCGCGCCAACGAACTCGATGACGAGTTGCCCGTCGACTGAGCGACGATTCACAAGGCGAAGAAATCATCCGTCGAAGCAGGCACGCAATCGACGCAGTCCCTCTTCGATGTCCTGGGTCGCAATGGCGCCGTAGCCTAGCACTACTCCGGGCTGCCGCGGGCCATCTATGGCGAAATGGGACAGCCGGTGGAAAGCAACTTCCTCGTCGAAGGCCCGGCGCCCGATCGAACTCATGTCCTCCACGGAGGCGTCGCGCGACCGGGCGGTGACATGCAGCCCCACGGTCGACGGAATGCCTTCGAGGCAATCCGCGAAGTCACGGTCCAGTATTTTGATGATCAACTCATGCCGGGCGCGGTAAATGCTGCCGAGCTTGCGGACGTGCCGCGCGAAATCGCCTTCGTCGATGAATCGTGCGAGAGCAGCCTGGACAAGCATGTTCGTGTGCCAGTCCGTCACGTGCTTTGCCTTGTGAGCGGCAATGCTCAGGGAAGGTGGGGTTGCCACGAATCCGAGACGTAAGGATGGCAGCATCGTCTTCGAAAACGAGCCGACGTAAACGACCCTGCCGGTGGTGTCGAGCGTGTGCAGCGGCTCCATGGGGCGTCCGCCGAAGCGGAATTCGCTGTCATAGTCGTCTTCGATGATCGCCGCGTTGGCGCGGTCCGCCCAGTTCAGCAAGGCCCCGCGCCGGGGCATGCTCATCGTGACCCCGAGCGGATACTGGTGAGACGGCGTCACGTATACGAAGCGGGCATTCCGAGGCAGTGCATCGACCACGAGGCCTTCGGCGTCGACGGGAACTCCGACGACCCGCGCGCCGAGTGACCGGAACAGGCGTGTCGGCGGTTGATAGCCGGGATCCTCGACCGCGACCGCATCGCCCGGGGCAAGCATGACCCTCGCCATGATGTCGAGCGCCTGTTGCGTGCCATTCGTGATCGTGATGTCGTCCGGCGATGTCTCGACACCGCGCGAAATCGCGATGTGCCGCGCTATCGCCTTGCGCAGGTCCGGATGGCCGGCAGCGTCGCCGTACGCGCCGCCGCTCACCTGCGGCGAACGCAGTTCGCGTGCGATCAGGCGCCGCCATGTCTGGTGCGGGAACAGCGAAGCATCCGGCATGCCGGTGACGAAGGCAAAGCGCGGCGCATGCCCGAAAGCGCCGGGCAGCCGGATGGACTCCCAGACGGGCCTCGGCCGCAGCACGCCCGGCGGCTTCGGTTTTCGGCGGTCTCCTGATGCAGCCCGGCCGCGGAAACTCACTGTCGTGCCGGCGCCCACGCGGGACGTAACGTAACCCTCTCCTGCGAGCCGGTCATAGGCGACCGTCACGGTGGTGCGCGAAACGCTCAAGCGTCGCGCGAGTTCCCTGCTGGGCGGCAGCAAATGCCCGGGACCGAGAACTCCATCGAGAATGGCGCGTCTGAGTTGCCGGTAGATCTCCACGCTCAGGTTCTTGCGGCCGATCAGGTTTATATGGAATTCCATCGCGGCTATCCGTTGATCCGTGGCACTCGAGCCGCCAGCCGGCTCGCCCGATTGGCTTGTCCAAGAGAAGCGAAATTGGATCTTCAACCGGTCCTTTCAGACGCCTAGATTAGCCTCCCCGCATCGAAAGCGCATTCCCGATTCCGCTCAATGCAAATTCGCCAGGAACATTCGCTGGATAACCCATTGGTCCTCGTTCTGAGCGGCGGGTTCATCGCGGCGGCGCTCGATATCGGGTTTGCCTGCCTCTACTGGGCGCTCAGCGGCGACGTCCCGCCGCAGCGCATTCTGCAGTCGGTCGCCGCCGGCGTGCTCGGCGATGCCAGCTTCGAGGGTGGTGCACTTACCGCATCGCTCGGACTCCTGCTGCATTTTCTGATCGTGTTCGTGATGGCACTGGTGTATTACGCCGCCGCTCTCAGGCTCGCCCGGCTCCGCGAGCGCGCCTTGCTTTTCGGCGGCGCCTACGGGCTGCTCCTCTACGCGGTCATGAATTACATCGTCGTTCCGCTGTCACGAGCCGGCGCGGGAGCGAAGGATCCGCTCTGGATGACGCTCGGCGTTGCCGTGCATGTCCTCCTGATCGGCATTCCCATCGCGCTATTTGCGAACAGGGCCGCGCAGCGCCGCCTTGCGGCCAGCGGCTGACCGCCGTCATCAACACGCTGTGTCCGCACGCCGGGCACCCGGAGACTGTATGCAGTACCTGCAGCTTGTCTATCTCGCAGAACAGAAGGTGAAGTGCATACCGCAAGCAGCGTGCCCGGCGTATGCCGCCGATCCCCCGCGTCTTGCCGTGGCAGGACCTCGATGCGTCTCCGCACATCTTTGTGCAAGGAGCGAGAACGGCGTCGTCCTGGTGACGGACGGTCCCTTCATCGAAACGAAAGAGTATCTCGCCGGCAGCCAGTGAAAGTGCGCTCGATCCGGCTCGTGCATTGTCGGTGGCGGAAGTTATGATGGCCCGGACGATTGTCCCGAACCGGGGGAAGGATGAAATCACTGATCATCGGCCTGGCGTTGCTTGGGGTTGGTGCATGCGGCAGCGATAACGAGCCCGGCCGGCAGGAAGGGAGCGAGTCCGCAGCGTCGACCGTGCTTGTCGATCCTGCGCGAATCGAGACGGCGCTGAGCGGGTTCGTCGAGCGCGGCGAGCTGGTCGGGGTCTCCGCGCTGGTGTACGAGGACGGGAAGGAAGCGTACTTCGGCGCGTTCGGCATGGCCGACCGTGAGAAGGAGCGCCCGATGAGCCGCGACACACTCGTGCGAATCTTTTCGATGACCAAACCGCTGACCGGCGTCGTGCTGATGACGTTCTACGAGGACGGCCACTTCGAACTCGATGACCCCCTGGAAAAGCACCTGCCGGAGTTCGCCGGCATCCAGGTATACGCGGGCGAGGAGAACGGGGAAGTGCTTCTCGAGCCGCCGGCGAGGTTGCCGACGATTCGCGACATCCTCCGCCACACGGCAGGCTTCGCCAACGGCGATGACAGCGATCAAAGCGGGGTGGGCAAGCGCTATCGCGAGCTCGATCCGGGCAACTTCGAAAATACCCTCGAACAGATGTCGGAAAAACTCGCCAGCGTGCCGCTGCTGTACCAGCCCGGTACCCGCTGGTATTACGGGCCGTCCGTGGACGTCCAGGCGCGGCTGGTGGAGGTCCTGAGCGGCAAGTCTTACGACCTCGTGCTCCAGGAGCGCCTTCTCGACCCGCTCGCAATGAAGGACACACAATACACACTCCGCCAGGATCAGCTCGAGCGCATGAGCGCGCTCTACGAGCGTCATCCGGATGGCAGTTTCACGCGCGTTCCCGACGAGATTTCACTGGCATTCAACATACGGGAAAGACCGTTGAAGCCCGGCGGATGGGGACTGACCTCGACGCTCGAGGATTACATGCGATTCGCGCGCATGCTGGCCAACGGCGGCGAACTCGACGGCGTGCGCATCCTGCAGGCCGAAACCGTGCGGCTAATGGCGACCGACGCTTTGCCGCCGGAGCTGACCGACCGCTGGTGGCTGGTCAACAAGGGGCAGGTCGGTTTCGGCGTCGACTTCGCGGTGCGCGTGGCGCCGCCGGCCAACCAGGCGGAGGCATCCGGCGCGGTCGGGGAATTCTTCTGGGATGGCCTGGCCAATACGCTTTTCTGGGTAGATCCGCAGAACGACATTGCAGCGGTCCTGTTCAACCACTACTGGCCGTTCGGCAAGACGGAAATCCAGAAGGAATTCCGCGACGCAATTTATTACCGGGACGAAACGGCAAGGGCCCTCAACAAGGCGAAGGCCGGCCCGGATTCCCCACGGCTGTCGGATTAATGCCCGGACAAACGGGCGATCGCGTCCCGCGTGCGGGCGCAGGCGTCCGCCAACGCCT
>Ga0268386_10002402_pt1 | contig 13323 bp, 19 predicted proteins | sample RVTome_15_FD_200260 | JGI IMG/M metagenome (GOLD analysis project Ga0268386, IMG submission 200260) | Soil microbial communities from uranium-contaminated site in the Upper Colorado River Basin, Wyoming, United States - RVT150D86... ...
ACCTGGCCACATTCAGCCCGGGGATGTTTGTGCTCTACGGGCGGGAATACCCGGAGATCGACCGGGTTGTTTGGATGTCACCCGACAAGGCGCGGGAAAAGCTCAACCCGGCGCAGCGGATATTTCTCGATCGACTAGTCGAATACCTGCGTTTGAATGGACATCAGGAGGTCTCGTGATGACTGACAAGCCACAGACGGAATCGGAGTGGAAAGAGAAGCTCACCCCCGAGCAATACCAGGTCCTCCGACAGGGCGGGACCGAGCGCGCCTTCACAGGCAAGTATTGGGATGCCAAGGCGAAGGGCGTCTATCGATGTGCCGGCTGCGGTGAGGAGCTCTTCTCGTCTGATACCAAGTACGAGAGCCACAGCGGATGGCCCAGCTTCTTCCAGCCTCTGGGCGAGGGTGTCATCGATGAGGATGTCGACCGTTCCTACGGGATGGTGCGAACCGAGATCAAGTGCGCCAATTGCGGCGGGCACCTCGGGCACGTCTTCGACGACGGTCCCAACCCCACCGGTCTCCGCTACTGCGTCAACTCGGCCTCCCTGGAGCTAGACGAGGCCGACGACTGACGAGCGAACTGCGGGCGCCAGACTTCGCTGAGCGAAGTCTGGAACCCTGGGTTCGCTACTTCCGGACTTCCTCGATCACGGAGACCATGGACTCGTCGTGATCGGTGGTGGGCAGGGCGGAGAGGCGGAGACGGCGCTCGATGGTGTCGTCGAACACGAGGGGTCGTATCTCAACCTGGCGGACGAGGCTCATGACGGCCTCGTTGTCGGCCAGGGCCTCGAAGCACAACTCGTTGATGCCGTCGGCGCGAGCCACCGCGGCAAGAGCCTCGAACAGAGCCCTGCCCACCCCGCGTCGCTGCATGGAGTCGAGAACGGTGACAGCTACCTCGGCACAACCTCCCTCTTCGTCGACGATGTAGCGGCCGACACCGGCCACCTCGTCGGCGATCGCCGCCCCCCAAGCGACATGGTGTCGTTGATCGACGTCGGTCAGATAGTCCAACTCCTGTTCACTGAGGCTGCTCACTCCCAGGCCGAATCTCGAGAACCGACTCTCCAGGGAGAGCTCTTCCAAGCCCCTCTCGAAGAAATTGCGATCGGTCTTGAGGATGGGGCTCAACGTGAGGATCGAGCCGTCCTCGAGTGGTCGGTCGTACTTGGGGCGATCGGCCGGGATGACGATCTTCATCTCTGCTCTAGATTGAAGCGGTCCCAGGATTCCACGCCACATCGCGGCCCCGCGGTAACTTCGACATCGATGACACGGCGCAGGCTGGCCACGGCCACCTCTGATTTCGGCTCGGGCAAACGCGAATCACATGACGCCACGTCCTTCTACGAGCGCTTCAACCCACCGGTGATCTCCGGCGACGAGCGGGTGGAGGCCCCCGCCGAGGTCGACAGACTCTTCTGTGGCGACGCCCGGGAGATGACCAACGACCAGGTTGCCGATCGCTCCGTGGCCCTCCTCGTCACCTCGCCGCCTTACTTCACAGGCAAGGAGTACGAGACCGACATGGCCGCCGGGCACGTCCCGTCCAGCTATGTCGAGTACCTGGAGATGATCCACGATGTCCTCGCCGTCTCCCTGGCCAAACTGGAGCCCGGAGGCCGCATGGCGGTCAACGTGGCCAATCTGGGGCGGAAGCCGTATCGATCGCTCTCGGCCGACGTAATCTCCATCCTCCAGGACGACCTGGGCATGCTGCTCAGGGGAGAGATCATCTGGCAGAAGGCTCGCGGTGCCGGAGGCAGCTGCGCCTGGGGCTCGTTCCGCTCCCCGCAGAACCCGGTGCTCCGCGACGTGACCGAGCGGGTCATCATCGCCTCCAAGGGCAGGTTCGACCGAGCCCTCAAGCGCCCCGAACGTGAACAGCGCGGCCTCCCCCACGAGGCCACCATCGAGACCGACGATTTCTTGGAGGCCACCATCGACGTCTGGGAGATGCCCACGGCCAGTGCCACCCGGGTCGGGCACCCCGCCCCCTTCCCCGTCGATCTCCCCCGCCGTCTCATCGAGCTCTACACCTTCCGCGAGGACCTCGTCCTCGACCCGTTCATCGGGAGCGGGACTACCGCAGTCGCCGCAGTCCAGACCGGTCGCCGCTACGTGGGCTTCGACACGGAGGCCGCCTACATCGAGCTGGCGGAGCGACGCATCGTCGAAGCAAGATCGTGACGACCCGGGTACTCACCGTGTGCGCTGGGAACATCTGCCGTTCTCCTGCCGCGGCGGCAGCCATACGGGCGGCTGCTGCGGAAGCCGGAGTCGCGGTCGAAGTCGACTCTGCCGGCACCGGGGCGTGGAACCTCGGGGAGCCGCCACATGCCGCCTCCGTTGCCGCCGGTGCCCGGGCCGGCCTCGATATCTCCGGCAGGGCGCGACGTATCAATCGGGCCGACTTCGATCGCTTCGACATGATCCTCGTGATGGACCGGTCCAACCTGCGCGACGTGTTGGAGCTGGCCCCGAGGCTCGAAGACCGGGCGAAGGTGAGGCTCTTTCGCACCTTCGATCCTGAAACCGACTCCGACGAGGTCCCCGACCCATACGGAGGCCCTGACGAGGGCTACGACTCCACGATCAGCCAGGTGGTGGCCGCAGCCTCGGGTCTGGTCGACGCTCTCCGATCAGTCGGCGTGGATGAGTCGGTGGCCCTCGAGTAGGAAGTCCAATGCCACTTTGGCCGGATCGGGAGCAGTGAGGAGCTCGGCGTAGTCGAGACTGGAGCCGTTGAAGGCCTCGTCGTTCCAGTACGAGAGAGTCCGGTCTATCTCGCCCCAGGGCGCCACGTAGACATACGGTTCGTCGTGGGCGCGATCTCCGGGTGAGAGGCCATAGGAGGCTCTCAGCCCCCTGTCCTCACTCCCCATCTCGATCGCCGGGTCGAAATGCTCGGGCCAGAGCTGCACCGTGCTGACATCGTCGCCCTCCGTTCCGTGCGATCGCAGAGTCTCCAGGACGTCGTAGCCGAAGCCGAACCAAGCCCCCAGGGCTCTCCCCGCCTCGTCGTCGACCGTGAGCTCGACGTCGGGCCCAACAGGGGCGAGGGGGTCGCGAAACCCGTGCTCATACCAATCAGTGGCGTACTCGACACCGAAGAAGCCGGCCGCCGCCCCGGTGGTCGTGATCGTCTGAGATGCGACCGTGTCTGCTTGCTCGTGGACGAGTGTGTTCCCCTCCACCCGGGCAACCCTGCCGTCGAACTCGGGGGTGCCGAACCCACCGGGCGCCGCTCGGAGACCCATGCGTCCCTCGGCCCGATATCGAGCGGGGGCCACCGCGAAGAACGCGACCTGATGGAGGGCGTCGCGGGTCTCTACGAACCTGGCTGGCAGTGGTTGCAGTCTCATGCCCCACGCTCCGCCGGGCGGCGCCAGAACACGGCGAGCTGGCCGGCACCCGCGAGCAGACCGAGTCCGACGATCAGCGCTCCAATCCCACCGTCGAGCTCCACTCCGAGGACTGAGTCCAGTGAGTAGGCACCGGGGCCGAGTATGGCGATGACGAAGGCGACGATCGTGAGGGTGGCCACGTATTCATATCCCTCATCGGGGCGGTGAAACACGAAGAAGCCGGCGAAGCGGTGGATGGCCCAGAAGGCCACCAGCATCGTGGCGGCGAGACCTGCTGCCGCGATGGTCGTGAGCAGGCCGGCGATCAGCGCCAACCCGATGGCCACCTCATTGCCGGCGGAGAGCCTCGCATTGAGATCAGGGGAGCGAAAACCCACCTTCTCGAACCATCGCGCCGTTCCCTCCAGTGTGCGGGCGTGGTTGACCCCATGGGCGATCATGACCACACCTGCCCAGACCCTCAGGATCAGCATTGCCACGTCGATCTCGATCATCTCTTCACCATGGCGACACGATACGCGTTCGCTGGACCGGTCAGCCTCCTCCCGAACTCTCGGCATCCCGTGTCAGTCGGCGATGTCTCCACACGAGAAGGCCCCCGAGAGTCGCCACGGCGACCGTGGCACCACTCAACCAGCCGGGCCAGGCGAGGTCGCCTGTCCCCGAGGCCAGGGGCGGAGTGGTCGGAGGCTGGGCCGTGGCCGGAGATGTGCTCGGGGTGACGAGGGTGGTGGTCGTCGGTGCGGTGCTGGTGCTCGTCGTGCTGGAGCTCGTCGTGCTGGAGCTCGTCGTGACAGTGCTCTTCGTGATCGTGGACGGTGCCGACGTTGTGGAGACGGCGACCTCCGCTCTCCGGGCATCCACGTCAGCCGAGAGCCCGCCCACGACGTAGGCGTTCAACTCTGCCCCGGGACAAGAGGTCTGGCTCATCGTCCGATGCCCTGTGATCGTGGGTGTCGTCACTTCCACACCGGCCGGGTGGAGATTGGAGCCTCTCGAGACGAAGGTGACCTCGGCGCCGGGAGCGGTGGAGATGTCGTAGCGGTCGGCGAGCCAGGCGAGTAGCTCCACGAGGGAAGCGACGGCGGCGGCCGAGGGACCGGTGGCCTCGAAGTCGCCAATCAGGCAGACCAGTTGGGTGAAGCCCTGGTTTCCCCCGGTTGCGTCGCCGGCGACTGGGCCGTCGATGCTCCCTGCCCGGCCCTCCCAGATCCCGCCGTCGACGTCGATCAGGAAGTTGTAGGCGATGTCCGCCCAACCACGAGAGGCTGTGTGGAAGTCATAGAACCCGCGCAGGATGCTCGGGACCTCCGATCCGCGATGGCCGTTGTGGGACGCAGAGTGATGGACGATGAGGAATCTCACCTCCTCGTCCATCGGCTCGGCCTTGGGCGGCCGATCCATTGCCCATGCAGACCTCGGGTGGACGGAAGGCATGACGAGTGGGGAGAGCGCTGGGAACGGGTGGCCGACGGCCGGTCCCCCCATTGCGAGCAACTGTCGACGGGTCAGAGAGGCCAAGATCGCCAAACCCTATTATTGGCCCTGGTCTTGTCTACGGTTCACCACCCATGAACAGCTGGAGCGAGGGCGCCCTCGCCCTCATCGTCGTAGTGGCTCTCGGCATCGGCCTCTTCCTATTCACCGGCGAGAGCATCGGTGATGGAGGCGGCGGTGCGGAGGGGCCCCAACCCATCACGGTCGATCCCGAAGCCGCAGCACGCGGCGAGGTCCTCGCAGAAGGTCAAGGCTGTCTGCAATGCCACACGACCGATGGCCAACTCGCTTCAGGGCCGAGCTGGAAAGGGCTGGCCGGCTCGACACGACCCCTCGTCGGTGAGCAAGAGGTGATTGCCGACGACGGCTATCTGTTCAACTCGATCGTGGACCCCCACTCACAGGTGGTCGAAGGGTACGAGGCGATCATGCCCGAGTTCTACTCCGATCAACTCGACGAGCAGCAGATCAACGACCTCGTTGAATACATTAAGAGCCTGGCGGCATAAAACTCCAGGCCACCGTGTTCTAACCAGAGCGAACTTGATACAACCACACTCAGGTTGTACACTTCGCTAACACTCAACACGAGAACTGGAAGGAATTCGAATGACACGCGCCGTAGGCATAGACCTGGGCACCACGAACAGCGTCATCGCCGTCCTCGAGGGTGGCGACCCCACAGTCGTCGCCAATGCCGAGGGTGGCCGCACCACGCCGTCGATCGTCTCGTTCAAGGACGGCGAGGTCCTCGTTGGCGAGGTCGCCAAGCGTCAAGCCATCACCAACCCCGATCACACGGTTCGCTCGGTCAAGCGTCACATCGGCACCGACTGGGCCATCGACATCGACGACAAGAAGTACACCGCCCAGGAGATCTCGGCTCGCATCCTCATGAAGCTGAAGCGGGACGCCGAGTCCTACCTGGGTGACACCGTGACCGACGCGGTGATCACGGTCCCGGCCTACTTCAACGACGCCCAGCGGCAGGCCACCAAGGAGGCCGGCCAGATCGCCGGGCTCAACGTCCTTCGCATCATCAACGAGCCCACGGCGGCCTCACTCGCCTACGGCCTCGACAAGAGCACCGACGAGACCATCCTGGTCTTCGACCTCGGAGGAGGCACCTTCGACGTGTCCGTGCTCGAGATCGGAGATGGGGTCTTCGAGGTCAAGGCGACATCGGGAGACACCCAACTCGGTGGTGACGACTGGGACGACGCCGTCATCCAGTGGCTCGTCAAGAGCTTCAAGGACGATCACGGTGTCGATCTCTCCAAGGACCGCATGGCCACCCAGCGTCTCAAGGAGGCTGCCGAGAAGGCAAAGATCGAGCTGTCCTCCGTATCCGAGACCGAGGTCAACCTGCCCTTCATCACGGCGACCGACGCCGGGCCGCTGCATATGCAGTACAAGCTGACCCGCTCCGAGTTCCAAAAGCTCACCGAGGATCTGCTCGACCGGACCAAGTCCCCATTCGAGCAGGCGATCAAGGACGCCGCAATCGACCTCGCCGAGATCGACCACGTGGTCCTGGTCGGTGGCTCCACCCGGATGCCCGCCGTGCAGGAGCTGGTCCAGAAGCTCACCGGCAAGGAGCCTCACAAGGGGGTCAACCCCGATGAGGTCGTCGCCGCAGGAGCCGCCATCCAGGCCGGAGTCCTCAAGGGCGACGTCAAGGACATCTTGTTGCTCGATGTCACTCCCCTGACCCTCGGCATCGAGACCAAGGGTGGTGTCATGACACGGATGATCGAGCGCAACACGACCATCCCGACCAAACGCTCGGAGATCTTCACCACGGCGGACAACAACCAGACCGAAGTCCCGGTCCATGTCCTCCAGGGTGAGCGCACCATGGCCAGGGACAACAACAGCCTCGGCCAGTTCCAGCTCACCGGTCTCCCGCCCGCCCCGATGGGCGTGCCCCAGATCGAGGTGACCTTCGACATCGACGCCAACGGCATCGTCCACGTCAACGCCAAGGATCTGGCGACCAACAAGGAACAGAAGATGACGATCACCGGAGGGACCGCCCTCTCGAGAGACGACATCGACCGGATGGTCAAGGACGCCGAGGCCTACGCCGAGGAGGACGCCAAGCGCCGTGAGGCAGTGGAGACCCGCAACCAGGCCGAGCAGCTGGTCCATCAGACCGAGACGCTCCTCGCGGAGTCCGGCGAGCAGATGACCGAAGAGGAGAAGTCCTCTGTGGAGGCGGCCAAGGGCGCCCTGACCGAGGTCCTCGGCGACAGCGAAGCCGACACCGAGGCGATCCGGGCGAAGATGGACGAGCTGGTGACCACCAGCCAGGCCATGGCCACACGTCTCTATCAGCAGGCTGCCCAGCAGCAGGCGTCGGCCGGCTCAGACGAGGCCCAGTCGGACGACGAGGACATCGTCGAGGCCGAGATCGTTGACGATGAGGATGAATGACAACGGAGCCGAGACCCCGGACCAGGTAGTAGAGGCCACCTATCCCGTAGAGGCCGAGCAGACTCCGGACCCGCACTCGCTGGGTCTGGAGTTGCCGGCCGACAAGGACGAGGCCATCGACCTCCTCCTCGTCGAGCTGGCAACGGCCCGCGACGAGGCGACGTCGTATCTCGACGACCTCAAGCGGGTCGCCGCGGACTTCGACAACTACCGGAAGCGGAGCACCCGGGAGGGTGCGGCCATGCTCGACCGCGCCACCGAGAAGGTGGTGCAGAGTCTCATGCCGGTACTCGACACCTTCGACGCCGCACTGGGAGCACAACCCGGAAGCGAGGGCGAGCAGCAGCTCTACTCGGGCATGCTCAACACCAGAGAACAGCTGATGACCTCTCTCAAGGAGCTGGGACTCGAGGTGATCGCCACACTCGGCGAGCAGTTCGACCCAGAGGTCCACGAGCCGGTCGGCGCCCCCGAAGGGAACGGACAGCTCATCGTGGCCGATGAGCTGCGACGTGGCTACCGACTCAACGGCAAGGTCCTCCGGGCCGCCCTGGTCACGCTGGAGGGGCGGGCATGAACCGCGACTGGGTCGAGAAAGACTTCTACCAGGTCCTCGGGGTACCCGACACGGCGACTGCCGAGGAGGTCAAGAAGGCCTATCGCAAGCTGGCGCAGACCCATCATCCTGACGCCAATCCCGGAGACGAGGCTGCCGAGGAGCGGTTCAAGGAGGTCTCCGAGGCCTACGCCACCTTGTCTGATCCCGAGCAGCGGAAAGAGTACGACCAGGTGCGTCGGCTCGCCGCCACCGGCGGCTTCCGAGGATTCAGTGGCCAGCCCGGAGGCGGCTTCGGGGGTTTTGGCGGTCAACAGGTCCGCATGGAAGACCTGGAGGACCTACTCGGGGGAGCCGCCGGCGGATTCGGCGACCTCTTCGGGTTCGGCTCCCAGCGCTCACGAGGCGGACCTACCCAGGGTGCCGACATGGCGACCGAGCTCACAATCGGCTTCGAGGACGCAGCTTTCGGTGTCACCACCGAGGTGACCATCGATGGGGCCGCCGCCTGTTCGCGCTGTCACGGCTCAGGAGCCGAGCCAGGGACCGCGGTCACCACTTGCCCGACCTGTGGCGGGCGAGGTGTCGTCGCCCAGAACCAGGGCTTCTTCTCGTTCTCCCAGCCATGCCCTCAATGCGGTGGTGTCGGGAAGCTCATCGAGGAGAAGTGCGCACAATGTCGCGGCTCTGGCACCGAGAATCGTCGTCGCAACGTCAAGCTTCGAGTGCCCGCCGGAGTCAAGGACGGGACCACTCTTCGTCTTCGCGGCAAAGGCGCACCGGGATCCTTCGGAGGCCCGTCGGGGGATCTGCTCGTGAAGATTCGGGTCGCGCCCAGCACGACCTTCGGACGCAAAGAGAACAACCTCACGTTGAAGGTCCCGATCACCTATACCGAAGCGACCCTGGGCACCAAGATCGACGTTCCCACCCTCAACGGCGGTGTCAAGGTGAAGATCCCGGCGGGAACCCCGAGCGGGAAGACCTTCCGCGTCCGCGGCAAGGGCATCGCACCCGAGCGGGGCCGTCAGGGCGACCTCTTGGTCACGGTGGAAGTCGCCGTGCCCAAGAAGGTGAGCAAGGACGAGAAGCGACTCCTCGAAGAATTGGCAGGCCATGAGACCGAGGACATCCGGTCTCATCTGAGATGATTGGCGAGACGATATGACCGACTCAACACGGGCAGTGTTCGTCATCTCGGTTGCTGCCGAGCTGGCGGGGATGCATCCCCAGACCCTTCGCATCTATGAACGCAAGGGCCTGATCGACCCGTTCCGCACCCCCGGAGGGACCCGGCGTTACTCCCAGGAGGACATCGAGCGCCTCCAGCTCATCCAGGAGATGACCGCCGAGGGCATGAACCTCGAAGGTGTGCGCCGAGTTCTCGCACTCCAGGAGGAGAATCGCCGCCTCAAGAGAAAGCTCGATCGTCTTCGCGACAAGATCGAGGAGATGGAAGAAGCCGCTGAGACTGCGGTCAAACCTGCCGAGATCGTCCTCCGCGGCCAGATCCGGACGATATACGGGAGGGAAGGCTGATGGCCGACTCGTACGACGGGCCGGTCAAGATCATGGGCGGCGACGGCGTGCTCCTGACCACCGGGCAGGCGGCTCTCGAGACCGACACCGAGTTGGGGAATTGGAAAGGCATCGTGCAAACGCTGCGGGGGACTGGAGTCGCCGGCAAGGCGCTCGTCGTCGAACTGCAGATCCCGGATGGTGGCAGGGGTCGGGCCCAGTTGACTCCACTCGGCGAAGTCGGCGACCGAGCCCAATCGACGGTCACGGGTTTCGGCGATCCCCCCTTCTGACCTCGATCGAGTGGCGTAGGCTCTCGCTCGCGCCAGCGAGATAGGAGCACCCATGGGGTTGAGAGATTGGCTCAACAAAGGAAAGAAGGCGGCCGCCGAGAACAAAGATGCCGTGAAAGACGGTGTCGACGAGGCGGGCGACTTCGTCGATGAGAAGACCGGCGGGCAGCATGCAGAGCACGTCGACAAGGGCCAGGAGGCCGCCAAAGACTACATCGACAAGCTGCCCGAGGACTGATCGGGGCGGCGACGCGCCGCCATGACCACCGAGCGTTTCAGCCTCAAGGACCATCTCTTCAACCCGGAGAAGGTGGCCTACCTGGGCGGCCTCCTGGAGCCGGCTGTCGCCGGCTTCGACCGGGGCCGATTCGAGGGCCAGATCGTGGAGGCGATGCCGGCGCTGGAGTTGAAGCAACGGATCGCCCTGATCGCATCTGTGCTCAGTGACCACCTGAGCCCTGACTTCACCACCGCGGCAGCCCAGATGAGGGCGGCCCTCCCTCCCCCACTCGATCCGTCGCTCGAGGACGACGACTTCGGTGACTTCATTTTTGCCCCCTTCGGCAAGTACGTCGAAGACAATGGATTGGGCCACTACGACACTTCGATGGAATTGCTACGCGAGCTGACGATGCGCTTCTCGATGGAGGGCTCGGTGCGCCCCTTCATCGAGATGGAGCCTGGAGAGACGCTCAGCCGGTTCCGGCAATGGGCCCATGACTCCCACTACCACGTCAGGAGACTGGTGAGCGAGAGCACACGCCCTCGGCTTCCCTGGGCTCCGCGGATCAGTCTCGACCCGGCGGCCCCGATCACACTCCTCGACATTCTCCATGCCGATCCGACCCGCTACGTGACCAGGTCGGTGGCCAACCACCTCAATGACATCTCCAAGATCCAACCCGATCTGGTCATCGAGACGCTGTCGGGGTGGCGGGCCGCGAATCGGCAAGAGCCCGGGGAGCTGGCGTGGATCGAAAGTCATGCCCTGCGCACGCTCGTGAAGCAGGGCCACTCCGAGAGCCTGGCACTTCTGGGATTCCCACCCCAGCCTCCGGTGACCGGGCAGATCGAGGCATTGGCCGGTCAGGTGCGCATCGGGCATACGTTGATCTTCGATGTGTCGATTGAGGCGCATGCCGAGACTTCTCTGATCGTCGACTACGCCATCGGTTTCGTCAGGGGGAACGGCAATTCCGGGCGGAGGGTGTTCAAGCTGAAGAGGATGCAGTTGGCCGCAGGCGAGCGCATCGCATTCACGAAGAAGCATCCCCTCCGCGGCGACGCCACGACTTATCGGCTCTATCCCGGCCGACACACGCTCGAGCTCATGGCCAACGGCACCACCCTGGCCACCGGCCAGTTCGACCTTGTCGAGTGACCAGCCCCCACCAACTGCGAACCCAGGGTTGCAGACACCGCTGAGCGAAGTCTAGAACCCTGGGTTCGCAGAAAGTCCTTGACATATTCTTATATGGTTATATATCTTGTGGGCATGGCCAGGGCCGCGACGACAGCTGACGCCTTCAACGCCGTGGCGGAGCCGCGTCGAAGGGAGATCCTCGACGCCCTCGCCGACGGCGAGCGCTCCGTTACCGATCTAGTGGCGACGCTGCCGGTGTCCCAGCCTCAGGTGTCGAAGCACCTCAAGGTCCTGAGAGAGGTCGGGTTGGTGAGATCACGATCGGTGGGCCGTCAACGGCTCTACCGGGTGGAGCCGCTCGCACTCAAGCCGATCCACGACTGGCTTCAGGATTACGAGCGCATGTGGAACGAGCGGCTCGACCGTCTCGACGGCTACCTGTATCAGATTCAAGGAAAGGAATGACCATGCCAATCGATCGATCCGGTAGCGCCGTGGTGACGCTGCCCTCCCACACCGAGATCCTGATCACCCGAAAGTTCGACGCCCCCGCCGAATTGCTGTTCGAAGTGTGGACCACGCCCGAGCACATACGCAATTGGTGGGGCTGGGAGAGAGATGAGATGACGGTGTGTGAGTTCGACCTCCGAGTCGGCGGGAAATGGCGATTTGCAGCGGGCCATGCCGAGTACGGAGAGTTCGCCTTCAGCGGGGAGTGCCTCGAGATCGACCCGCCCAACCGGCTCGTCTCGACCGAGACGTTCGAGCCGTTCCCGGACTCGAAGGCCGTCAACACACTCACTCTCGAAGAGGAAGACGGGGTGACCACGATGACGGTCCACGTCCAGCACGAGACCAAAGAGGCGCGAGACGCCCACATCGGATCGGGGATGGAGAGTGGTTTGCAGCACAGCCTCGACCGGATCGACGAGATCCTCGCCACAGAGAGGGAGACGGTCTGATGGTCGACCTACGTCTCGAAGTGATCATCCTCCCGGTATCCGATGTAGACCGGGCCAAAGCCTTCTACGAGCAAGCCGGGTTCATCCTCGATGTCGACCATCAGCCCAACGATCAGTTCCGCGTGGTCCAGTTCACCCCACCAGGGTCGGACTGCTCGATCACCTTCGGCAAGGGCCTCGGCGAGGTGACAGACGCCCCAGTGAAGGGAATGCATCTCTGTGTCGCCGACATAGTCGAGGCGGTGAACGACCTGACCGGCCGGGGCATTGCTTGCGACCCGATCCGCCACATGGGGCCGACGGGCTGGGAGGACGGTCCCGACCCCGAACGGCGGAAGTACGGGAGCTACTCGGCCTTCACCGATCCCGACGGCAACGGATGGGTCCTCCAGGAAGTCGGCGCCGGCAATTCACGGGAAGACCGCCACTGACCCCGAACGCTTCTGTGTCGATTCAGTGGGCTCTGAGACCACTGAATCGACACAGAACGGTCAGTGATCGATGTGCTCTGGCAGCTCCTCGATGGCCTCGCCAAACTCCTCCGAGTCGAAGTCGTCTTCCTCCATGACGGCGAGCAGAGCCTCGTGACCCTCGTCGTGCTCCTCGGAGCTGTGCTCGACCTCTTCCTCCGTGACGTCGTCGGCCTTGTATCTGAGAGTGTGTCGAAACCTACGGACAGGTGACGCTGAATGTCCCGGTGCCGGACGTCCACCGGCTCCGGATCAATGCCGTCGTTGGGCGGCTACTCGAGCATCGCCCCGAGTCGGACATGCTGCTGCCATCGATCTCATCAGCAATCTTCGATGACCTCGGTCGGGATCTCGTAGTCCCATGTGACGTCGACCGTGGCGGCGCCCTCGTCGGGCCAGGTCTGCTCAAGGCCGGCGAAAGAGCCGCTGATGCGGTTGCCTTCCATCACGAATGGTGGGGCGGCGAGAGGCACCTCCTCGAAGGTCTCCGGGTCGGTGGTGAACCAGTCTCCGGCGGCATTGTTGGATGCCGATCCTTCGAATTGCTCCGTTCCGCTGTCTCCGGATCGGGAGTGGAACACGCTGAGACGGATCTGGTCGAACTGAGTGCCGTCACTCATGTCGACCCCCTGGCTGTGGCTCAACTCGACCTCCAAGCCCGTCATGCCCCCCATGAACCCCAGCAGTGAGAGATCTCTGGGATCGGGGTCAGACCCGAACGAGAACGGCGCGCAGCTGTAGATGTCCACGTTGTCGAACGACTCACCGTCGACGGTGAACGAGCCCACCCCACCGGCGGGGGGGATCTCCTCCGCCCCGCCATCACTTGCTGTGGCGCCGTCGTCGCTGGCC
>Ga0268386_10002403_pt1 | contig 13321 bp, 11 predicted proteins | sample RVTome_15_FD_200260 | JGI IMG/M metagenome (GOLD analysis project Ga0268386, IMG submission 200260) | Soil microbial communities from uranium-contaminated site in the Upper Colorado River Basin, Wyoming, United States - RVT150D86... ...
ACGAAGCCGACGCTGGCGCCGGCGATCCGCCGCTCGCGGATGGCTTCGCGCAGCTCGTCCGTGCGGTGGACGACGATCACGATCGGCGGCGCCGCCGGCCGGGGGCCTGCGATTCTCGGGAGTGCCGGAATCGGTCGCCGATGAGGTCCCACAGCCGCTCGGCGACCTGGCGCTTCGGGAGCATCGGCCAGTCGGTCAGGGACCCCTCGGCACCGAAGACCGTGACCTTGTTCTCGTCACTGCCGATGGCGTCGAATGGCCCGCCGACCACATTGCCGACGATGAGGTCGAGCCCCTTGTCGCGCAGCTTGGCGGCGGCGTTCGACTCGAGCTCGTCCGACTCGGCCGCGAAGCCGATGAGGAACGGACGCACGTCGTCCGGCATCTCGCCAACCTCGGCGACGATGTCCGGGTTCGGCACGAGCTCGATCTGGAGGTTCTCGCCGGAGCGCTTGATCTTGCGCTGGCTCGCGCGTGCCGGCGCGAAGTCGGCGACGGCCGCGGCCATGACCAGGATGTCGGCGCCCGGCGCGGCACGGAGGACCGCCTCGCGCATCGCCTGGGCGGTGATCGCATCCACGACGGTCACCCCGCGCGGGGCGGTGACGCTCATGGCGCCGGCGATCAGCGTCACGGCCGCTCCCCGGTCGCGGGCCGCCTCGGCAATCGCCGCGCCCATCTTGCCGCTGCTGCGGTTGCCGATGAAGCGCACCGGGTCGAGCGGCTCGCGGGTCCCGCCGGCGCTGACGACGACGTGCAGGCCCTCGAGATCGCCGGAGCGGGCAAAGAGCCGCTCGACCGCCTCGAGGATCGTCTGCGGCTCCGCGAGCCGTCCGATGCCGGTGAGCCCGCTGGCGAGCTCGCCGACCTCCGGCTCGACGACCAGGTAGCCGAAGTCGCGGAGCGTGGCCACGTTCCGCTGCGTGGCGGGATGAATCCACATCCCGGCGTCCATCGCCGGGGCGACGATCACCGGCGCCCGGCTGGCGCAGGCGACGGCCGTCACCGCGTCGTTGACCAGGCCCGCCGCCAGCTTACCGATGAGGTTGGCCGTGGCCGGCGCCAGGACGATGGCATCGGCCGCCTCGGCCAGCTCGATGTGGGCGATCTGCTGGTCGGCGTCGAGCTCGAAGACGTCGTCGAGGACCGGGCGGTGGGTGAGGCCGGCGAAGGTGAGCGGCCCGACGAAACGGGCGGCGGCGGCGGTCATCGCCACGTCGACCACGGCGTCGCGCTCCGTGAGCAGGCGAACCAGGCTGACCGCCTTGTACGCCGCGATGCTGCCCGACACGCCGACGACGATGCGTCGCCCGGCGAGGGCTCCGGCCTGGTCGCTCATCGGTCGCTCGGAGCGGCGGTGGCGCGCTGGCGGTCGCGGATCGCGGCCCACGCGTAGCGGATCCCGCGCAGGGTGAGGTCCGGCTCCACGGCGTCGATGCCCGGAACGTCGCGCAGCCACGGCTGGTGGGTGTAGCCGCCGGTCGCGATGACCGTGACCCGGCTGCCATCCGGCGATCGCTCGAGCAGCTCGGAGCGCAGGGCGGTCAGCAGGCCGCTCACCAGGCCGATGTACCCGAGCACGGTGCCCGACTGCATGGCGTGGATCGTGTTGGCGCCGATGGCGGTCGGTGGCCGCCGCAGCTCGATGCGCGGCAGCTTGCTCGCCCGACCCACCAGCGCCTCGAGGCTGAGGCCCATGCCCGGGGCGATGGCGCCGCCGATGTACGCGCCGTCGGCGTCGACGAGGTCGAAGTTCGTGCTCGTGCCGAGGTCGATCACGATGGCCGGGCCGCCGAACTCGGTGCGGGCCGCCAGCGCGTTCGCCAACCGGTCAGCCCCGGCCTCCGACGGGCGGTCGATCCGGATCTCGAGCACGCCGTCGAGCGCCGCCGCGTCGATCGCCACGGGGGCGATGCCGATCCGCTCGGCCGCCAGCCGCTCCCAGGTCTCGGTGAGCGGTGGGACCACGCTGGCGATGGCGATCGCGTCCAGCTCGTCGAGCCGATGGGCATCCAGGGCCAGCAGGCCGGTGAGCATCGACGCCACCTCGTCGGAGGTGGCGTTCGCCCGGGTGATGGCGCGCCACGAACGCGCCAGTCGATCGTCCTCGAAGAGGCCGATCGTGACGTTCGTGTTGCCGATATCGGCCGCCAGTAGCTTCATCGGGCCGTATCGTAGCAGCCGTTCCTCGCGCCCCCGGCGCGCATCGGTCCGGTGCTAGACTCGCCGACGATCCGCACGCGAACGAGCCTGATGTCCGAGGCACGCGCCAAGCTCTACATCAACACCGGTGTCGTCACCGCGAAGAGCGACATCTACAACATCCTGCGCCCGCTGCTGAAGCAGACGGTGAGCTACACGTATCACCGCGGAGCGAAGGTGGAGTCGAGCGGCACCGGCTGGGTCGAGCGGATCGTGGTGGACCACCCCGACGTGTCGTCCTACTTCACCCCGCTGGCGATCTGCCTCAACCTCGACTCGTTCGACTACCTCCAGTTCGACACCACCAGCGACCAGCTGCTCATCTACACCCTCGTCATCGGCAACGAGCGGGTGGTGCTGGAGTTCGCGGCCAGCGGGGCGCCACGCCTCGGCCTGGAGCCGGAGAGCAGCGCCGACGAGGGCCATGGCGGGCGGCCGTTGCCGCGCACCACGGAGGAGCTGGCCCGCGACCTGCGCTTCATCCAGATGGAGCTGCTGATGTCGGCCGACACCGAGGGCGCCGACGGCGAGCGCACGGACGAGGACGAGGACGGGGCGTGACCGTCTCGCCGGTCCGAGCCCAGCCCCGTCACGGCGTCGATCCCGGCCATCGCCGGACGGTGCTGCCGAGCGGCCTGCGCGTCGTCACCGAGGCGATCCCCGGCGCCCGCTCCACCAGCGTGGCCCTGTTCGTCCCGGTCGGCTCGCGGCACGAGGACGAGGCGCATGCCGGGCTCTCGCACCTGCTGGAGCACCTCGTCTTCAAGGGCACGCGGGGGTATCCGGAGGCCGGCTCGCTCTCGCAGCGGGTCGAGGGGGTCGGCGGCAGCGTCAACGCCAGCACCGACCGCGAGCTGACGGTCTTCAGCTCGAAGGTGCCCGCCGCCCACTGGGCGGTGGCGCTCGAGGCGGTCCATGAGCTCGCCCTGCGCCCGCTGCTCCGCGCGGCCGACCTGCGCTCGGAGAAGCCGATCATCGTCGACGAGATCCGGATGTACGTGGACTCACCGTCGGACCACGTCTTCACGCTGTTCGACGAGCTCATGTACGGGAAGCACCCGCTCGGGCGGGAGATCGCCGGCACCATCGGCTCGGTGCGGCGCGCCACGCACGACCGCGTCGTCGAGCACTGGCGGGCGGCATACCGCCCGGCGACCGCGGTCCTCTCGGCGGCGGGAGCGATCGACCATGACGACGTCGTGCGGCTGGCGGCAGCCTGGGCGGCCGACGGTCCGGAGCTCAACGGCAGAGCGCCGCAACCCGCTCCGCTCGCCGCCGGTGCGCCGACCCCGGTCGGTGCCGGCGCGATGCGCGTCTCCTACCGCCGGCTGAGCCAGGGGAACCTGTGCCTCGGCATGCCGGGCGTCGCTCGCGACGACCCGGATCGCTGGGCGCTGGACCTCCTCGGCGCGGTGCTCGGCGACGGGATGGGCAGCCGTCTCTTCCTCGACCTGCGCGAGCGCCGCTCGCTGGTGTACGACGTCTCGACCTTCAGCGCCATGTACGCCGACAGCGGCACGTTCGGGATCCACGCCGGGTTCGACCCGGAGGATGCCGAGCGCGTCGTCGACGCCGTCCTCGAGCAGCTCGACCGCATCAGCACCGATCCCGTGGCCCCGAACGAGCTCGATCGGGCGCGCGCCTACACCCGCGGCCGGCTCGAGCTGCGGATGGAGGACTCCGGCGCGGTCGCCGGCTGGATCGGCACCGGCGAGGCGCTCCTGCCGCGGATCATGACCGTCGACGAGGTGATCGAGCGGCTCGACGCCGTGACGATCGACGACCTGCTGCGCGTGGCCAGCGCCTACCTCGCCCCGGGGCAGGCGCGGCTGGCCGTGCTCGGTCCCTTCCGGTCGCGCGCCCGCTTCGAGCGCGCCCTGCGCGCGTGAGCGAACGTGCTGAGCCGGCGGAGGAGCCGGTCGAGGACGCCGCGCGGGGGGATGTCCCCGAGCTCGAGGCGGGGCCACCCGCCGGGGAGCTGCTGCCCGAGGCGCCGGTGCAGGTGATCGATCTCGTGCCGGACGAGCTGACGCTCGCTCGCGCCCAGCTCGACGCCGGCCAGCCCGGCCTGGCCGAGGGAACCGTGCGCCGCCGCCTGGCCTGGCTCGAGTCGGAGGGGGTCGGGCTGACCGACGAGTCGGATGCGCTCCGCGTGCTCCTCGCCGAAGCGCTGTGGCGACAGCAGCGGCCGATCGCCGCGCGGCAGGCGCTCGATGCGGTCCGCTCGAGCAGTCCGCAGCGCCGCCTCCCGATTGCGATGGTCGTGGAGGCCGATGCGCTGGCCGCGGTGGGCGAGGCCGACCGTGCCGCCGGCGCGATGGAGCGGGTCATCGGCGCGATCGGCGTCGACGCCGTCTTCGCCCTCCAGGGCGGGATGCCGGGACGGTTGCGCTGGCCCCTTCCGGCCGAGCTGACCGAGCCGGCCCCGCGTCCCGTTGCCCGACCCCCATGGGCGGCGTCGGCCCCGCCACCGCTGGAGCCGGAGCCCGCGGACGACGAGCGCGTCGCCGTCGGTCGGTCGCGGTTGGAGGAGGCGCGGGTCTCTTACGTGGCGGGCAATCTCGGCGGTGGGGACGGCGAGCTCTCGATCGCCGTGCGCCTCGACCCGAGCCTTGCCGCAGATGGCGTCGCGATCCTCGAGCCGACCCTCGGCGGCCAGCCCGCCGCGGAGCGTCTGCTACTCTACGGCGACCTGCTCCGCGCCGCGGGACGCGAGGTCGAGGCGAACGAGGCCTACGACCGGGCCGCCGGCCAGCGGGCCTGATCGTCCAGCATCACCAGGAGCCTCATCCCGTCATGCAGCGCACTCTCGTCCTCGCCAAGCCCGATGCCGTGCAGCGCGGCCTCATCGGCGAGATCATCGGCCGATTCGAGCGCAAGGGACTCAAGGTCGTGGGCCTCCGCCTGCTGGCCGTGCCGCGAGAGATGGCCGAGGAGCACTACGCCGTCCACGCCGGCAAGCACTTCTACGACGGCCTCGTCGAGTTCATCACCTCCGGCCCGGTCGCCGCCTTCGCGCTCGAGGGGCCCGACGCGATCGCCGTCGTCCGCAGGATGGTCGGCAAGACGATGCCGAACGAGGCTGAGCCGGGCACGATCCGCGGCGACCTCGGTGTCAGCGGCCTGCGGAACCTGATCCATGCCTCCGACGCCTCGGAGACCGCGGAGGCCGAGCTGGCTCTCTGGTTCGGGGCCGATGCGCTGGCCGACTACACCCGCGAGATCGACGCCTGGATCGTCGCCGAGGAGCCGGCCCGCGGCTGAACCGCCGACGCGCGTCAGCGCGCGGGCGTTGCGGAGAGCCCGACGAGGATCCAACCGCCGGCATCGGCGGTGTCGAGCGCCGGGTAGTCCGGCCGCTCGATGAGCCCGATCCGCTCGAGCGGGAAGTAGCGCAGCCACGCGCGCCCGAGGATCAGCTCTCCGTCGATCGGGCCGAACGCCCGCGAGTCCTGGCTCTGTGGCCTGTTGTCGCCCATGACGAAGTACGAGCCCTCGGGGACGACCCACTCGCTCGAGCATTCGACGTCGCGGCAGAGGGTGGCCGAGGCCGAGCCATCGGGCTCCTGCACCACGTAGGGCTCCTCGATGCGCACCGGGCTCGATCCGGGCTGGGTGACGAAGACCCGGCCGTTCTCGAGGGTGATCGTGTCGCCGGGCATGCCGATGACCCGCTTGATGAACGGGATTCCATCGGTCGCCAGGCCGGAGCTGTCGGGCGGCTCGAAGACCACCACGTCGCCGTAGTGGTAGCCGTCGAAGCGGGTCGTGAGCTTGTCGATGAGGATGTACTCGCCGTCGACGATGGTCGGCACCATCGAGCTCTGCTGCACCTCGAAGGGCTGGGCCACGAAATTGTGGATCACCAGGTAGATGAGCAGCGTGAGGACGAGCGTCTCGACAACCTCGAAGGCGCAGCCGAGCGCGCGGCGCGAACCGGCGCGCTCGCTGGGTGCGGGCGCGCCGGGAGTCTCGGAGTCTTCGGGAAGGTAGGTCATCTCGCCTGGCGTGCGGGGGTCGGGCCGCGACAGAATAGCGCACCGGTGACGGTAGACTCGGTGGCGCCATGGGCAGCCTCATCCTCGCCCGTCACTCCATCACCGCAGCGTCCGCCGCGGGGCATAACCTCGGCCAGCGCACCGACCTGCCGCTCGCGCCCGCCGGCGTCGAGCTGGCCGCGCGCCTCGGCGCCTCGCTGGCCGCGGAGCTCGACGAGCTCCCACACGATGAGATGCGGTTGGTGAGCAGCCCGGCTCGCCGGTGCCGCGAGACGGCGGAGGGCATCGCCGGTCCGCTGGGCATCGATCCCGCCCGGATCGAGGTGGAGGTCGCGCTGCTGGAGATCGACTACGGCGACTGGGACGGGCTGACCGCCGAGGAGTGCGTCGCGCGGGACCCGGAGCTCCGGGCGCGCTGGGAGGCCGACCCCTACGAGACCCGCTGTCCGAACGGGGAGAGCGGCCGCGACGTCGCGGACCGATCCTTCGCCGTGCTGGAGCCGATCGAGGCCTGGCTCGCCGCGGATCGGGCCCGCTGCGCCGCCGTCATCGCCCACAACCACGTGAACCGCGTCCGCCTGTGCGCGCTCTTCGGATGGCCGATGCGTGAGTACCGGGCGCGCGTGGCGCAGGACCCGGCGGGGTACAACCTCATCGGTTTCGGCGGTGCGACGCCGGTGGTGCGGAGGGTGAACGCCGCGCCGGGCTGATCGCCTCACTTGGCACGCTACTCGCATTGCTGACGGCCAAGCGATCGCTCATCGCCGGGCCTCCAGCCGGGGTTCACCGGGGACCCACCCTATACTTGGTGGTCCGCTTCCGTCGTTCAGCCACGCCCAGAGGTTCCATGTCGATCGAGCTCAAGCAGCAGCTCCAGCCGATGATGCAGGCGAAGGTCACGCCCAAGCAGATCGCGGCGAACTACATCCTCCAGATGAGCTCCGTCGAGCTCCAGGAGGCCATCGCCCAGGAGCTGGACGAGAACCCCGCGCTCGAGATGGACGAGCTGCCGACCTGCCCGATCTGCAGCAGCCCCGTCATGGGCAACTACTGCACCGAGTGCATGCCGCGCAAGGGGGAGGGCGAGGACCCCGCCAACCTGAGCGTGGACGACCTCCCCGGCGACAGCGCCAGCCGGGTCCGCGACGAGGACGACGAGTTCGACCCGATCGCCCGCGCCGAGGCCGACTTCACGCTCGAGGATCACCTTACCTGGAACCTCCACGCCCAGCTGCCGTCGTCGCTCCACCACGTGGCGGATCACGTCATCGGCGCGCTCGACTCGAACGGTTTCCTGACCGAGTCCGACGCGGAGATCGCGGCGACCACCGCGGTCCGCGTCGCCGACGTCGAGCAGGTGCTCAACGCGATGAAGGGCCTCGAGCCGATCGGCATCGGCTCCCGCTCGATCACCGAGTCGCTGCTGGCCCAGATCGAGTACCTGCGCGAGCAGGACGAGACGGAGGTCCCGCCGCATGCCGAAGCGGTGGTCGGGGAGCACCTCGCTGACCTGGGTGAGCGGCGCTTCCGCGAGGTGGCCGCCGCCATCGGCGCCAGCCAACAGGAGGTCATCGCGGTCTGGGAGTTCGTGAAGGCGAACCTCAACCCGTATCCGACCGCCGCCTTCACCGCCGCCGTCACTGGGGACGCGCCGCGGACGATCATCCGCCCCGACGTCCTGATTCGCCAGACCGACGGTGAGCTGGTGGCGGAGGTCGTCGAGTCGCGCCGCTTCACGCTCCGCGTGGCACCCATCTACTCGAGCCTGTCGGCCAAGCTGCGGAGCGACGAAACGACCGAGGACGAGAAGCAGCACGTGCGCCAGTACGTCGGCCGCGCGAAGTTCTTCATCGACAATATCAACCGTCGTCGGGCGACCATCCAGCGCATCGCCGAGTGCCTCATCGATCGGCAGCGCGACTACCTCACGGAGGGCGTCCAGCACCTCGTCTCGCTCACCCGGGCCGAGGTCGGCGAGGTGATCGGCATGCACGAGTCGACGGTCAGCCGCGCCACCGCCGAGAAGTACGTGATGCTGCCCTCCGGCGAGGTCGTGCCCTTCAGCCACTTCTTCACCGCCTCGCTGGGGGTGAAGGACCAGATCAAGCGCATGATCGAGGCGGAGGACTCGGCGCACCCCCTCTCCGACCAGGAGATCGCGGACGCGCTGGGCGAGGAGGGCGTCGCGCTGGCGCGGCGCACGGTCGCGAAGTACCGCGACGAGCTCCAGATCCTCCCGGCTCGACTGCGACACCGCTGACCGGCGCCGATGCGCGCCGTCCTTCTTCGCAGCCTCCTCGTGATCGGTGCCGGCGGGCTCGTGCTCGCCGGGCTGCTCTACGTCGCCAGCACGGTGGACGGGAGGCCGCCGGAGGTGCTGAGCATCACGGTCACCCAGCCGGTCGCCGGCGATCCGAACCTGGCCCTCATCACCACCAGCATCGAGGTCGCCTTCAGCGAGCCGGTCGAGGCCGATGACGCGGCCGGCGCCATGCGCCTCGAGCCGGCGGTCGACGGCACGGCGAGCTGGAGCGGCAGCACGCTCATCTTCACGCCGGCCGACGCGCTGGAGCTCTCCACCGCCTACGAGGTGACCGTCGCGACCGGGGTGCGCGACCTCGCCGGCAACGCGATGACCGAGGCACCACCGCCGTTCACCTTCGAGACGGCCGGGCGGCCCCGGATCGTCGCCACCGACCCGCCCGACGGTGCCGTCGACGTCCCCGTCGAGCAGTCGATCGGCATCAGCTTCTCCACGCTCATGGACACCGCCGTCGTGGAGGCCGAGCTGCGCGTCCGGCCGTCGATCCCCTACGACCTGCGGTGGAGCGGGGAGGAGCTGGAGATCGTGCCCGCCGAACCCCTGCGCCCTGACACGGCGTACGAGGTGAGCGTGAGCGGCGACGCCACCGATGCCGCGGGAGTGACGATCGAGGGAGCCTTCTCCATCACCTTCACCACGGTCGAGCCGGGCCTGCGCGCCGATGTGCTCGTGCCGGCGGATGGGGTCGACGGCATCGCGCCGACCACCGTCATCGCCATCGTCTTCGACCGGCCGATCGATCCCGACTCGGTCGATGGTGACGTGCTCGAGATCACGCCCGAGGTCGCCGGCACCCTGGATGTCGTCACCCTGCCCGGAGAGGATGCGGGTGAGGCGGCGGCGGGGCGCGTGCTGCGCTTCACCCCGTCGGGACCGCTGCCGGCGAACACGACGTTCGACATCGAGGCGGCGCCCGAGATCGTGTCGGCGACCGGTGGCGGCGGGCTCGCCCAGCCGCTGTCCTGGAGCTTCACCACGGGCGCGCCGGCCGCCACCCTATCGAACCAGGTCACCTTCCTGAGCGCCCGGTCCGGCGTAGCGAACGTCTGGGCCATGAACGCGGACGGCACCGGGCAGCACCAGGTCTCCGCCGAGCTGGCCCCGGTCCTTGACTTCGCGGTCGCACCCGACGGCAGCTCGCTCGTCGTCGCCGACGGCCGGCGCCTCGTCTTCCTGCGCGCCGACGGCGCCGACCGCCGGGTCATCACCGGCGACGCGCACTGGGAGTTCGATCCGGCCTACGCCCCCGGCGGCCGGGTGGTCGCCTTCGGCCGCGCCGATGCGTCGACCGGCGCGGGGCTCGGCCTGTGGCAATGGGAGGTCGGCGGAGGCGACCCGCAGCCGGTCGAGCTGCCGGATGACCTTCGCGCGAGCCCCACACCGTCGCCGAGCGGCGAGGAGACGGGCCTCTTGCTTCGGGCGCCTCGCTACTCGCCGGACGGCCTCGCGCTGGCCTTCGTCGATGGGTCCGGCGCCGTCGGCCTGCTCGAGCTGCCGGCCCAGCGCCTGACCCTGGTTCCGTTCGCCGCCGCCGCCCCTCCGGCCTGGCTGGCGGACAGCAGTGCGGTGCTCCTCGGTGGGGCGCCACTCGACGGGGTGGGCGATGCGGACCCGCTGGTCGCGCCGGTTGAGCGGTTGCGCCCCGGTGCCGGCGATGCGGTCCATCGCCTCGCTCGCTCCGGGATCACGACGCGCGAGACCGCGTTCGGCGCCGGTTGGGGCGTGTTGGCGGTGGCGAGTGATGGCACGATTGCCTACGCCACTGACCAGGGGCGGCTCGGGACGACCGCCGATGCCGGCGAGGCGGATGGGCCCCTCCTCGTCGACGACGCGCGGGTCATCGGCGCCGCGTTCGCCCCGGGCGAGGAGGCGATGGTGATCGTGGTCGCGGAGGGGGACGCAACGGCCGGCAGCATCGAGCGCCTCGATCTCGCCGACGGCGACCGAACGGTGCTCACCACGGAGGGCTGGCTGCCGCGCTGGCTGCCGTAGGACTGCGGTGCCCGGGCGCCACGGGCCGTGCTAGAATCCGCGCGCCTCGCTGGCGGGGCTCGTGACGTGTCCACCCGCCGGCGTTTCCCGTGCGTTCATATTGGTCTGCGCGCGCCGTTCCGGCGCCGTCGCGGGCCTTCAGCGGAGGACTCATGGAGCTCCAGCCGATTCTCTGGGTGATCCCGATCGCAGGCCTTGCCGCCATCGCCTTCGCCGTCTACCTCGCCATGGGCGTGCTGCGAGCCGATACCGGCACCGCGGCGATGCAGGAGATCGCCGGCACCATCTACGAGGGTGCCGTGGCGTTCATCAAGCGGCAGTACCGGACGATCGCGATCCTGGCCCTCGGTGGAACGGTCGTCATCGGCCTGATCATCACCCTGGTCGAGGGACCCGAGGTCGCCGACACCCGGTACTTCGGCTTCGACCTTGGATGGCGGACGGGGCTCGCCTTCCTGGTGGGCGCCGCGTGCTCGATGGCATCGGGCATCATCGGCATGCTCATCAGCGTCAAGGCCAACCTGCGCACGGCCGCCGCGGCACAGCACAGCCTGGTTCGCGCGGTCCAGGTGGCGATGCGCGGCGGCGCCGTCTCCGGATTCCTGGTCGTCGCGCTGAGCCTGCTCGGCGTGTTCGGCATCTTCACGGCCTTCGGGGGCTTCACCAACCCCGAGGAGGCACCCTTCCTGATCGTCGGCTTCGGCTTCGGGGCCAGCTTCGTGGCCCTATTCGCCCAGCTCGGCGGCGGGATCTACACCAAGGCCGCCGACGTGGGCGCCGACCTGGTCGGCAAGGTCGAGGCGGGGATTCCCGAGGACGACCCCCGTAACGCGGCCGTGGTGGCCGACCTTGTCGGCGACAACGTCGGCGATTGCGCCGGCCGTGGTGCCGACCTCTTCGAGTCGACCGCCGCCGAGAACATCGGCGCCATGATCCTCGGCGTCGCGGTGTGGCGCATCGCGGTCGACCTCAACTGGCCGAACCCCGAGGCCTGGATCTTCTTCCCGCTCGTCGTGCGTGCCTTCGGGCTCCTTGCCACCATCGTCGCCATGTTCTTCGTCCGAGGCAGCGAGGACGAGAACCCGATGAACATCCTCAACCGCGGGTACTGGGCGACCACCATCATGTCCGTGGGCGCCCTCGCCTTTGTGACCTGGCAGATGATGCAGACCGTGGGCGTCACCGGCGCCAACGGCATTCCCGCGTGGGTCTGGTTCTTCGGCGCCGGGGTCGTCGGGCTGGCAACCAGCGTCGCGTTCGTCTACATCACCCAGTACTACACCGCCGGCACCCACCGCCCGGTCCGCGAGATCGCCGAGGCCAGCCGCACCGGGCCGGCCACCAACATCATCAGCGGCACCGCGGTCGGCTACGAGACCACGGCGGTCACGGCCATCACGATCAGCATCGCGCTGTTCGCGAGCTACACGCTCGGCAGCCAGGCCGGCCTCATCAACGACGCGGGGCACAACGTGGGCGGCATCTTCGGCACCGCCGTCGCGACGATGGGCATGCTCATGACCACCGCCTTCATCCTGGCCATGGATACCTTCGGACCGATCACCGACAACGCCGGCGGCATCGCCGAGTTCAGCAAGGCCGATGCGAAGGCCCGCGAGATCACCGATCGCCTCGATGCGGTCGGCAACACGACCAAGGCGCTCACCAAGGGCTACGCGATCGCATCGGCCGCGTTGGCGGCATTCCTCCTGTTCAGCGCCTACATCGACAAGGTCAACCTCATCCTGACGAACCAGATCGAGGCTGGCACCCGGGAGGCCGGCACGCTGCTCGAGTCGATCGACCTTGCCAACGTGAACGTGTTCATCGCCGCGATGATCGGGGCGATGCTCGTCTACTTCTTCAGCAGCCTGGCCATTCGGGCGGTCGGCACCGCCGCACAGGCGATCATCGTCGAGGTGCGGCGCCAGTTCCGGGAGATGCCCGGGATCATGGACTACACCCAGCGGCCCGACTACGCGCGAGTGGTCGACATCACCACGCGGGCCGCGCTGCGCGAGATGATCCTGCCGGGCACCGTGGCGGTGGCCACCCCGATCATCGTCGGCCTGCTGCTCGGCCACGAGGCGGTCGCTGGCATGCTCATGGTCGGCACGATCGCCGGTGTCCTGCTCGCGACCGTCCTCAACAACGGCGGCGGCGCGTGGGACAACGCGAAGAAGTACATCGAGTCGGGGCAGCTCAAGGACGCGGATGGCAACGTGCTCGGCAAGGGCTCCGATGCTCACGCTGCGGCGGTCGTCGGCGACACGGTCGGTGATCCGTTCAAGGACACCGCTGGCCCGTCGCTCCATGTCCTGGTGAAGCTGCTGGCCACGATCACCCTCGTGCTGGCCCCGCTCTTTATCCGCTAGGGACGCGGTCGGGCGCCTGGGATCGTCTATCCTCGGCGCCCCAGCGGAGCCTCCATGGACATCGTCATCCAGGCCGCGCTCGCCGGCCTCATCCAGGGGCTGACGGAGTTCATCCCGATCAGCTCCTCGGCCCACCTCGAGCTCTTGCCGTGGATCGCCGGGTGGGAGTCGGACGGGCTCATCGGCAGCCTGGCCTTCGACGTCTTCCTGCACCTCGGGACGCTGGTCGCGCTGCTCGTCTATTTCGCGGGCGACCTGCTGCGCTACTTCCGGGCCTGGCTTGCCAGCATCCGCGAGCGGCGCATCGGCGCCGACACCGACCGGCGCCTGGCGTGGCTGCTGCTGATGGCGACCATCCCGGCCGCGATCATCGGCTTCACGCTCGAGGGCTTCATCGAGGACGCCTTCCACGGCGACAACGACGGCGCCCG
>Ga0268386_10002404_pt1 | contig 13318 bp, 16 predicted proteins | sample RVTome_15_FD_200260 | JGI IMG/M metagenome (GOLD analysis project Ga0268386, IMG submission 200260) | Soil microbial communities from uranium-contaminated site in the Upper Colorado River Basin, Wyoming, United States - RVT150D86... ...
GTCTGGAAACAGGAATTGGGCTGGGATATGTTTCTGTGGAATTTTCAGCGCCTGACCAGGAGATTTTTATTGAAATAAGAAACAAACCCGTTAAGGCCTCTGTTAAAAAGCTCCCTCTGGTATGAAAGAAGTGATCACCTGCTTGTCCCCCCAGCTGCTGCCGCTGTACCATGTCGAAGATAAAGTTGTGGTGGTAGTGGATATTTTAAGAGCCACCAGTAGCATGGTAACCGCTTTTGCCTATGGGGCAGCTTCTATTACCCCGGTACCCACCCTGGCAGAATGCAGGATGTTAAAAGATCAGGACTATATTACAGCTGGCGAGAGAGGAGGACTAAAGGTGGATGGATTTGACCTGGGTAATTCACCTTTCGAATTTATGGACCACAAGCTAAACGGAAAAGATCTGGCCTTCACCACTACTAATGGTTCACAGGCAATATTGTCAGTTACCAGTGCTAAAGCCGTGCTGCTGGGTGCTTTTCTCAACCTGTCTGCCACCGCAGACTACCTAAACAGCCAAAGTAATTCAGTATTGATTCTATGTGCAGGATGGAAAGGTAAATTTAATATAGAAGACACCTTATATGCCGGAGCTTTGGCCAGTCTGCTGCAAGACCAGAATGAGGCCGAAGACGATGCCACACTGGCAGCAATAAGTCTTTATCAATTCGCCTCCCCAGACCTTCTGGACTTTCTTCACAAAGGATCACATGCAAAGCGATTGGCCGGTTTCTTAAACCACAAAGACCTGGAATTCTGTGTACAGAGCGACAAGTTCGACCTCAACGCTGTTTTCCGTGATCACAGACTCTACCGGATATAATTTCCAGTCAGGACCGCAGCTTGCGATTATTCTGGTGACGTGTGCTGTCCCTTGCGGTCTTTTTATCAATGTTTTTTTCCAAAGCATGAGCCAGATCTATCCCGGTCTGGTTGGCCAGACATATCAGCACCCACAGGATATCGGCCAATTCATCTGCCAGGTCGTAATCCCGGTCCGACTCTTTGAAGGACTGTTCTCCATAGATCCTGGACATCAGTCTGGCGAGTTCCCCTACTTCTTCCATTAAAATGACAGTGTTGGTCAATTCGTCAAAATATCGCACCCCGGTGGTGTTGATCCACTGGTCGACTTTTTTTTGTGCTTCCGATATGGTCATGGTTTTAAGGGTCTGGTAAACTGAGTGTTTATCACTTAGGGTTTTTTGAATCCATTATAATGGTCACTGGTCCATCGTTAATAAGTGAAACCTGCATGTCTGCTCCAAACTCCCCACTGGCAACTTTCTTTCCTAACCCAAGTTCACATTCTGTGATGAAATACTGGTATAATGGAATGGCCTTTTCCGGTTTGGCCGCCCTGATGTAGCTGGGCCTGTTGCCTTTCCTGGTACTGCCGTGTAAAGTAAATTGGCTAACCACCAATAAATCACCTCCTATATCAATGACTGACAGGTTCATAACCCCATTGTTATCATCGAAAATTCTCAAGGCCACCAATTTCCTCACCAGCCAATCCGCGTCAGGTTCATGGTCCTCGGTTTCGATCCCCAGCAGTACCATAAGCCCCTTACCGATGGTACCAACAATGTTATGATCAATACTGACACTGGCGATAGAAACCCGCTGAACTACTGCTATCATTGATCTTAGGTCTTAAATCTTAGATCGTAGACCTTATGAGCTTTCCCAAATCCGGAAAGCCTCCACGTCATTCCTGATCTTCCTCCAAACCGCCAGAATCACCGTGAAATCGTCGATATAGCCTGCCACCGGAATGAAATCCGGAAGTAAATCCAGCGGTACTACAAAATACAGCAAAGCGGCAACCACCAGTACAATAGTGGTCCAGGGTACGGTGTATTGCCCATCCCTAAAAGCCCTCAACATGCGAATGAAAGTCCTTATGGTTCCAAGGATCCCTTTAAAATCCTGTTCCTGCAGTTCCATTTTGGACAGTTTTTGTTTGGATGTATTCAGTAAACGGTTTATCCTTTCCGGCCGGCTTAATATTGCAGAAGCCTGGACTTTTGCCTGATCAAAGCTGCTGACGGACTTGTGTTTTCCGGGGAACATATTTCTTTTTGTTAATGTTTAAAACAGCGCCCGCACTTCCTCTTTCAAATGAGATAACGCCAGGCTGGTGGGATCAGTCTTTCTTTCCATCATTTTGTCAAATATTTTCCTGGCCAGTTCCAAACTTTTAGCTTCAGAATCAATAGCTGCCGCAGACTGGTTAACTATGGCTATAATTTCCTCTTTGGCATTTTTAACCAGGTTCCAGGCATTATCACTAATGTAGATCTGTTGACTCAGGTTATGGTTGAATTCTTCCCTTATATCGTTTAACAAAGCATGTTGAAACTGCTGAGCGGTGAAAGTGTTATCACGTACCCGCATGATAAGATTATTAGGGGCGATTCTCTCCAAAAAGAGGCTCAGCCTTTCATAGGCCTGAAGACGCAGCGGTAAAATTACTTCAGCATGCCTGGACTTAATTTCAATACGACCCTTGTCCAACTCTTTTTGCACAAATGATTTCACCACCAGGTACATGCCATATAACACTGCTCCGGCCGGTATTAAGAGCTTGGCAAATTCGAGAATTGGGTCCATATATTGAGTTTGAGTGTGAGTGTGAGTGTGGGTGTGGGTGTGAGTTTGAGTTTTTAATGTAATTTTGCCTGAAGATAGCCATTATTAACAATAATCTAAAAATTCTCAAAGGCATACATGAAGATCCCTGTGGAGATAACGGACAAGGCTTTTAAGGAAATTCGCAGGATTATGGACCACAAAAATATACCTGAAAAATACGGATTGAGAATCGGTATCAGGGGAGCTGGCTGTGCCGGCATCAGTTATCTGCTGGGTTTTGACACACCGGCGCAGGATGACGGCACTTTTGAGTTCAACGGACTCCGGGTATATATTTCAAAAAAACACACCTTGTATTTATTGGGATTAACCCTGGATTTCCATGAAGGGTCTGATGCCAGCGGCTTTGTTTTTTTCAATCCTAAACAACCGGACCAGTCGGGGTAACCGGTCTTTCTTCAGCCAGGGTCACCCTGGCTTCCCTGCAAACACCGCCAATAGGAGGGTTGAATTTGGCAATGCTTACTTCCACCCACTGGACCTTGTCAAACTGCCTGAAAACAGATTGAATGATTTCATAACCAATATGTTCAAGCAATCTTGAACGAATTTGCATATTTTCCTTGACGATATTGTAAAGGGACTCGTAATTGACTGTTTGTGACAATGCATCTTCTACGGCAGCGGTGTTGAGATCGGCTTTTACCGTAACGTCTACCGAATATTTATTACCAACCTTCTGCTCTTCATCATAGTAACCATGATAAGCAAAGAATTCCAGCCCTCTTAATGAAACCAGCCCCACGACCGAATTCTAGTCCAGATTGTCAAAAAACGAGCCCTCTTCCGTGGTTGATTCGGACCTGGGAGTGATATTATTGTTGTGGGCTGATGACTCATCTTTTGGTTCAGGTTTATCCCCTATGGCCTCAAAACTGTAGTTTATCCTGGAGATCTTTTTGGCCTTTTTTACGATTTCGTCAATTGAATATTTGTCTTGATCTCCCCGGGCTTTGGCCACCTGTTCCAGAAATCCATCGGCGATGTTCTTGATCTCCCTCAACAGGTTATCCCGTTGCTGCTGCAGTTGACGGTAACTATCCTCTATCTTTTTCACTTCCTCCTGCAGACTGTCCATTATATACCTTGCATTGCTCTCTGCCTCCTCAAGTATGGACCTGGCTTTGGATTCCGATTCATTCTGCAGGGCGTCGGCCTTCATTTGAGTTTCCTTCATGTGCAACTCAGCGGTCTTGTTAGCCTGCTCAATCATATTGGCCCCGGTATCCTCTGCAGTTTTCAGGGTCTTAAACAAAGAGTTTTCAATTTCCCTTAGCTTGGCAATCTCCTTTTCCGCAGAATCCAGTTTGATGGTAAGTTCTTTATTCTCATCCATCACCTTTTCCCAGGCCTGGGATAAAGATACCAGATAGGCATTGACCTCATCCTTGTCATAGCCCCTAAATACTTTTTCAAAGGATTTTTTACGGATTTCTAATGGAGTTACTTTCATAAAGTTAGTATTTCAAATCCCACACGGAGATGGTTCTGTCATCACTGCAACTCACCAGTAGTTGATTATAACGGGACCAATATAATTTATTAACGGAAGTACCATGGCCCGCATGACGGGCTTTATCGATAACTTTCAACAATTTAAACTCATGGGCATCCCATACTTTGATGGACTTGTCCATGCTGCAAGTTACGAAATGCTGGCCATTTGGGCTAAATTCTATATGATTTATAGCATACATATGGGCTGGAATAGATTGGGCCGGAGCGTATTCTTTCAAAAGATCCCATATCATAATGTGGGCGTCTCGTCCTGCACTAACCAGCAGGTGATGCTGCGGATGATAAGCAATAGTAAAAACCGAATTAGTATGCCCTGCTAACCGGTGCTTGAGCCGGAAGCTCATTAAATCAAAAACCCGGATGGAGTGATCGCTGTAGCCCACTGCAAATTCCTTTCTCTCAGCATCAATTTGCAGGCACCGCGCACTTTTATCAGAATGTTCCAGCATGTGTACAACTTTAAGCTCATCTATGTCTATTACATATACTGCTCCGGACCCGGTAGCCGCCAGCAAATGATCACCGGCCCGTTTGATATCAAAAATAGCGGAATTATCCAGGGCTAATGACCCCTGCTCTTTGTTTTCTTTTAAGTCAATAATATGGATCCCCTGAAAATTGTGCCCTATTATAAGCAGGTCCTTTTCAGGTATGCTGTGCAAGGCGTAAACCGAGTTCCGCATTTGGGCCACCAACTGCCCCTGATTGGGCTGGTCGAAATCCCATTTTACCACCATGCCATCACCGGCAGCCGAAAAGAACACGCGCTGGCCGTCCAATGGCTCAAGGGTATAAATAGAATCCTTATGACCCAGAAACGTGTGCAATTTGGTTACCTCGATGGCCGACATACTGTAGTGAAATTTCCCTAATTTATGATAAATACCCTAATTTGAGCGGGAATTAGATCTTTGGTATGCCTCTTTGCAATTTTAAGCCAGGGATGGGGCAGCCCTTATGGGCTCTTTGGCGCATTGATGAGCCCCTTGAAGAATTGGGAGGAAGATTACTGGCTTCGACTATAGAGCTTTCGGAGTATGAAAGTATAAAACACCCCAGAAAAAAGCTGGAGTGGCTGGCTTCCCGTTTGATCATTCAACACCTGGTGGAACATCTTGGTGATTCCTTTTACGGGATCTATAAAGATGCTTTTGGAAAACCACATTTGATCAATCTGCCTTATTCGATATCGATAGCACATTGTTTTCCCTTTGCTGCGGGTATAATCAATAAAGATCATTCCACTGGTATTGACATTGAACAGCCCAGGGACAAGTTGTTGTACATCCGCCACAAATTCCTTAGTGAGAAAGAGGCCGATGTAGCGGGAACAGACCTGGAAACACTATGTAAATTCTGGGCTGCCAAGGAAGTATTGTACAAAATATACGGCAGAAGAAAGCTGATCTTTAAACAGCACCTGGAAGTTTTTGAAAATCCTGCAGGAAACGGAAATATCGGTGGGCGCATTTGTTACTTTGACTTTTTTAAGGAATTCCAAATCAGTTTTTATCAGTACCAGGGATATTACATTGCTTACGGTGCTTAGCCCCAATACCTTCCTTTGGCTTTTGATAATATTAAAGTTCACACTTCATATTTTGCCATAAACCCGGTCTATGAACTGCACCGGGATGAGTTTTTACACCTGGATCTGGGTAAACACCTGGCCTGGGGGTATGCCACTGTGTATCCGGTTACTGCCTGGATCTCCTGGATAATTGACCATCCTGGGAATTCAGTCTTCTGGGTAAAATTTTTTCCGGCCTTGTTCGGCGCCCTTACCATGGTGGTGGTCTGGAAAACCGTCAAACTGCTGAACGGCGGGACATTTGCCCTGATACTGAATGCAAGGGAAGAGATACAAAAAGTACTATGAAAATGACCAGTACAGAGAAACTGTTAATCTGTTGAACAAGTATATCAATTCTGATTCAGAAAATATCGAAGCGTATAAAATTCGAGGAAATAGCTACTTTGAGCTAAATCAATTGCCATACGCCATCAACGATTTTAAAAAGGCTATTGAGATTGACCCAAACTACACAGATGCCCATTATAACTTAGCAGGTGTTTATGAAGAGCTTGAACAACTTGATAGCGCTGAATACCACCTCAGAAGTTATATCTCTTTACAAGCCAATGATCCTAACGGATATCTAAGGCTGGGCATGAACCTGGCAATGCAAGGAAATTCTGGTTCCACACTGACATTATATGAACAGGCCTACAAATTAGATACTACCAGTTTGATCTCAATCCAAGTATTAATGGAGCAATATTTCATTGAAAAGTTGTTTGAGAAGTCAATCGAATTTTCGAAAAGAGCCAAAACTATTGATCCTGCTCTTATAGATGCCTATATAACGCATGGGAAGAGCGCACTTTATAGCTGGAACTTCAAAACCGCAATTGAACAATCAGATCAGGCGCTTGAAATAGACTCCTTGAACTTTGATGCCTATCTACTTGGTTTGAATGCAAGAATTATGGACAGAACAAACCCTGATATTTTGTTTATGAATACCGACATGGAGTTTAAATTTAAAAACTCCGGATCTGTCATAGACAATCAAGGAACTTTATCTGACACCGAAAGCCTTTTATCCAAAATTAAACAAGGAGAAATTCTCGGGCTTGATGAATATTTTCAATTCTATGTTTCACAACAATACTCAAAATCTTTTTCGCCTTATTTACCTTCGGGTCCGGAGATACCCGAGCTGTTCAGAGATGAAAGTTTCGAAGAACTATGCAAATATACCTCAGGTATATTTAAAGATAATCCATTAAATCTAGACCATCTATATATGGTTGGAGTAGCCAATATGGCTTCAGACGATACGGAAAACTTCAAATTACTTTATTCTGCATATCTCGGAATAATGGAAAGTATTTTAGCTACAGGGTCCGGGGAGAGCTATGATTCTGCATTGGTAGTGGTTTCTGCTCATGACGAATATTCGGTATTGAGCTATTTAGGTCTGCAGCCCAAAGGGCAGGCCCTTTCCCACCATAATGGGCATAGTTATGATATCCTTTCTACAGTGGATCAGCAGCAAAATGAGCAGGAGGTATATTTTAATATTGATATTCCCTGGAAATCGTTAAGCACCACATTTTCAAATGGGTCAGATTCAAAGAAAAAGACGGACAGGAAACGAAAAAAGCAATAGCACTATGTTTGCCTGGTCATTTTTAATTCTTAATTCTTAATTGTTAATTGCCTGAATGGTATTAAGGAAACTTGCAGTGGTTATTTTTATTCTGACCTTGTTGATCTGCACAGATCAACTGCCTGCCCAGTCCTACCAGGGCCTGGAAGCAGTGAAGCTTATAAACGTCATTGATGGCGACAGCATGGCTCTTGATCACAAATCGAGCGGGCCCCTGGTGGTGATCATCTTTACCAGCAATTACTGCCCTTATTCCAGAAAATATGAAGACCGAATAATGGCCCTCTACCAGGAGTTCAGTAAAAGGGACGTGCAATTCCTGCTGGTAAACCCCAATGACAGCCCTGATGATAGTTTGCAGGAAATGAAGAAGAAAGCCGAAAACCAGGGTTACCGGTTCCCCTATCTTAAAGACCATCAACAGGTGCTCACCGAAATAATGGGAGCCTCCAGGACTCCTGAGGCTTTCGTACTAAAGCCGGTTAAAAACGGATTTGAGCTGGTCTACCGGGGGGCCATTGACGATAATCCACAAACATCACACGACGTAGAGAATCATTACCTGAAAACTGCTATTCAAAATGTGCTGGGAGGAGGTTCGGTGGAGAATCCTGAGGTTAGGGTAACCGGATGCATCATTAAGAAATAACCCCGCTACATACGATCCCATTCCTCGGAAATTGAGTTCAGCAGGAGCTTCACCTCCTCTACTTTCTGTGGATCACCAAGTTTTTCAAACGAGATTATCAAACTGCGCAATACCCGCTTAATGGTCTCCAAATTTTCACATGGTTCGTAGAAGCTATTCTTTGGAGTAAGGTTGAGATGTCCCAAATAGTTGTCTATATCGGACTTGCTGAAAATTAGCCCCCTGTTGAAAACATTAATGTAAAATTGCGCCTCTTCAGATTTATACACCAGAATGTACAAATTGGGAAGATTAACTCCCAGCACCGGCAAATTCAGTTTCTGCGCTACCAGCATATATATGATACACAGGGAGGTAGGATTTCCCTTTTTGGTCTCCAATACCACATTGATCATGTTATTTCCAGGACTGTGAAAATTTTTAGTATTGGCGCCAAATTTAAGCTTACTGAAAAACACACTGTTCAACAGCCTGATCTGGTCAAACGGATGAGCTTCGGGCTTAAATTCCAACCAGGCTTCATAATATACCTGCTCCAGGTCTCTTCTGAGGTTTTCCAGTTCCAGGTCGGGATATTGATAGGTGGCTATCAGCCACATTCCTTCCAGAAGGTCCATCTCTCCTTCCTTCCATTCCCTGAGCCTTTCCCTCAGGGTGTCGAACTGGAGGGTGTGGATCAGATCTTCCAGCCGGCGTTGCACCACCGGGTTGAATTGTGCCTCCCACTGCTGCTCCAGATATGGAATTACAGTTCCTCCCAGGGAAATGATCTTCTTCTCCACATGTGTTAAAATTTCCGGGTCCTCTTCGTCCAAAAGCGATAGTAGGGCTTTCAGTTCTTTGTCTTCCATTAATAAATCCTATGTCTGAATAACGCCAACATTAAATTTTTCATTTATTGGGGCATGGTTGGATGCCTCTATGCCCATCGATATCACCTTTCTGGTTTCCAATGGGTCGATCACCCCGTCAACCCATAACCTGGCTGCTGCGTAGTATGGGCTCAGCTGGTCGTTGTATCTCCTGGTGATCCCGTCCAGGTGCTCCTGTTCCTCCTCTTTGGTCAATGGGGATCCCTGTTCTTTTGCTGTACTTACCCTGATCTGCAACAGCGTTTTTGCCGCAGACGCCCCGCTCATTACCGCCATTTCGGCACTAGGCCATGAAAAGATCAGTCTTGGATCGTAGGCTTTACCACACATGGCGTAATTACCTGCTCCGTAGGAATTGCCGATAATCAAAGTGAATTTCGGTACTACAGAATTGGCCATTGCATTAACCATTTTGGCCCCGTCTTTTATAATTCCCCCGTGCTCCGCCCGGCTTCCCACCATAAAACCACTTACATCCTGAAGAAATACCAATGGGACCTTGCGCTGGTTGCAGTTCATAATGAAACGGGCTGCCTTATCCGCGCTATCGGAGTAGATCACTCCACCCATTCGCATTTCGCCCTTTTTGGTTTTAACCACTAATCGCTGATTAGCCACAATTCCCACAGACCAGCCATCTATCCGAGCACTTCCACAAATAATTGACTTCCCATAATCAGCTTTGTAGGAAGAAAACCGGGAATGGTCAACCAAACATTTGATTATGTCCATGGTATCGTAAGGTCTCACTCTCTCCCTGGGAAGTAAACCGTAAATTTCATTGGGATCTTTTTTCGGATCAGCAGGTTGCTCCCTGCTGAAGCCCGCGGAATCCGGCGCTCCCAGTTTGGAAAAAATATCCCTGATAGCATCAAGACACTCCTCATCCGAGGCAAATTTATTATCGGTAATCCCTGAAATCTCGCAATGAGTAGTGGCGCCTCCCAGGGTTTCATTGTCTATAACCTCACCAATTGCAGCCTTTACCAGGTAGGAACCTGCCAGGAATATGGTTCCGGTTTTATCTACTATTAGCGCCTCGTCCGACATGATCGGCAGGTAAGCTCCTCCTGCTACACAGCTTCCCATGATAGCCGCAATTTGAACGATGCCCATGGAGGACATTCTGGCATTATTTCTGAATTGCCGTCCAAAGTGTTCCTTGTCGGGAAAAATCTCGTCCTGCATAGGAAGAAAGACCCCCGCACTGTCTACCAGATAGATTACAGGCAGCCTGTTTTCCATGGCCACTTCCTGAGCCCGCAGGTTCTTTTTGGCGGTGATGGGAAACCATGCCCCCGCCTTTACCGTGGCATCATTGGCTACCACCACGCACATTCTTCCTTCCACATAGCCGATACCAGTCACCACACCGCCGGAAGGGCAACCACCATACTCCTTATACATGCCGTCACCGGCGAAAGCCCCAATTTCCAGAAAAGGACGTCCTTTATCGGTGAGATATTCTATTCTTTCGCGGGCAGTTAGTTTCCCTTTTTGGTGAAGCCTTTCAATGCGGTCAGGTCCTCCGCCCTGACGGACCTGGGATAATCGTTTTTGAAGTTGCCTTAGCAGCTGTCGGTTATGATCCTCGTTTTTATTGAACTCCAGATTCATAGTGGGAGAAGTTTTACTCCTCTGGGGGTTCAATGGATTCGGTGGGTAACTCGGTCTGGCCGGAATCTGAACCCTTGTTCTTGTCCTTCTTGCCAAACACCGAAAAATGGACATAGCGTTTGGGGTTTTCCTGCATGTCAATAAATAGTTTATCCAGGTCTTCCATGGTTTTGATCATAGTGTTATACAACTCATCATCCTTTAACAGACGGTTTAAATTGCCATCTCCTTCATTAATCTGGCGGATGGTCTCACCCAATTCATCAATGGTCTGTTTGGTAGAAGTCATTAACACCTCCATTTCCAGGCTGTTCACCGTATCCGCTACCTGGTTCATCTTGGTCACCAGCGCTGCAACCCCTGTTTCGGGATCATTGAGGTCATTGAGTAATTGGTCCAGTTTGGCAACCATGCCATCGAGTCTGGCGGTACCATTGGCCAGGTTTCCGGAAGTGCCTTTAAAATTGGCAATGAGTTGATTGATATTATCTTCATTATCAGCCAGATTGGCCAGGACGGCATTGAGATTCGACAGTACAACTTCAAACTGGTCTACCATGGGCATGGCAGAGGCAGAGAGCTGCTCGGTAATACCTTTGTATAACCTGGCATGCAGTGTATCTCCTTCAGTTAGAGGGGCACCCAGCCCTACCGAGTCCAGGTGGACTGCTTTTGAGCCTAAAAGATCACTTTTTATTATGGCCCAGGTTCCCTGACCAATGACCTTGTCATCATCGATATCAAGAGAGACCAGCAACCGGTTATGCTGATTTTGCAGTATTTCAATATCACTGACCCTTCCAACCAAGTATCCATTGATTAAAATGGGATTGGAAATATCTAATCCATCAATATTGTCATATACGGCGTAGAACGTATTGTAGGGCGAGAACAAATTGCTTCCTTTTAAAAAATTGAACCCCAGGTACAAAATTGTGATTGAAACGACCGCCAGCAACCCTACTTTGAACTCCTTCGATATTTTCACGCGAACGCAGTTTTACAAATTATTCAGCCAAAAATGACCTGACCAAATATAGGAACTTTAATTTGAAGATTCCATGTCTTGTTTGTAATCCCTGATAGCCCGGAAAATGGCAGAGGCGATATAGCTTTGCTGCACTTTATCGTTGAGGTCCTTTTCTTCAGAAGGATTGGACAGGTAGCCGGTTTCTATATATACAGCGGTCATTGAGGTACGCCACAGTACCCAAAACCCCGCTTGTTTGACTCCTCGACTATGCCGGCCTGCTCTGGTTTTGAACTGATTTTCTATTCGAGCCGCCAAATCAAGACTGTTCTCCAGGAAAGCATTTTGATATAGTTGGAACAAGATATGAGAGTCCGGACTTTTTGGATCAAACCCTTCATATTTATCCTCATAATCCTCCTCCAGTAGCATCACCGAGTTTTCCCTTTTGGCGACACCCAGGTTATCTTTCGTCTTGTGAGTACCAAGCACATAGGTTTCTGTGCCATATACGTTCCTATTATTAGGGAATGCATTGCAATGAATGGAAACAAACAGATCCGCATGGTTCTTGTTAGCGATCTCAGCACGTACATCCAGGTCGATAAACTTATCTGAATCTCGTGTGTAAATGACATCGACATCTTTTAAATGTTTTTCGATAGTATTGCCCAACTCTAACGCAATTGCTAAAGCCACATCTTTCTCCCTGGAAATTTTACCATTCGTTCCGGGATCATGCCCGCCATGGCCGGCATCAATCACAATTTTCTTAACCTGGTTCCTGGCCCTGAAGTATGGTCCTGAGCTGCTGGAAGTGATAATTAAAAGTAAAAACGAAAATAATCCTATTGTAAGAATATTACGCACCATACTTCGCTTGTTATTTTCGAATACCATAAATTTACACAAATTTGAGTTTTTTTTCGCAAATCGAAAATGTCAGGTGACTAAAACCAAAGCTGTTCTTGGCAGTAACTGGCCAGTAACGCTGTGTTTTGCTTTTTCAGTGTTCTGTCTTTCAGCCCATGGTCAACAGTCATCGCCGGTAAATGATGCCCAGTCCCCGGGTGAGCGTCCTGAAATTAACGAAGAAACACCTAAAAATAATACCATAATCAGAGCAGATTCTTCCATAGCCGGAGATACTACCGCGGTAGAACCAAGGGGCGATATTGAGACCACGGTAAAATATTTTGCCAAAGACTCCATCGTGATGGACCGGGAAAAAGAAACAGTCTACCTATACGGTGATGCCAAGGTAGAATATGGAGAAATAACCGTTGAAGCCGCTGTTATAATTTTGGATCAGCAGAACAATCTACTGTCAGCTCAGGGAATAAAGGATTCTACAGGGGCAGAAGTGGGAAAACCTGTGTTTACTGAAAGCGGGGTAATGTACTCGACCGATGGCATGCAGTACCATTTTGCCAATCGCCGGGCCATCACTACAGGTCTGGTTACCGAACAGAGCCAGGGATTTTTGCATGGGGAGGAAGTCTACAAGAACGAAGATGACGAACTTTTTGTAAGCCATGCCAAGTATACCACCTGTAACCTGGAACACCCGCATTTTGAGATCAGGGCCAAGAGATTGAAGCGATCCGGGCGCAATATCATCTCCGGCCCCTTCAACATGTATATAAATGACGTGCCAACCCCTTTGGGTCTGCCATTCGGAATGTTCCCGGACCCTGAGACCAGAACTTCAGGAATTATTGTGCCCAGTTACGGGGAGGAAAAACAGAGAGGGTTCTTCTTACGGGATGGGGGATATTATTTTGATATCAATGAATACTGGAACCTGGCGCTGACCGGGGAAATATACAGTAAAGGAGGCTGGGGAACCCGGATT
>Ga0268386_10002405_pt1 | contig 13317 bp, 9 predicted proteins | sample RVTome_15_FD_200260 | JGI IMG/M metagenome (GOLD analysis project Ga0268386, IMG submission 200260) | Soil microbial communities from uranium-contaminated site in the Upper Colorado River Basin, Wyoming, United States - RVT150D86... ...
GGCTCCGACGACTGCGCTGGTGGAGTTGTTGAGTGGTAGGTCGTTCGAGTTTGAGTCGTACACTGGTTACATGAGCAGCGATCGCACGTTTGTGATCGCTGCGCCATGTGCTGGAGTCAACTTTCTAATCACGGCGTTTGTGATGCTTGGCGTGAGGACGTTATGGCGCGATCGGTTTCAGGTCGTTAGTTGGCGTTTCATCCCCGTAGCTGCCGGTTTGGCTTATGTAGCAACCCTCATCGCAAACACCGCGCGCATTTGCCTTGCGCTCGAACTGCACTCTGTGAAGATTAGTTGGCTGACTGCGAACCAGTTGCACCGGCTGGAAGGAATTGTGGTCTATTTCGGATTTCTGCTTTTGTTGTTTGTGTTGACGGAACGACTGCGTTCTGCAAATTCCTTGCGAGTGCTGCGAGTGTTTCTCTTTCCGCTTCTTATTTACTACGCGACAACGCTGGGCATTCCGCTGTTGAATGGATCCTATCGGCAGGGAACTGCGTTTTGGGAGCACTTTGTATTTGTGCTGGTGCTGCCGGTGTTGCTCATAGTGCCACTGGTCCTATTCACTACTCGCTGGGCCAAAAGCGTCGGTTACGAGTGACGAAGCGATGCATACACCGATGAAGACATCCTCAATTAACTCGTTCCAGAGTTCTCTTGTAAGTTACCTGATCGCCAATGATCAAACGGTCGCCGGTTAGCTCGTAAGGTCTTGCCTGGGGGGTTCCAACTTGACTCGGATCCCATGCGCCTTCAACCTGCACCGTGATATTTGCCTCATCGACGGTGTAGGTTCCGTAATACGCGATGTAGCCGTTGAAGATTGCCAAAGCCTCGGTAGGCGTCGGACTGTCGGGTGTGGCAATTTGCTGCGGAGGAGTGGTCATGATTTGTATTGAAGCGTGGCCCGTGGCGTCATAAATGAAGTAACCACTCGGCGGATTTCCGAACGTGTATGGTATCCATTTGCCCGTCTTGGGATCTTTGTCTTCAGCGGAGGTCAATCTCCATGTGCCGGCGAGTTGTTTCTGCAGACTCTTCAGAGAGGGTTTTTTAGAGGTGGTTTTTGAACTCATGGTTTTCTCCTAAGGGTTATTCGTTGCCCAAGAGTACACCACAAAAGACTTAGACCAACAGACAATAACTTCTTCCTTCTTCATCCCATTCGTCTGGATAGTATCACAACTGCCCCGATGGGCTGCGAGCAAGCATAACGTCTCACCATCCGCCCCGAAGTGTCTTAAGTTAATCCCCGTGGTCGGCGCAATCTGCGGACAAACCATTAACGGTTCACGCTTGACGATTTACGACGAACCAAACAAGACCCTCATCGTCAGACGGCGGTATTCGCGAACAATTCGAAAACGCGACCATGCAAATTCACCAACGAGCAGATTACGCACCTAGCAAGCCCGAGTCATTGCTATCACACGACAGTCTCAGCTATCACAACGATCGCTTTTCTGAACTTGAATACCAACAAATCTAGTTGAGAATACTCGGTGACGAATGTTATCGTGTAGCGATCTTACTAGGCGACATGCCCGGTCGGCACTCTGAGACACCTGACCTCTAAGGTGTAAGTCGAACAGCATCAAGTCCCGATCCGTTGAATGCCCCGAATCTTCGATAACATCGACAAGCAGTTGCTCCCAACACTGCGTGAGACTCTCGAAGTCTCCTATCGCGGAGACTTCTGTGTCGGTTACTTCAATCTCCGAGGGTGGAAACAAATTGACTCTTTCATCGAAAGATGGCCTGGGGGTGAAGGAAATTGCTGCCGACTTCTGGTCGGGATGCACAGATCTCCTGATGAAGAATTACGCAAGGCGCTGAGTCTCGCTCATCAACACGACGGAATCGACAATCAGACTGCGATACGTTTAAGAAAAACTCTCGCGGAAGAGTTTCGCGCCCAACTCACCATCGGAATACCAACGGACGAGGATGAGCGGGGACTTAGGCGACTTGCGCGACAGATCAAGGCGAAGAAAGTAGTCGTCAAGCTTTTCCTCAGACACACGCTTCACGCAAAACTCTACTTGCTCTTCAGACCTGAACCCGTCAATCCGAGCATTGGCTTCCTCGGCAGCAGCAACCTGACATTCGGCGGGCTCTCGCAGCAAGGTGAGTTGAATGTCGATGTGATGGATCACGACGCTTGCGACAAGTTGGCGAAGTGGTTCGAAGATCGTTGGAATGACAGATGGTGTTTGGATATCTCCGATGAACTGGTACAGATCATCGAGGAGAGTTGGGCTCGTGAGGAACTGATTCCTCCGTACCACATCTACGTCAAGATGGCCTATCACCTGTCTCAAGAGGCCCGTGCTGGTTTGGCTGAGTTTAAGATCCCGCGTGACTTCGGTAACAAACTCTTCGAGTTTCAAAAGGCCGCCGTAAAGATCGCAGCGCATCACCTCAACAAACGCAACGGAGTCCTGATCGGTGACGTAGTAGGACTCGGTAAGACGCTGATGGCGACGGCTGTTGCCCGCATTTTTGAAGACGATCAAGACCTTGAGACGCTCATTATCTGCCCAAAGAATCTCGTGAAGATGTGGGAAGACTACCGCGAGCAATACCGGATGCGCGCCAAGATACTATCCATTACTCGGGTCACTAAGACTCTTGAAGATTTGCGTCGCTATCGACTTGTTCTAATCGATGAGAGTCACAATCTGCGCAATCGCGACGGTCGGATCTATCGAGCGCTGCACGAATACATTCACAAAAACGAGAGCAAGTGCATACTTCTTTCAGCTACACCTTACAACAAGACCTATCTCGACCTTTCGAATCAACTACGGCTGTTTGTTCCGGATGATAAGCACTTAGGTATACGTCCGGAGTTAGAGGTCCGTCGCAAGGGACTTGATGAATTTGTGGCTGAACACCAATGTGCACTCGATTCCCTGGCCGCTTTTGAAAAGAGTGAATTTGCTGACGACTGGCGGGAATTAATGCGGCTCTACATGGTTCGCCGTACTCGCACTTTCATTCAGGACAACTATGCCGAGACTGATTCCATTAACGGCAGAAAGTATTTAACGTTTGAGGATGGCTCTCGCTCGTACTTCCCCACCAGAGTTCCGAAAACCGTCAAATTCAAGATTGATGAGGCAGACCCTAATGACCAGTACGCGCAACTGTATGCGGACGATGTCGTCAAGATCATCAACGCATTAAAGCTTCCGAGATATGGACTTGGAAACAAGATAACGGCTGATCCAACTCCACTTCCTTCCCCAGGTGAGTCAGAGATAATTCGTAATTTATCGCGCGCGGGCCGCCGCTTAATGGGGTTCTGCCGAACCAATCTCTTTAAGCGTCTCGAGAGCAGTGGTGAAGCGTTCTTGCTTTCGGTTGAGCGCCACATCATTCGCAACTTCGTTTTCCTTTACGCGATCGAGAATCAGAAGCCGCTGCCGATCGGCACGCAAGACATTTCTGGACTCGATACTCGGACCACCGATGAAGACGCCGACGAGTTGTTCCATTCTCCTTTCTTAAATGGTGACGAGGAAAATGGGTTTAGTCATTCTGGATTCGAGGAAGCCTCACCAAACAGCGAAAGTGAATTCAAGTCTCGCGCGGCTGCGCTCTACGAAGTCTACTCAACTGAGTTGAAGAAGCGATTCAAGTGGCTGCGGTCCGATCTCTTTGTCGACTCACTCAAGGAAGAGTTAGTGGCCGACGCGACTGCATTAATGCAAGTCTTAAAGAAATCCGGAACGTGGAATCCTGAGCGCGATGCTAAGCTCAATCAACTTCATACGCTAATCGCCAAACAGTATCCGACAGAAAAGGTGATCGTATTCTCACAATTCGCTGACACAGTTAACTATCTGGAATCGCAGCTGAAGCAGAAGGGTATCGCAAGGATTGAAGGCGTGACTGGCTCATCAGCCGATCCAACAATGGCAGCTTGGCGATTTAGTCCTGTAAGCAACAACAAGAGAGATAAAAGTCAAGAAAACGAAGAGCTCCGGATAATTATTGCGACCGACATCTTGAGTGAGGGTCAGAACCTACAAGATGCTTACATTATTGTGAACTACGACTTGCCCTGGGCAATTATTCGCTTGGTTCAACGAGCGGGCCGCGTCGATCGGATCGGTCAACAATCCGAAAACATTTACTGCCATTCCTTCCTTCCCGCCGACGGAGTCGATCGAATCATCAAACTTCGGGCACGGGTTCGCCAGAGACTTCGAGAAAACGCTGAAGTGGTTGGAACAGATGAGGCATTTTTTGAGGACGATCGAAACGATCAAACGATTCGAAATCTCTTCACTGAGAAGGCCGGCATTATGGATGGCGAAGCTGACACCGAAGTAGATCTCGCCTCTTACGCATATCAGATTTGGAAGAACGCTATTACTGACGATCCGTCCTTACGCAAAACCGTCGAATCGCTGCCTAGTGTTGTCTACTCAACTAAACAATTGCAGAAATCAAACGGGCTACACACCCCAGGAGTTCTTGCTTATATGCGCACGGCGAATGATAACGATGCGCTTGTCTGGATGAACGAGCAGGGCGAAAGCATTACTGAATCGCAATTTCAAATCTTAAAGGCCGCCGAGTGCCTTCCTGAGACCAAAGCACTTTCGCGCCGCAAGGACCATCACTCGTTGGTTCGTAAGGCAGTTGAGTTCGTTTTGAAGGAAGAGAAATCAATAGGCGGACAACTAGGTCGGCCTTCAGGAGCGCGCTTTCGCACTTACACGCGTCTGAAGCGGTACGCAGAGGAAATGAAAGGAACTATTTTCGAATCACAGGAACTGACGAAAGCCATTGATGAGATTTTTCGATATCCACTCTTGCAATCAGCAACTGATTCACTAAACCGCCAACTTCGAATCGGCGTTAAAGAAGAACAACTAGCTCAACTAGTGATTGCACTCCGGGAAGAAGGCAAACTCTGCAATATTCACGACGAAGAGGAGAACGGCGAGCCCCAGATAATTTGCTCGATGGGTTTAACTAACCAGTAACCGCCCATGGCCAAGCTGGACGTACAAAAAGCACGGGACCTCTTGCAAGCCTTCGACTTTGGGAAACTCTTCGTCGAAGAACTCGGCTGGTCCCTACCCACGAACCGCCAGTCAACCCCTTTCGATCGCAAAGGAAATGGATTCCAACGGAAACAGATTGCCCAATTAGCCGGCGTTGTCGTTCTAGAGATAACCTCATCTGACGGCAAGATTCCAAGCAAGCAATCCCTCGCCGCAATTCATAAAGAAATATCGAAGCTTAACCACGAAAACCTCCTCATATTTGTTGATAGCAAACGTACACAGAGCCTCTGGTATTGGGTAAAACGAGAAGACGGAAAACTGCGCCCGCGCGACCACCAGTATTTCAAAGGACAGCCCGGCGATCTTTTCCTGAGCAAACTCAGTTCAATGTTTTTCGACATGAGCGAGTTTGATGAGGCTGGCAACGTCTCCGTTGTGAATGTTGCTAAGCGCCTCAAAGACGCTTTTGACGTTCAGCCGGTTACCAAGAAGTTTTTTCGTGAGTACGACGCGGAGCGACTGGCCTTCGTCGATCTCATCAAAGGCATTGACGATGAGCGTCAACGCCGCTGGTATGCTTCGGTCCTTCTCAACCGGTTGATGTTTATCTACTTCCTGCAGCGCAAGGGGTTTATCGATGACGGCAACCAGGCGTACCTACAGCTAAAGCAGGTAGAGACAAAGAAACAGTTCGGTGAGGATCAATACTACGAAAAGTTTCTGAAGTCGCTTTTCTTTGAGGGTTTTGCCAAACCAGAAGAGGACCGAAGCCCTGAAGCGAAGAAGCTCCTCGGCAAAATTAAGTATCTCAATGGTGGGTTGTTTCTGCCCCACCGAGTCGAACTCGATAACCCGAATATTCGGATTCCTGACAAAGCATTTGAAAATCTCTTGAAGCTGTTTCAGGCTTACTCGTGGAATTTGAACGACACGCCCGGTGGCGAAGACAACGAAATCAACCCTGACGTACTCGGTTACATCTTTGAGAAGTACATTAACCAGAAAGCTTTCGGTGCATACTACACGCGACCTGAAATCACCGAGTATCTCTGCGAACAAACAATCTACAAACTGATTTTGGACAAGATCAATTCACCGGGCATTGCAGGTGTAATGGGGGGTCGTTCGTTCGACTCCATGTCCGAGCTGTTGATGAACCTCGACGCGCAAATGTGCCGCGAATTGCTAAATGACATTCTTCCCGATCTAACGTTGCTTGATCCGGCATGTGGCTCCGGCGCTTTTCTGGTAGCGGCGATGAAGACACTCGTCAACGTTTATGCCCCTGTCATTGGCAAGATTCAATTCCTCAACAACCGCAGTCTTTCTGATTGGTGGCGACGCGAGCAGGCGAAACATCCGTCAGTCTCCTACTTCATAAAGAAACGCATTATCACAGACAACCTGTATGGCGTTGACATTATGGACGAGGCAACTGAAATCGCTCGCCTTCGCCTCTTTCTCGCACTCGTTGCCTCCGCTGAAACTGTAGACCAACTTGAACCCTTGCCGAACATCGACTTCAATATTTTAAAAGGCAACTCGCTCATTGGCCTGATGCACGTCGATGACAAGGAGTTTGACGCCCGTCAGTCGCAAGGACACCTCTTCAGAAAGAGCTATCGCGAACTGCTTGCCGAGAGGAACCGTTTGATCAGTGACTATCGCCATACGGGCGCGTATCACGACGACTTACGCTCGCTCCGGGACAACATCGAGCAAAAGAAGCTGGAAGCCAAATCCACACTGGACGAGATTCTACTCACTGAGTTTCAGAAACTCGGGATCAAGTTCGAGCAAGCAAGCTGGGATGACAAAAAACACACACAAGGCAAGTCAAAGAAACGTCCGCTGTCTATCAAGGACATCGAGGCTCTCGATCCGTTCCATTGGGGCTACGAGTTTGACGAGATAATCAATAAGCGCGGCGGCTTCGACGCAATCATGGCCAATCCGCCGTGGGAAGCTTTAAAGCCTCAAGCCAAAGAGTTCTTTGTCGAACATAGCAAGTTAGTAAAGAAAAAAAAGATGGATATTAAGGCGTTCGAGAAAGAACAAGCCAAACTCCTTCACGATCCAGAAATCGCCGATGCGTGGACTTCTTACCTCAGCACTTTTCCTCATCTTAGTTCGTACTTCAGAACTTCCACGCAATACGTGAATCAAATATCAATCGTTAACGGAAAGAAAGTCGGAACCGATGTAAACTTGTATAAGCTCTTCGTCGAACAATGCTTCAATTTGCTGGCTCCGGGTGGCGAGTGCGGGATTGTCATTCCGTCAGGAATCTACACGGACTTGGGACCCAAACAGCTGCGAGAGATGTTATTCGGCGAAACGGAAATCACGGGCCTGTTTGGTTTCGAAAATCGCAAGGAGATTTTCGAAGGTGTGCATCGTAGTTATAAATTCGTTGTACTTACGTTTAGAAAAGGCGGCATCAGCAAAACGTTTCCGGCAGCCTTCATGAGACTCGACGTTGAAGAACTCATAAACTTTCCGACCGATGGCGCGCTTCAGCTATCAGTTGAACTCATCCGTCGTCTTTCTCCAGATTCTTTATCGATCATGGAGTTTAAGAATGAACTCGATGTTCACATAACGACTAAAGCTCTTCAGTTTCCCCCGCTGGGTCAACACATCGACGATACCTGGAATTTGCGTCTCACGCGTGAGTTTGACATGACGAACGATAGCTACCTTTTCAGGACGTCCCCCACAGCGTCAAGGCTAAAGCTTTACGAAGGCAAGATGATCCATCAATTTTGTCATCTTTTTGCCGAACCCCGCTATTGGGTCAATGAGCGTGAAGGCCGTAGGGCGCTACTAGGCAAAGAATCCGATAAGGGACAGTCTCATGATTATCAAGACTATCGACTTGGATTCAGGGATGTGGCCCGTAACACAGACACGCGAACAATGATTGCCTCTATAATTCCCCGAAATGTGTTTGCTGGGAATACCCTTATCGTCTCACAACGTTTTTCCGGAAAGAGAGAGATGCTGTTTCTCCTTTCTCTGCTTGACAGTTTTAGCTACGACTTCATGATTCGCCAGAAGGTAACAGCCCACTGCAACATGTTCTACGTTTTCCAGGTGCCTGCGCCACGTCTAACTCATGAACATCCCTGGTTTGGAGCGATCGTTGAGCGTGTAGCCAGACTCGTCTGCACGACACCCGAATTTGACGATCTTGCTAGACAAGTTGGCCTGACCGATCACACGGAAAGTTTGCTTAATCTAACGGAGCGGGCTCGCCTACGTGCTGAACTCGATGGCATGATTGCTCACCTTTACGGCCTAACCGAAGAGGAGTTTACTCACATACTTTCAACCTTTCCGCTAGTCGAGCAATCAATCAAAGATGCCGCGCTCGATGCGTATCGCGAGTTTGCGCCGAAGCCCGGTGACCAGGAGATCGTCGCGCTAATTGCCAGAGGTGAAAGCGCAACCCTCGAATTCAAATCGTCTGCCCGCTGGGACATTAAGCAGAACAAGGCAGACAAACTAATCGAGGGAATTGTCGTCAAGACCGTTGCTGCTTTCCTGAACTCAGACGGTGGTGTCCTGTTGCTCGGTGTAGATGATGAAAAAAACATCATCGGACTTGCTCACGACTACAAACTCTTCGGCAAGAAGGATTCACGCGACGCCTACGAGAACTTCTTAATGAATCTTCTCCTCAATAACCTCGGCAAAGATTCCGCAGCACTCATCACGATCACATTTCACGAACTCGACGGGAAAGACGCCTGCAAAGTTGAAGTTAAGAAGTCACCTAAACCAGTCTTTGTTAAAGACCAGAGCGGCGAGCACCTCTACATCCGCGCCGGCAACTCAACGCGTCAGCCTACGACGAAGGAAGCGATTGACTATGTAAAAATGCGTTGGCCGAGTTAAGATTTGCATGCCCCTGAAAGACCTCATGAAACACGACATTTTGGGAAGCTCTCTCGGTATTGAAAAAGCTCTGGTGCATCGTCTTTTTGCGCAACTATCGCAGAATCTTTCGGGACGAAGCGGTGGCCAATTGGGGCGTCTAAGCTTCGCTTTGCCTGGTGAGGACAACTGTTGATTCCCGAACTAAACGACGGAGTCCTACCTCCAGGCATTCATTCGTGCACTCTCGAAGAGTGTCAGAACTCGTTTGGCAAGTTCTCACGCTCAGATCAAAGATTACGTTTGACTGAGGCGCTGGCCAGATACTTGAAGGACATTGCGGCGACGGGCATTGCAGTCGGAGTCCTGGTCGATGGCAGCTATGTGACAGCGAAGGCGGAACCAAACGACATCGATTTAATCCTTGTTCTGCGGTCCGACTTCGATCCGGCCGTCGACCTGCGGCCTATGGAGTACAATGTCCAGTCTAAGAGAATCGTCAAAAAACTGTACGGATTCGATGTACTACCCGCAATTCACGGGAGTGAGACATATGAGGAATATGTGCAATTATTCTCGCAAGTTCGACTAGACGATCCAGATCAACAAACTACCCAGACCAGTAAAGGACTGTTGAGAATCGACTTATGATTCAAGATGATGAACAACTGAACCAAACTAGAGCGGCCATCACTCACCTTGAGTCAGCAATCGCCGCGCTGAAGCGTGATGTGAAGCCCCTTAATCCCAATCGGTTCGCTTTGATGGCCGAACCAGCAGTGGCCCAGATTGGCGAATTGCGAGCTTTAATTGATGAATATGTTGGCATCAAGGCAGCAATTTCTTTGGAGGCTGAACTCTGGATGAGGATAGAGGGCCCAGAGATTGAAATTGGCGACGCCCCAACAAGTGTCGTTACGGCACTGCTGGACATTCTGCGTCGCGGCATTCAGTCGGTGGGCGAGTTTCTTCAACGAGGTTCGGTTGGCACGCGACCAACCGCAAGTATGAAGGAAGCGTGCGATTTAAGGATTGTCGGCTGGATGCCGGGAAGCGTGCAGGTCGGATTGAGGTTTCCTGAAATTCCGAGGCAAGGGCAAGAGTCGCCAAGTCCCATTGAGCAGGCTCGTGACGCACTGTCGCTGTATCTCAGCGCGGCCTCGATAGTTGCCACCGGAAAGGATCCTGACGAATTAGAGCGAGCGATTCCCGACCCGGCAGAACGGAGAGTCTTGCTAAACCAAATTAGACAATTAATACCTCGCCCGCGTGGGGCAGCTGAGCTCATCGAACTAAGCGGGCGCTCCGTCTTGCAGGGTACGATTAAGCTTGACCGATCTGCGAGAGAACGAGTTAGCCGTGCTCTTGCACAAACGATCCCGGAGGAGCTCATGTCCGCTCAAGGAGTGCTCAGAGAGATTGATCTCGATGGCCGCTCGTTCATCGTTCGCGATCCAGATCATACAGGACAAGAGACACGGTGTGAGATAGGTCTGGAGGCCGATGATCTACTTGAAATAGCAAAGGAGTCTTTGGATCACGCTGTTATCGTTCGAGGCACACAGCGCAAAGATTCTGCACGTCGGAAGATCTACCCGCTTCGGGTGAAGGAAATCGAGATACTAGATGAAGTGATTGATACAACCAAAGGCGAATAGATGGGACCTCGGTCGTTCGCCAACTTGTTTGAAAGCAGCACGGAGTTTTCTCGCGGAACTCCTAAACGGTATGTCAAGACCTCAAGGAATTGACCACTACGGAGCAGGTCATGACTTGACTCCATATTAGAGTTAAAGATCAATGAGTATTCTTGAAGGCACAGATGTCGATTTCCTTTCCGTTGTTGTTGGACGGGGAGAAGTCGAATCGCTTAACACGACGGAAGTTCTTAAGACATTGAATAAATTGACATGTCTTAGGTCGAGTGACCACTTCCGCAATGAAAGAAGCTAACATCTGGCTCCTGTTCGCTACATCAGCGGCGTTGCTGTTTGCCTCGTGTTCCGCGTCAAACACGCGCACGCGGCAGGTTAATGCTCCGCCAGCAACGAGCCCGACTCCTCGTTACGAATCTAGATCCAGACAGACATCCCCACTCTCCAAGTTCAGCGGGCGTGTGGTGAGCGTCGAGGATGGTGACAGCATCATCGTCCATAATGCTGCCAATCGGACCTACACAATTCGGCTTCATGCGATTGATGCTCCGGAGGGCGGACAGGCTTTCGGAAACAGGTCGCGTCAGAATCTCTCGGATTTAATCGTCGCTGAAGAAGTCACGGTTGAGTGGTCCAAGCGAGACAGGTACGGGCGAAGAGTCGGAAAAGTGTTGCTCGATGGTCGCGACATTTGTCTCGACCAAGTCAGGGCCGGGATGGCCTGGCACTACAAGTACTATCAGGCAGAGCAGAGCCCGGAAGATCGCAAGCTTTACGCCGATGCTGAAGCCGAAGCGCGGGCGGCGAGGCGAGGACTCTGGATTGACGCGAATCCAATAACTCCGTGGGACTTTCGGCGCGGACGTTAATCCACAAATCAGGCCTCACGAATTCAAAAACCCAATCGCAATAAAATAAAGGCCAAGATCGTAGAGTCCGAGGTTCGCTAAACCATTCGCCGGGCTGCGGAAATGTGTCGGCCGAGGCCGATCGATAGATCGGACATCAGCCACAACGTACTCACCAAAAACACCGGCGTGGATGCGATCACATTCGAAACAATAAGAACCACCAAATAAGTTACCGCCGGTAGCGCCAAGACCTTTTGATTTCTGGAAGTACCCAAAGACAAACAAATAGCATCTCTAAGTAAGAGTTGGAACGTCATCGTAGGGATAACCACGAGAATCCACAGATTACTGCTTTGCTGTTAGTCCTCGTCCACCACTGTCGACAGCAAGATCGCTGCGGTGAGATCGAACGTCTCAACTGAAGATGGATTCGCCCAGAGCCAAGCCAACTATTAACGGGAAGAAAAATATCTCTCACGCGTCTAATAGTTGATGCCCTCAATTTCAGCTAACCGCGCCTAAAAGGAAACAGTCTTGAAACACACTATCGCCAGACGCCCAGCATTGCTTCTAGTCTCAACGGCCCTGTCGTTGCTCTTCTTTACCTCCTGCCAATCGGGAAACGCCAGCAATAATCAAACGCAAAAGTCGTTATTCACGAACGCGCCCGGTTCGCCGATTTCAATCCCTGATGGGCCCGGCAATGTAGTCATCGGCGACGTGAACAATGATAAAAAACTGGACCTCGTGGTGGCGTGCGGAAAAAGTCGCAGCATCACTGTTCTGTTGGGCAAAGGCGACGGACAATTCGCCCCGGCAGCCGGCAAGACGACAGTCCCTGACAGCCCTGGAGAAATCGCACTCGGGGATGTGAACGCCGATGGTAAGCTGGACCTCGCTATCGCCACTCACGACAGCTACGGCGTGCTGCTGCTCCTTGGAGATGGCAAAGGTGGATTCACTATCGCTCCAAGCTCTCCGATCGTGATGAGGGTTGGACATCGTCCGCACACGCACGGCCTGGCTCTGGCCGACATGAACCGGGACGACAAACTCGACCTCGTCACAGTCAACAGTTCAGACAATGATGTGTCGGTCGCTTTCGGCGATGGGCGTGGCGGCTTCACTCGCGCACCGGGCTCGCCATTCGCCGTCGGTCCGAGTCCCTATCCGTTTGCGGTCGGCGACGTCAATGGCGATGGGCATCTCGATATCGTCGCGACTGCCACCGCAACTGGTCCATCAAGAGCGCAACAACTGCCGCTGAGTCGCGCGTTGACGCTGCTCCTGGCTGACGGACGAGGAGGTTTCCGCTCGACCCTGCTTCCGCTGCGCACCGGCGAGCCGTGGTTTGCAGTTATCGGCGACCTCAACGGCGATCGCAAACCTGACATCGTGGCGACTCATCACGAACATAATCAGTTGACGGTAATGCTTGGCGACGGCAGAGGTGGTTTCGTTGAAGCGCGCGGATCACCATTTGATTTTGGGAATCAAGCGCTCCATGCATTCGTTGCCGATGTGAATCATGATGGCAAAATGGATGTAGTTGCTGCAGGAGGCGATAGCGTACGCGTGATGCTCGGTGATGGGCGCGGCGGGTTCGTTTTGGGTCCGGCGTCACCCGCTGGGCGAGGCGCCTGGCGACTCGCTCTCGGTGACCTTAACGGAGATGGAAAGATGGATGTGGCCACGAGCAATCTTGAAAGCAGCACCGTGAGTGTATTGCTGGGAAGGTGAACTTGGGAATACGCGGCCAATGCAGAGAATTTTCTTTGCGGCCCTCTGCGTATCTCTGCGTTCTCTGCGTTAAAAAGAATCTGATTCAGTGTGCTTCTCTGTGCAACCTCTGTGTTCTCTGTGTCTCTGTGGTGGTTTTTCCGCTCAAATACATTAACCACTGAGACA
>Ga0268386_10002406_pt1 | contig 13317 bp, 11 predicted proteins | sample RVTome_15_FD_200260 | JGI IMG/M metagenome (GOLD analysis project Ga0268386, IMG submission 200260) | Soil microbial communities from uranium-contaminated site in the Upper Colorado River Basin, Wyoming, United States - RVT150D86... ...
ACCCTGGCCGAGCGCGCCGCGCGTCAGGCGGTGGTCAGGCCCGCCGCGTGAGCAGGCCGGACGTCCACTCGTCGTCGATGTCGGTGTCCAGGACGCGGCATCCCGCGGCTTCGAGATCGCGGGCGACCCCGGACCACTCGGCCTCCAGGATTCCGGACACGATCAGCCACCCCCCCGGGCGAAGCGCACCCACGAGCCCGGGAAAGAGCGGCGTGAGGATCCCGGTCTCGATGTTCGCGACGATGCCGTCGACGGGTCCAAGGGCGAGGAGTGCGGGGACCTCTGTCCACGCCCCCTCGATGCGCACCCGATCCGCCACGCCATTCGCGATGACGTTCTCCTCGATCGCCTCGACGGCGAGGGGGTCGCCTTCGATCGCGACCACCTCCCACGCCCCGAGGCGCGCGGCGGCCACCGAGAGGATTCCGGAGCCGGCGCCCACGTCGAGCACGCGCTCGCCCGAGCCCACCGCGCGGTCCAGGAGGCGCAGGCAGCCGCGGGTGGTGCCGTGCTCGGCGGTCCCGAACGCCATGCCCGGGTCCAGAACGATGACGATTTCCTCAGGGCCGGCCGCCACGTGCTTCAACCACGACGGGCGCACGACGACGCGACCCGTGATGCGCCGGACACCGAGGCCGCGCTTCCACGTCTCGGCCCAGTCCTCGTGCTCCTTCCATGCGACCCGGACCTCGATGCCCTTCAGGCCGGTCGCCTCGGCGAGCGCCCGACGCGCGCGACGCTCGAAGCGCCCGGCGTCGTCGTGGCTCGGGAGGTCGGCGGAGTCCGATACGGCGCCGGGCCCCGATGGATTCCCGGGCCCCAATGGATCGCCGCCATTCGGCGCGCCGTCGGGATCGGGTAGGTCCTCGGGATGCCGCAGATGGGTCACGTACCACCCGGCACGCTCTTCGACGGCGCGGCCGCCCAGCGCGAACAGCCCCTCGGCCAGGAGGGGGGCCCGATCGCCCGCGGACGGACAGCGTACCGACACCTCCAACCATCGGCGGTCGGCCGGGCTGGTCCCCCGGTCGGCCGGGCTCATCCCCCGGTAAACGCCTCCTTCACGCGTGACCAGAAGCCCTTGCGCGCCCCGCGACGGATCTTCTCGGGAGGCGCGGACTCCAGCGGACGCAGGGCCCGGAACGCTTCCTCCTGTTCCGGGGTCAGGTCGTCGGGCGTCCAAACGAGGACGCGCACGTATTGATCGCCCCGAACCGCGCCGTTCAACTCCGGCAGGCCGAGGCCACGGAGCTTGAGGATCTCACCGCTCTGGATCCCGTTGGGCACGGTGATGCGCGCGGTGCCGTCGATCGTAGGCACGTCGGTCTCGGTGCCCAGGGCAGCCTGCGAGAACGTGATCGCCAGCTCGTAGACGAGGTTCGAGCCCTCACGCACGAAGCGTCGATCCTCCTCCACCTCCAGCAGGACGACCAGGTCGCCCCGCGGGCCTCCGCGCGGGCCGACGCTCCCTCGTCCACGCAGGGTCAAGAAGTTCTCGGAAGTCACGCCGGCCGGCACCTCGACCTCGATCTCTTTGTCGGCGCGCACGCGTCCCTCGCCCGAGCACTTCTCGCAGAGCTGAGCGATCACGCGACCCTCGCCGCCGCATGTGCGGCAGGGCTGCACGCTGACGAACTGCCCGAACACCGACCGCTGAACGTGCCGCTCCTCGCCCGCCCCCCCGCACACCGAGCACACCACGGGGGAGGTCCCGGGCGCGGCTCCGGAGCCCTCGCACACGTCGCACAGGTCGAGGACCGAGATCGGGACGGTTCGAGTCACGCCGGTCGCAACGTCCTGGAGGGTCAGCGACAGGCGGACGCGAACGGTCTGCCCCCTGCGGCTCGACGCGCGCTGGCCGCGTGCGCCGCGCATCCCGAAGAGGTCCTCGAAGCCCGAGAAGCCGCCGAAGTCCCTCATGAAGACGTCGATGGCGTCGCTGAAGTCGAAGCCCTGCGCGCCGGAAGGCATGCCCTTCAGACCCTGCTCCCCGTAGCGATCGTAGGCAGCGCGCTTGTCGGGGTCGCGCAGAACCTCGTACGCCTGGGTGATCACCTTGAAGCGCTCCTCCGCTTCCTTGGAGCCCTGGTTGCGATCGGGGTGGCACTCGAGCGCGAGCTTGCGGTACGCCTTCTTGATCTCGTCGTTATCGGCGCTCCTCGAAACTCCGAGGCGCTGATAGAAGTCAGGCATTCATATCCCGGTGGAAGCGGCGATGCGTTCCGAGCGGCGCCAGCCTCGGTTCAAGTCTCCAGCACCCGCGTGACCAGCGACGACGTGTAGTCGACCATCGTCACGATCTTCTCGTAGGGCATGCGGGTCGGACCGATGACGCCGATCACGCCCTTCAGCCCGCCGACGCTGTACTCGGCCGTCACGAGGGTGAACTCGGACAGCGCGTCCACGGCGTTCTCTTGGCCGATCGTGATCTTCAGGCGTCCTCCGTGCTCGCGGGTACCCACCGCCGTGGCCAGAAGGTCCCGCTGCTCGGTCAGCGCGATCAGTTGCTTGAGACGCTCCCCGGTCTCGAACTCGGGTTGGGCGGCGAGCACGCTCGCGTTGCCCAGGTGCAGCTGCGAGGCGTCCAGGCTCCGGAGGTCGAAGAGCTCCGCGCCCGACTGCACGAAGATGTTGATGAGGTCGACCCCGGTCTCGTCGGTCACCGTGTCACGGAGGCGATCGGGAAGCGTGCGTCGGATCTCCTGGAAGCTCAGGCCGGCCAAGCGCTCGGTCAGGGCCAGGGTTAGCGTGACCAACGTGCGCTCAGGCACCTCGATCGGGAGATCGACGTAGACCGTCCGGACGACACCCCCCCGGATCGTGGCGACCAGGAGGACCTTGTTGGACGAGACGTGGATGAGCTCGAGCTTCTCCAGAATGGCGTCCTCGAGCCGGGGCGCGAGGGCGATCCCGAGCTCGTTCGAGATCACGCTCAGCGCCTGCGTGGCCTGCAGGACCAGGCGCTCGATCGGCGAGGCCCGCGTGCGGCCGATGTGCCGCTCGAGGTTCGCGAGGTCGGCCGCCGACGGAGCCGCGGGCTCCATGATGCGGTCCACGAAGAACCGGTACGCCCTGTCCGTCGGCACGCGGCCCGCGGACGTGTGCGGATGGAAGAGATACCCCTTCTCTTCGAGGTCGCTCATGGTATTGCGCACCGTGGCGGCGGATACGCCGAGCTCGTACGAGCGCGACACGTTACGGCTCCCCGCCGGCTCCGCGGTGTCGACGTAGGTGCGCACCACGGCCTCGAGAACCTGACGTTCCCGTTCCGTGAGGTCCGTTCCCTCGATGTCGATTCGCCCCGGGCCAGCCATTGCCGAAGATCGGAGAGGCGTGGTGGGCGGGTCAACCCGCCCGTAGCGCCGCGTCGAGGTCGATGGCGAGGCGATCCAGGACCAGCCACCCTTGCGCCGTGAGTCGGACCGTGTCGCGGTTTCGGGTCGCGAGACCGTCGCGGGTCCAACCGTCGGTCAGGGCGCGCGCGTCGGCCCGGTCCGCCGGCACCTCGAGGCCGTCGCGGGTCCGCAGGCCCAGCCAGATCCGCTCGAGATCGCGTTCCGCGGGCCCGACCGTCTCGCGACCCTCCTCCGGTGACACGCCGCCCAGAACGCGCTCCCGGTAGGTCTCCCAGGACCGGACGTTCCATCGACGGATCGACGGGGCGGAGGTGTCCGGGACGTTGCCGGGTGCGCGGATCGACGGGGCGTAGCTGTGGGCGCCGTTGCCCAGGCCGAGGTACGGTTCTCCGTACCAGTACACGGCGTTGTGACGAGATCGCGCACCGGGACGGGCGAAATTCGACACCTCGTAGTGCTCGTACCCGGCCGCCCCGAGGAGCTCCGCCGCGACCAGGAACTCGTCCGAGTACCGATCCTCGTCGACCGCGACCTCGCGACCTTCCCTCACGGCCCTGCCCAGCGGCGTCCCGGGCTCCACGGTGAGACCGTACAGGCTGACGTGGGGGACGTCGAAAGCGAGCACGCGGTCCAGGTCCGCCCGCCAGTCGCGCTCGAGGTGGGACGGCAGGCCGAAGATGAGATCGACGCTCAGGTTCTCGAGCCCCGCCCGACGCGCCGATGCGATCGCCCGGCCGGGCCCTTCGGGCCCATGGAGGCGGCCCATCCAGCGGAGCGCGCCCTCGTCAAACGTCTGCGCGCCGAGGCTGACGCGATTCACGCCCGCGCGGGCCCAGGCCCCCGCGACCTCCGGCGTGAAGCTCTCCGGGTTCGCCTCGCCGGTCCACTCCAGGTCGGCTGCTCCGAGCCGCTCGCGCCCCAGGACCTCCGCCAGCGCATCCATCGCGTCGGGCCCCAGAAGCGACGGGGTGCCGCCGCCCACGAACACGGTCGCCAACTCCTCCGCGAGGGCGAAGCCGCCTTCGCGGGCGAGCACCTCCACCTCCGCCGCGATCGCGGCCGACCATTCACCCGCGCCGCCCTCGCGCCGGACCGAGACCGCGAAGTCGCAATAGAAGCAACGGCGCGCGCAGAACGGGGCGTGCACGTAGACCGACCGTACCACGGTCGGCTCCGTCGCGGCCTGCGCGCTCACGCCGCGCTCCCGTACCGCATGCCGGGCAGCCGGCGGACCGCCCCCGACAGCTCCAGCGCGGTGAGGCGCGTCAGTGCCTCGTGCACCGGCAGACCGGTACGCTCCGCCACCTCGTCGCCGCTGAGCGCTCCCTCCGCCAGCGCGGCGAGCACCGCCGCGTCCCGTCCGTCGACCGACCGCTCGGATGCGTCCGGCGGCGCGGGAACGGGCCCGGACGGGGCGGCGATGGGCACCTGGGGCGCGACCACCGCGGCCCCCGCGCCGCCGCTCGCACTTCCCGGCCCCGCCGACCGCGGTGCCAGCTCGCTCACGAGGTGCGCCACGGACAGAACGGGGCGCGCGCCCTCGAGAAGGAGCGCGTTCGACCCCGCGCATGTGGGCCGCTCGATCGGACCCGGCACCACCCACACCTCACGACCGAGGTCGAGCGCGTGATCGACCGTGATCAGCGACCCGCTGCGCGCCCCGGCTTCGACGACGACCGTCGCCGTGCCGAGCGCGGCGAGGATGCGGTTCCGCCTCGGAAAGTGATGCGGGAGCGCGAGGGTCCCCGGAAGGAACTCGCTCACCACGAGGCCCTCCCGGACGATGCGGCCGAACAGCCGCGCGTTCGCTCGCGGATACGCCCTGTCGGCGCCGGTTCCGAGCACGGCCACCGTGTCTCCGCCCGCGCTCAAGGCTCCGCGGTGCGCGGCGGCATCGATCCCCAGCGCGAGTCCGCTGGTCACCGTGAGGCCGGCGCGAGCGAGCGCCGCGCCGAGACGCTCGGCCACGTCCCGTGCGCGCACGGTCGCCCTGCGCGCACCCACGAGCGTCACGGCCCGCGGCGCCAGCAGCTCGGTGCGTCCGCGCAGGAACAGCACCGGCGGTGGATCCACCAGGTGCCTGAGCCGATCCGGATACTGGGGGCTCGTCCAGGTGAGGACACGCATCCGGAGGCGATCGGCCCGCCGCAGCGCCAGGTCGACCTCGTCCCGGAGCGCGCGATCCGACCTCTCGTCCGCCGCCTGCTTGCCGGCGACGCTCGCGAAGGCGGTCCGTGAAGCGCGCAGGGCCACCACGGCCGAGCCGAAGCGCTCCACGATCGCCCGGAGCGTCGCCGGTCCGACACCGGTGAGTCGGTCGAGGAGGAGGAGCGCCCGAAGCTCGTGGCGCTCGGGCTCCTTTCTCAGGGAGTCCACCATTCCTCGTCGGCGCCCTCACCCTCGGCCGCCCTGACCTCGCGGCTCGCCCGCCACACCGCCTCGAGCAGCTCGCCGAGACCGCGACGGGCCACCGAAGACACGGGGAAGACTCCGAGCGCGTCCGGAGCGTCCAGGGACGGCGCTTCTCCCTCCGGTAGGAGATCGATCTTTGTCAACGCCACCGCGAAAGGGATGCGCGTGAGCTCGGGCGAGTAACGGGCCAGCTCGTCGCGAAGCCCTTCGTACTCGGTGACGGGGTCGGGGGCGTCGACCGGAACCATCATGAGCAGGACCCGCGTACGCTCGACGTGCCGCAGGAATTGGTGCCCGAGCCCCTTGCCCTCGTGGGCACCCTCGATGATGCCCGGAATGTCCGCGATCACGAAGGAGCGGAAGTCCGAGAGCTCGACCACGCCCAGGTTCGGCGCCAGGGTCGTGAATGGGTAATCGGCGACCTTGGGACGCGCCGCCGTGACGGTGGCGAGGAAGGTCGACTTGCCGGCGTTCGGCTCCCCGACGAGGCCTACGTCGGCGATGAGCTTGAGCTCCAGTCGAACGCGCCGCTCCTCGCCCTCCTCACCCGGCTCCCAACGCCTGGGCGCCTGATGCGTCGACGTCTTGAAGCGCACGTTGCCCCGACCGCCCCGACCGCCCGCGGCGATCACGAGCCGTTCTCCCGGCCGCATGAGCTCCCCGAGCAGCTCGCCGGAGTCGGCGTCGTACGCGACCGTTCCGGCCGGAACGCGCAGGACGAGGTCCTCGCCCGAACGCCCGGTCTTGTTGCTCCCCTCGCCGTGCATGCCTCGGTCGGCGCGGTAGTGTCGGCGGTAGCTGTAGTCGAGCAGCGTCGCGAGGCTCGGATCGACCTCCATCACCACGTCGCCTCCCTTCCCGCCGTCGCCGCCGGCCGGGCCTCCCCGGGGCACGCCCTTTTCGCGCCGAAACGCCTCGGACCCCGAGCCGCCGGTCCCGGCGGACACCTCGATGACCGCCTGGTCTACGAACATGTCACCGGCCCACGGCGACGGCGCGCTCGACCACGCCGGTGGCGCCACGCCCGATTTGCGTCATGCTCTTCGATCGATCCAGGGTGGGGTTCACGGAGGTGGGTCGCAGTGCAGTAAGGAACAACAGGCGAAGGGACGGCGAAATGCTGCGACGGGCCCGGGAGCCCGTGATCGACATACAGCGGACGACCGCGATGGGCCCGCAATGGGCCGGCGCTCGGGCCGTGCTAGGCCCACTCGTGGCGCGGCCGGGCGCGCTGGGCAGCCGGTCCCGCTGGCCAATCCCGCTTGCCGATCCGGCTCGCCGATCCCGCTCGTGGGTCCCTCTTGCCGATCCCGCTCGCCGGTCCCGGTGCGTCAGTCTCCCGGTGCCGGAAACAGCACCGACGCGGCATCCGTCGTGACGGCGAGCAGACCGTCCAGCGACTCGACCCCGCTCAGCAGCTCGAGCGCTCTCTGGAGTTGCAGATCGTAGCGCAGGAGCTGGGTGAACTGCCCCTCGTCACCCCACGCCTGAAGCGCGACCTCGCGCTCGAGCTGGTAGCGCACGAAGCGCCGTGCGTCGGCGAATTCCTCGTCGGGCGCGGTGCCCTCCTCGCTCGAGAGGGTCGCGAAGAAGCGATCGAGATCCGCGTCGCCGACCCTGAAGCCTGGAGCCAGGTCGGCGTGCTCGCCCACGTACGCGACCGCGAAGTTGAAGAGGGCGACCGAGAACGCGCCGCCCCGCCGAAACACGCTGCGCACCGCCTCGACCTCCGCGCCCGACAGGGTGGCCGGCGCCACGAACAGGTCCGGCGTGATGCCCCCGCCCCCATAGACGGTCCGGCCGGCGTCCGAGAGGAACTCGGGCCGCCCCTCGATCGTCACCTCCTGGACCGGCTGCCCCGAGATCGAGAGCGTCTGGCCCTCTCCGATCGTGTGGCTTTCGGGGTCGGCGTGGATCGACCGCCCGGCCGGCGTATACCAGCGGGCCGTCGTCAGCCGGAGCACGTCCCCTCCGGTCAGGGGATACAGGCTCTGCACGGACCCCTTTCCGAACGTGGTCTCACCGATAAGGACGGCCCGGTCGTGATCCTGGAGCGCCCCCGCGATGATCTCGGCGGCCGAGGCGCTGACGCCGTCGACCAGCACGACCATGGGCATGCCCTCGTAACGGTCCGAGTCGCCCGCGTTGAAGGTCTCGTTCTGGCTGCCCTCCCGGCCACGTGTTTCGACGATCGCCTGACCCTCGGAGACGAAGAGATCCGCCACGGCGATCCCCTCGTCCAGGAGGCCGCCCAGGTTGCCGCGGAGGTCCAGGACGAGCGCTCGCATCCCTTCCGTTCTGAGTGAATCGACGGCCGCGCGTACCTCGGACGAGGCCGTCTCCATCACCGCCTGGAGCGGGACGTAGCCGATGTCGTCGTCGAGCATGACCGCGAACGGTACCGCCCGCAGATGGATGATCTCGCGCTCAACGGAGAACTCGATCGGGACCTCGACGCCGGGGCGCAGCATGCGCACCGTGACCGTCGTTCCGGGGCGCCCCCGCAGGATCTCGACCGCCTGGTCGGTGGTCATCGTGTCGGCGGCGACGCCCTCGATCTCGTAGAACTGATCACCCGCGCGGATGCCCGCGCGGCCCCCGGGTCCGCCCGGGATCGGGCTGACGACGGTTACGTAATCGTTGCGCTCGACGACCTCGAGCCCGAGGCCGCCGTACTCGCCCTGGGTGCGGATCCGCAGATCCTCGTAGGCGAGCGCAGGTAGGAACGAGGAGTTGGGGTCGCCCAGCTCGGTGATAAGCCCGTCGATCGCGGAGTTGTAGAGCGCATCGCGATCGACCTCGTCGATGAAGCTCGACTCGATCCGCTCGACGACCTCCTGCAGGACGCGCAGACGCACGTAGACGTTCTCGGCGCGGTCGACGCCCTGCTGCAGGAGCCAGCCGCCCGCGGCGACCGAGAAGAACACGACCAGGACCGGGGCCCAGAGACTTCGCTTCACCGCACGACCTCCATCGCTACTGCGCACCGCCCGGTCGGCTTACCGGCGCCGCCATGCGGGCGAACGGGTCCGGAAACCGGTCCACGAGGATGGCGAGGACCTTCTCGTGGACCTCCTGGGGCGTCCCGTAGGCCGCCACGACCTCGACGGACGGCTCGGACCTCGACAGCTCAAGATAGCCGTCGCGGACGGCGCGCCGGAAGGCTTCGCCCTCCTGCTCGATCCGATCCGGAAGCGCCAGGTCCCGGCTCCGGCGATCCTCGATCTCCTCGGGCGGCAGGTCGAGCACGAGCACCAGGTCGGGCTCCAGGCCCCCCGTCGCGATGCGCAGACCGTCGCGGATCAGACGCTCGTCGAGCCCCCGACCGTACCCCTGGTATGCGAGCGTCGAAAGGGAAAATCGGTCCGCGACGACCGTCCGGCCGCCGTCCAGCGCCGGCAGCACCACGTCGCGCACGAAGGCCGCCCGCGCGGCGAGGAGCAGAAGCAGCTCGGATTCGGCCGGCATGTCGAGGTCGGCGCGCCCCAGCACGATCGATCGGATCGCCTCGCCGACGGGCGTGCCGCCCGGCTCCCTGGCGACGACGTGCGGAAGCCCCGACTCCTCCATCCACGCCGAGAGGAGCGCGACCTGGGTGGTCTTGCCCACGCCGTCCGCGCCCTCCAACACGATGAAGCGTCCTGCATCCTCCATACCCGCGTCGCTCCCCCTTGGCGCAGCGCTGCTAGGCTCTCGTGGTCGCGCTAGTCGTAGTACTCCACGCCGAGATGTGTGACCATCTCCTCGCCGACGAGCCAGCGCAGGGTATTCTTGAGCTTCCAGTGCTGGATGAAGATGTCGTGCTCGGGATACAGGCCCGGGGCGGTCTGGGGCGACTTGAAGTAGAACGAGAGCCACTCCTGGATCCCGCCCAGGCCCGCGCGCGACGCGAGGTCGAGGAAGAGCGCCAGGTCGAGGACGATGGGGGCGGCGAGAATCGAGTCGCGACAGAGGAAATCGACCTTGATCTGCATGGGGTAACCCATCCAGCCGAAGATGTCGATGTTGTCCCACCCCTCCTTGTTGTCGCCGCGGGGCGGGTAGTAGTTGATCCGCACCTTGTGGTACATGTTGCCGTACAGCTCCGGGTACATCTCGGGCTGCAGGATGTGCTCGAGCACGCCCAGCTTGGACTCCTCCTTCGTCTTGAACGACGCCGGGTCGTCCAGCACCTCGCCGTCCCGGTTGCCGAGGATGTTCGTGCTGAACCATCCCGAGAGCCCGAGCATGCGCGTCTTGAAGCCGGGCGCGAGGATCGTCTTCAGGAGCGTCTGGCCGGTCTTGAAGTCCTTCCCGCCGATCGGGACGCCCTTCTCCTTGGCGAGCGCCTCGAGCGCCGGAATGTCGGCGGAGAGGTTCGGCGCCCCGTTCGCATAGGGGACGCCCTCCATGATCGCGGCGTACGCGTAGAGCATGCTCGGCGCGATCGTCTCGTCGTCGACCTCGAGCGCCGCCTCGAACGACTCGAGCGTCTCGTGCGCGCGCCCCGGACGCAGGAAGATCTCCGTGGAGCCGCACCAGACCATGACGAGGCGGTCGCAGCCCTTCTCCTTCTTGAAGCGACGAATGTCCTCGCGGATCGCCTCGGCCTGCTCCTTCTTGTTCCCCTTCTTCGTGTTCGGCCCGTCGAGCTTCTTGACGTAATCCGTGCTGAACGCGGCTGGCATCGGCTCGATGGACGACAGGAAGTCCTTGATCGGATCGAGGTGTCCCTCCTTTTGGAGAACGCCGGCGTTGATGGCGCTCTCGTAGCCGTCGTCCGGGATCGGGTCCCACGCGCCGAACACGAGATCGTCGAGGCTGGCGAGCGGCACGAGATCCTTGATGAAGGGGGTGCGCCCCTCGGTGCGCTTGCCCAACCGGATGGTGCTCATCTGGGTCAGGCTCCCGATGGGCTTCGCGATCCCTTTGCGGGTCGCCTCGACGCCGGCGACGAACGTGGTCGCGACCGCGCCGAAGCCCGGGAGCAGGACGCCCAGCTTGCCCTGCGCCGCGCCGATCTCTGAAGGTTGCTTCACGTTGATCCTCGGTTCCGTTACGAAGAGATGATGATCCGGCTCTGGGCACCTTCGTCGATGCCCTTCGCCACGGTCTCGTTCACCTTGTACATGACCTTCTCGAAGTTGCTCTGCGCCGCCACGAGCCTCTGGAAGGCCGGCATCGCCTGCAGCTCCTCGCTCGCCGTCGTGTAGTCGCGCTTGAAGTCCTCGTCCGGCTCCTGGCCGGCGCGCAGCATGGTCTCCAGCCTCGCCTCCATCGCCTGGAGTCGGTTTCGCACCTCCACGAGGCCGCGGTCCTCGTCGGCGGCCTCGATGGAGCGTCTGAGGGCCTGATACTCGTCGGTGCGCGCCAGGGCACCTCCGAGCTCCCTCGCCATGTCGTAGATCCCGGCCATCCCTGCCATCCCTGGTTTCATATTCGCGAGTCGACGCCCGTGGGCGCCCCGATCACGCGCGCCGCCCGGAGACGATGCGCTGCTTACCGGCGTAGTCGCGACGTACGCGCACGTCTGCGTATCCGTCGGCGTCCTCCATCATCCGCGCAACCGTGTCGGCCTGCCCGGCTCCCACCTCGAGCGCGAGCATCCCGCCCGGCTTCAGCGCGTCCCGCGCGCCGAGCACCAGCTCACGCAGCACGTCCAACCCGTCCTCCCCTCCGAAGAGCGCCCCCCTCGGCTCCCAGTCTGCGACCTCGGGCTGGAGCGTCTCGGCCTCCGACTCGGCCACGTACGGGGGATTCGACACGATCACGTCGAACCGCTCTCCGGGCCGCAGCGGCTCGAAGAGCGGACCGTGGCGAAGCTCCACCCGGCCCGTGAGTCCGGCCGCGTCCCGATTGCGGCCTGCGACCCGGAGGGCCTCCTCGTCCACGTCCGTGGCCAGAACGCTAGCGAAGGCGCCCTCGAAAGCCAAAGAGAGCGCGATCGCCCCCGAGCCCGTGCCGATGTCGACCGCCGTCATAGGCTCGCCGTCGCGCTCCGCGGCCCACTCCAGGATCACGTCGACCAGCACCTCGGTCTCGGGTCGAGGGATCAGGACCGCGGGCGTCACCTCGAGGTCCAGCTCCCGGAAGGGCTGCCGGCCGACGATGTATTGCAGGGGCTCGCGCTGCGCGCGCCTGCGCAGGAGGGGGCGGAAGCCGTCGAGCTCCTCGCTGGTCAGCGCACGATCGAACTGGAGGTAGAGCCCGAGCCGCGCCACACCGACGACGTGGGCCAGCAGATGCTCCGCGTCCAGGCGGGGGCTCTCCACGCCCTTGTCGGCAAGGTAGTCCGCGCTCCACAGGATGAGGTCGAGGACCGTCCAGCTCTCGACGGGGGCCTTGGAGCGAGGGCCCCGAGGGCCCGTCGGGCCCGCCGGGAGCGCCGGGTCGGTGCGCGCGTCGGATCCCGTGCTGGGCGCCACGACCCGGTCGTCCGCGCCCGAGGTCACGCCTCCGTCGACTCCATGCGCTCCTCTTCCTTGGCGAGACGGAGCGCCGAGATCAGCTCGTCGAGATCCCCGTCGAGGATCTCCGACAGGCTGTGGAGGGTCAGCCCGATGCGATGGTCGGTGACCCGGCTCTGCGGAAAGTTGTACGTGCGGATCTTGGCGGAGCGGTCGCCGGTGCCCACCTGCGTCTTGCGGTCGCGCGCCCGCTCAGCCTCGGCCTCGGCGATCATCGCGTCGAGCAGCCGGCTCCGCAGCACCTTGAGCGCCTTCGTCTTGTTCTTGAGCTGGGACTTCTCGTCCTGGCACGTCACGACGAGGCCGGTTGGGAGGTGCGTGATCCGGACCGCCGAGTCGGTGGTGTTCACGGACTGGCCGCCCGGCCCGGACGAGCGATACACGTCGATCCGCAGATCGTTGGGATCGATCTGCAGGTCGACCTCGTCCGCCTCCGGCAGGACCGCGACGGTCGCCGCCGACGTATGGATGCGCCCCTGGCTCTCCGTGGCCGGCACCCTCTGCACGCGGTGTACGCCTGACTCGTAGCGGAGGCGCCCATAGGCGCCGGAGCCCCGAACCATGAAGATCGCCTCCTTCACGGAGCCCGGGATGCCCTCCGACATGCTCAGGAGCTCGAAGCTCCAGCCCTTACGCTCGGCCATGAGGCGGTACATGCGCATCAGCTCACGCGCGAACAGACCCGCCTCGTCGCCGCCCGTCCCGGCGCGGATCTCGACCACCGCGGCACGGTGCTCGAGGGGGTCGGGCGGGATCAGCAGCTCGCGGATCTCGTCGCTGAGCCGCTCGATGCGCGTCTCGATGTCGTGCGCCTCCTGCTCGGCGAGCGCCCGCATCTCCGGGTCCTCGGCTTCCTCGACCATCTCGAGCACGCCGCGCTGTTCATCGATCGCGGTACGGAGCTCGCGCCCGGTCCGGACGATCGGCTCGAGATGCGCCCGCTCCTGACCCAGGTGCTTGAGCCTGTCCAGGTCCGCGAGCGCCTCGGGCGATGCGAGCTCCTGGTCGACTCCGACGAAGCGTCGCTCGGCCTCGGTCAGGCGCTCGTCCATGCGGGGATCGAGTCGCGAGGCCTTCATGGACCAATGGCGGCGCGTCTGGCC
>Ga0268386_10002407_pt1 | contig 13313 bp, 11 predicted proteins | sample RVTome_15_FD_200260 | JGI IMG/M metagenome (GOLD analysis project Ga0268386, IMG submission 200260) | Soil microbial communities from uranium-contaminated site in the Upper Colorado River Basin, Wyoming, United States - RVT150D86... ...
ACTTCCGGCTCGCGGTCGACCAGGATGCGCCGCACCTGGGTATAGGTCATGCGTTCATGGCTGCGGATGACCGAGTTAAAAAACCGGCTGCGCATAGCTTCGCCTTTGGCGTTAAATTCGATGCAGGCGGTTTTCGTCAGGCGATCTTCGTCGGGATTCAAGCTGCAGATGCCGGTGGACAGCGCTTCGGGTAGCATCGGTAGGGCGCGGTCAGGGAAATAGACGCTGGTGGCGCGCGCGTAGGCTTCCTGGTCGAGCGCGCTTTCCGGCGTGACGTAGTGGCCGACGTCGGCGATCGAAACGTAAAGCTCGAACCCGGCGCCCTGTCGGCGCACGTAGACCGCATCGTCGAAATCGCGGGCATTCTCGCCGTCGATGGTCACGATCGGCAGCGCGCGCAAGTCCGTGCGCACGGCGATCTCAGCGGCGGGGATGGCGTAAGCAATTTGAGCGAGCTCGCGCTCGACTTGCGCGGAGAAAGTCGTCGGCAGGCCGTAGCGAAAGATCAGCGACTGGGCCTGAACATCCGGATCATCGGGATCGCCCATGACTTTGACGATGTCGGCTTCCGGCGTTGATAGCGCCGTGCCGTAGCGCGTTATTTCCGCTGCGACAACCTTGCCTTTATCAGGCTTCGCTGCCGTCTTTTTGAGCGGAATGGCGCCGATACGCGCGTCCATGGGCACCAAGAAGGCTCGGCCGTTTGCCTCCTCGTAGGTGCCGAGCAAGCGTTTTTGGCCCCGTTCCAAGACTTGGGTTATATGCGTTTCAACGCCGCCGCGCGCCTTGCGATCGATGCGCGCCATCACCCGGTCGCCGTGCATGACGCGCCGCATCTCGCGCCGGTTGATATAAAGATCCTCGGCGTCTTTGTCGTCCAGGATCAAAAACCCGTAGCCGTCCGGATGGGCGTGCACTCTGCCGGTCACCAGGTTTTGCCGGTCAGGCAAGGCATAATGGTTTTTTTTTAGCCGGACCAAGCGGCCCGTGCGGCAGAGGTCGCGCAGCGCATCGATGACGGACTGCAGCGCATTGCCGGAAAAGCCGCCGCGGCGCTGGACCTCTGCAGGTGTAAGCCGCGCTCTGGGTTTGTTGTTGAACAAAGCGAGGATTTTTTGTTGGGCGTCGGATGTGGTCGAAGAAGCGGCAGGAGATTGTCGTGTCATTGATACTATCGAGCATAACCGGAACGCCCGGCTTTGCAATCGGCTCGGGCGAATTCAATGAGACGGGGCGTCCGAGATGTGCCCCCGCGGGCATCTAACGACTCTACGCGGCGCGGGTTACCGAGCAAATAGCTCGGCCATGAACCAGTCGTCTTTCATGTCGGCGGGCCGGCGGATTTCCCTGAACGGAATATCGTCCTGGATCGACGCCAAGATCTGCCGGGCGCAATCGAGAAAATCATTCATGACCAACAGCACGACGATGGCTTGGTTACGGTCGACCGTGCGAATAATGCCGACCTCCTCGTAGGATTCGAAAATAAATTTTACATAGGCAATATGCTCGGGCGCCAGCTCCAGATAAATATCGTGCAAATTCATTTAGCCACCTCTGAGCAATCGCTCGAGCGCATCGGGCAACCAGTTTTTGTCGCCCGTGTTCGCGCCTTCACCGTCGTTCGCGCCGTCACTTGACGCCTTACCGCTGCGCAGCGCCTTGGCGAGCGCGCGATTTTCGAGACGCACCGTGACGTTGGGGATTTTGCCGTCCACGCGAAACGAAATCGCCAATTTGCCGCGCCGGTCGAGGAGATAGCGGATGATGCGATAGTCGCGCTGCACTTCCTGAGTCAGCTGCGGCGACAAGACCAGCGAACCGTTCCATTTGGTCGAGCGGTCAAAACCGATCCAACCCGCGGCGGTAATCGTATAGTCGGGAGCGGTGAAGACTAGATTTTCGCTAAAAACCCGCTCTTGATTGACGGTAAAATCCGCCTTCAGCGATTCAAAAGGCGTGTCGGGCTGGCTGGCCAGTGCGCCAAGTCCGGCCGATAGTCGGGCCGTCGACGCGGCTGATATGGTCGCGCCGCTGCCTTTGAGCAGAAGCTGGCTTATGGGATTGAAATCCCTGATGATGCCCTGTTGAACCCATGCCTGTCCCGCGCCTTTCAGCGCCTCTTTCGTGCCCGAATCGTCCAAGCTGTTGACCTGGAACCGCCCCTGGCCGTTGAGTCGTCCTTCGAAGCGGTCGAGAAGCGGCGGAAATAACCGGGCGAGCAGGACGCGCATTTCCACCGCGTCGATCTGAGAAGAAAATTCCAGTTGACCGGCCTTCCCCGCGCCCGCGGCCCAACGGCCTTCCGATCGCAGCCGGCCGTCGAACGTCCGCGCCCAAAGATTTTTAAACGTCAGTCCTGCGGCCGATAAGGCGATATCGGCGCGAAGATCGCGGAACGGCAATCGATTGAGCTCACCCTCCGGCGAGGTGACCGATGCCTTGAGGATCCACTGGTTGCTTTCGAAATAAAACTCTCCTGCCGCGCTGGCGTTCTTGAGCCGAACCGGCGGGCCGGCGCCGAGCATGGGCAAATCAGTAAAAAACAAATCGGGCGAACGGAGGCTGCCGAGCAAGCGGGGCTCGAGCAGATTGACCGCCGTGCCGTCGAGATCAATGGTTGAATTCCCCAGGCGAAAACCGACGCGTTCCAATCGCGCCTGTTTGCCATTGAAGGCAATTTCGCCGCGCAAATTTTCAATCCGGCGATTGCCGCCCTTAGGTTTGAACGAGGCATCGGTGAGCTTGAGCCGGCCGGCCAGACTCCAATCGCCGCCGGAGACCAAGCTCTTCGCAACCGTCAAATCCATGTCGACCGTGCCTGCTTGTGCTTCCAACGTCGGCATGGTCAAAAATCGGCCCCAGGCGAGCACGGAGCCGCTTTGATGGCGCACCTTCAACCGGAGCCGCCGTGCGACTCCTTGGTCGATGCTGCCGGAAAACTTCAATTTATTGTCGCCGAGGACGAGCTCGGAATCATGAAAGCGCAGTCCTTGTTTTGCTCTCGAAATCCTGGCGCGAACGGTAGCCGGGGCTCCCGCCGGTTTGTGGAACCATTCCTTGTAACGCAGATCGGCAGCCGCGGCGCGCACCAGCGCTCCAAGGCGGAGATTCTGCCAAGTCCCTTCAAAGCGGCTGTCGATCTTGAGCGTGCCTTCGCTGATCAACTCGGGAGGCAGGAGTTGCGAGAAGGCTTTGACGCTCCGCAGCCGGACAAGCGGCAGCGGATCGATCGTCACCTTGCCCTTAAGTTCCGCATCTTCCCAGGAGCGGCGCTCGGTAAAATGAATGGCGCCGCCGACCATGGCGTTGTATTCCGACGAACCAAACAGAGGAATTTTCAGCGTAACGTTTTCCAAGCGCGGGCGCTCCGGCGTGCCGCGCACATGAGCGTGCAACGCCATGGGCCCGGTCACATCGAGCTCGCTGGGAATTTTATCGCGCAATGCGGCGATCGCCCGGGCGACCACCGGGACGTGGAGGGAATCGAACTGAACGTTCAGATCGACGCTGCGCTGGAGCCACGCGCGGTTTTCTTCGGGAGGCGTGAGCAGCCCCTCGATGCGCACGTCTTGGCCGAGTCCCTCGGCCAATGACGCGGCCACATGAATCTTGGTCGCCGCATCGGGCTCGAAGCCGCGGACGCTCATCGTGACATTGCGGATCCGCAGCTCGGCCGGTTGTTTGACGGATCGGTCGATATAATGGACACGGCCCCGCTTAATACGAACTTCATCGATGGCAAAACTTACGGGGAACTGTCGCCGCTCGGACGGCGCGGCCGGGCCGGGCGGTCGCAGCCTGGGAAACTTTCGTAACTCGGTCTTCCGATCGACCAGTGCGGTGAGATTCAAAAGGCCGCTCTCATCGGTAATGACCTGGAACTCGGGTTCGTCGAACGTCAGCGACGTGATCACGAGCCGGCGCCGCAGGAGATTCCACAAGCCGACGCCGAGCACGAGCTCGCGCGCCCGGACCGCCGGCGTTGCCGCGAAGCGCGGATCATCGGCGATGCGAAACTCTTTGGCGGCGAAGCCGGGCCGGCCGAGCAGATGGACTTCCAGGCGGTCGAAGCTGACGTCCTGGCCGAGGACTTTTTGCAGTTCCTGCCTTACCTGGTCGCGATGCCTGGCGGCCAGCAGATTGAAAGATTCGAGCAGGCCTGCGGTGACGAGCACCGCGGCCGCGAGAATGAGCAGAATGATTTTTCGCGGGCTTTTCATCGCGCCGGCGACGGCAGGCCAAAAGCAATCGGTTGAAGTCGTACGTTCGGTTGCGGATGTCGGTCCAGAACGAGGCCGGACGTAATTACATCAGCGCCAACAGGATTATACAACGCCTTACGTGCCGCGGCGCGCTACCCGGCGGTTTTGACTCATGGAATTCTTTCGACGACGGTCGCGATCCCTTGGCCGACGCCGATGCACATCGTGGCCAGCCCGTAGCGACCGCCGCGCCGATTCATTTCATGGACCAATGTCGTCAGGATGCGGGCGCCGCTGCAGCCGAGCGGATGACCGAGGGCGATGGCGCCGCCGTTGACGTTGAGCTTATTCAAGTCGATACCGAGCTCGCGCGCGCAGGCGAGTACTTGCGACGCGAAAGCTTCGTTAAGCTCGACCAGGTCGATCTGTTCGATCGTCAATCCGGCGCGTTTGAGCGCTTTCTCGGAAGCCGGGATCGGCCCGATGCCCATGTAATTCGGATGCACTCCGGCCGCGCCGGAAGCAACGAGGCGCGCCAGCGGCTTCAATTTCAACTGCTCGGCTTTTTGCGGGGTCGTAATCAGCAGCGCGGCGGCGCCGTCCGAAAGCGGCGAGGAGTTTCCCGCGGTGACGGTGCCGCCTTTCTTGAACGACGGTTGCAGTCCGGCGAGGACCTCCAGGGAAGTGTCGGCGCGCGGCCCTTCGTCTTTGTCGTGGACCACCGGCGCGCCCTTTCTCTGGGGAATTTCCACCGCAATGATCTCTTCCTTGAGCCGTCCTTCTTTTTGCGCCTGCACCGCCTTTTGGTGGCTCGCCAGCGCGAGCTTGTCCTGGTCTTCGCGGCTGATGTGATATTTGTCGGCGACGTTTTCGGCGGTCTCGCCGTTATTGATGAGCGAGTAGAGCTCGGCCATGCGCTTGTTCGGAAAGCGCCAGCCGAGCGAGCTGTCGTACATCTGCACGTCGCCGCGTTGAAACGCGTTGGCCGGTTTGGCCATCACCCAGGGGCCGCGCGTCATGCTCTCGACACCGCCGGCGACAAACAGGTCCCCATGCTCGGTCTCGACCGCGCGCCCGGCCTGGTTGATCGCTTCAAGTCCGGAGCCGCACAGGCGGTTGACCGTCGCCCCGGGAATCGTGTAGGGCAAGCCCGCCAACAACGATGCATTGCGCGCAACGTTGCGCGAGTCTTCGCCCGCCTGATTGGTGCAGCCGAAATAGACGTCTTCAATCTCTTCTTTGTTGATGCCGGTTTTTTCGACCAGCTTGGCGATGATGTACGCCGCCAGATCGTCGGTGCGCAGCTCCTTGAGTATGCCGCCGTGGCGCCCCATGGGCGTGCGCACGGCTTCAACAATGACGGCTTCTTTCATGGCTTCACCTGTCCTTCGTGATACGAGTAAAATCCCCGGCCGCTGGTTTCGCCGAGAAACCCCGCGGTGACGAGCTTCTTGAGCAGCGGCGCCGGCCGGTAGCGGTCATCGCCAGTCTCGCGCTCCAGGCCTTCGAGCACGGCAAGCACATCGTTCAGCCCGATTTGATCGGCCCAGCGCAGCGGCCCCTGGGGGTAGTTTACACCGAGCCGCATGGCGACGTCGATTTCGGCGGCGCCGGCAACGCCTTCTTCGAGGCTGCGCGCGGCTTCATTGATAATCAAACTCAAAATGCGCGGAAAGGTGAGCCCGGCCGTATCTTTGACGCGCACGGTCCCCTTGCCGAGAGACTTGAACAATTGTTCCGCCTTTTCCACGGTCGCTTCGGCGGTTTTCAAACCGGGCGCCAGCTCCACCAATTTGCGGTCTTTGAGCGGAAAAAATGTCGCAAAACCGACAATCCGCTCCGGCCTTTTCATCCACGAGGCCAGCTCGGTCGTGGCAAAGCGCAGACAAGACGTGACGATCACCGATGACGCCGGCAAGGCGTCACTGAGCCGGCGCAGCAAGGCGCGCTTGCGCTCTTCGCCGCCGCTCTCGGTGTCGATGACGCAATCGACTGTCTTTGGCAGTTCGGCGGCATCGCTGAGCAGGGTTGCCTCCAAGCCCTTCTCGCGACCGAGGGCGAGCAGCTCTTCGGCGAGGCGATTCGCGCCGGTAATGGCGAGGCTACTTTTTGTCATAACTGTAGAAACCCCGGCCGGTCTTGCGCCCGAGGTTGCCGCCCATCACCATGCGCTGCTGGATCGGGCTCGGACGGAAGCGCGGATCTTCAAAGAACGAGCGGTAAAGCGACTCCGTGGCGGCGAAATTGATATCGTTGCCGATCAAGTCCATGAGCTCGAACGGCCCCATGCGAAAATTGCCCGCTTCTTTCATGATGCGGTCGATGGTCTCCACCGACGCGCCGCCGTCGCCGAGAATGCGCAAGCCCTCGTTGTAAAACGGCCGGGCGACGCGGTTGACGATGAATCCCGGCGTATCCTTGGCGCGCGCCGGAGTTTTGCCCATGGCGCGCATGAGCGCGGTGGCCTTTTCGATCGCCGCCTCGCCGGTGCGGTCGCCTTGAATGACTTCCACTAGAGCCATCAGCGGCGGCGGATTGAAAAAGTGCAGGCCCAAGACGCGTTCTTGATGCTGCGTGCCGGCGGCGATGGCCGTGACATTGAACGACGAGGTGTTCGTCGCCAACAGCGTCTCGGGCGCGCAAATGGAGTCGAGCTGCTTGAATATATCGCGCTTCAAATCGAGCTTTTCCGGCGCGGCCTCGATGACCAACACGGCGCCGGCGCAATCGTCGAGCCGGGTCGAGGTGCTGAAGCGATCGAGGATTTCTTGTTCCTGCTCAGCGCTGAGCTTGCCGCGCTCGCGGCTCCCTTTGAGGAAATTACGCACGCGACCCAACCCCGCGTCGATGAACTCCTGCTTGATGTCGTAAACAAGGGTCGGAAACCCGGCTTGGGCGGCGACTTGCGCGATGCCCGCGCCCATGGTGCCGGCGCCCAAAACGGCGATCTTCTCTATTTTACCAGCCATGGCTTCGTACTCAGTTTCCAGTTCCTGGTTTCTGGTTTCAGGTCCCAAACTAGAAACTAGAAACTCGCAACTAGAAACTACTTCCCGGTAAACGCCGGCGTTCGTTTTTCCAAGAAGGCTTTCACGCCCTCGTCGTAGTCCAAACTTCTGCCGGCGATTTCCTGCAAACGGGCTTCGTATTCGAGATCGTTTTCCAGGTTCGCCAAATTGGCGTGGCTGACGGCGCGCTTGATCAAGCCGATGGCGCGCGGCGCGCGGGCGACCTGCTCGGCAACGGCGCGCGCGGAAGCGGCAAACTCGGCGGCCGGAAAAACCCGGGCGACCAGACCGATGCGCTGCGCTTCTTGGGCGTCCACCGTGTCGCCGAGCAGAAGCAGCTCCAGCGCTTTGCTGACGCCGACAAGCCTCGGAAGAATGAAGCTCCCGCCGGAGTCCGGCGCCAAGCCCACGCGGACAAACGATTGGATGAACCTTGCGTCCTCCGAGGCCACGCGCAGATCGCAGGCCAGCGCAAAATTGCAGCCGGCGCCGGCGGCGACGCCGTTGACCGCCGCGATGACGATCTTCTCCATCCGGCGGATTTGCCGGATCATCGGGTTATACTTCTCGCGCAGAGACGCGCCCAACGATCCTTTTTGCTCGGGCGTCCGGCCTTTCAAATCCTGCCCGGCGCAAAACGCCCGCCCCGCGCCGGTGATCATGAAGCAGCGCACTTCTTGGTCCCGTTCGCCGTCGCGCAACGCTTCGAGAACTTCCTGGTTCATTTGCGGCACGAAAGCGTTCAACGATTGCGGTCGATTGAGCGTGATCGTGGCGACGCCTTTGTCCTTTTCGTAGATGATCGTTTCCGGTGCCACGGGCTTTGCTATTTTCCTTTGAACTCGGCCTTGCGCTTTTCGAGAAAGGCTTTCATGCCTTCGGCGCGATCTTCGGAGGCGAACAGGAGATAAAACGACTTGCGCTCGAACTCCAGGCCTTCGTCGAGAGACGTATTGGCGGATTTGAGCACGGCCTCCTTCGCGGCTTTGATCGCCAGCGGCGGTTTGGCGGCGATCTTTTTCGCGACGCTTTTCGCCTCTTCCAAAAACAACTCGACGGGCACGACGCGATTGACCAAACCCAATCGCTCCGCGTCCGCGGCGCCGATGATGTCGCCGGTCAAGATCAGCTCCATGGCGCGATGCTTGCCGACGAGACGGGTCAATCTTTGCGTGCCGCCGCTGCCGGGAATGATGCCGAGATTGACTTCAGGTTGGCCGAAGCGCGCCGTTTCCGAAGCGATGATGATATCGCAGCTCATGGCCAGCTCGCAGCCGCCGCCGAGGGCAAAGCCGCTGACCGCGGCGATCACCGGCTTGGAGATCTTGTTAATCAGATCGCGGTAATGGAGCCGTTCATGGAGGCGCTCGTCGAAAGGCCCGCGCTCCGCCATCTCTTTGATATCGGCGCCCGCGGCGAACACTTTTTCGCCGCCCGTGACGATGATGACGCGGACTTCAGCGTCGCCATCGAGCTCCTGCATGGCCAAAGAGAGGTCCTTAACCAGCGCATAAGAAAGGGCGTTCAGCGCCTGGGGGCGATTCAATGTGACGACGGCAAGCGGCCCGTCTTTCTCGACGATGACGTTTTCGTAAGTCATGGAGGCTTGAGCTTTTAGCAATACACCATGGCCGGTGGCGATTCAAGGAAGTGTCGGCTGAGCGGAAATGTATGATTAATCAAGAAAAAACAAGCTATTTTGAACATGCATGGGCAGCGCGCCAAGCGCCAGCAAGGTCGTTCGCCGCGCTCAGGACGAGGGTGCGGCCGGACGGGCAAGGTCCCTTCGCGTCGCTCGGGACGACGGCGCCCCGCTTGCGGAGCACCGTCGTTTGACAGCCTGAAATCGATTTGCAAATATCCACACTATCCATGTCCAACCGTGTTGAGCCGGCGACCCGTCAGTACGATGAAAAACTCCAGCTGATACTCAAAGCTTCGGCCAGGATCTTCGCTGAAAAAGGCTTTCATCATACTTCGGTGCGCGACATCGCGCGCGCCACCAAGATGAGTCTATCCGGCCTTTACTATTACTTCACGACCAAAGAGGAATTGCTCTATTTGATTCAAGAGCGCTGTTTTGTGACGCTGCTGCAGCGCTGGGAGCAGGCGGCCGATGCGCAGTCCGACGTGCGCGCGCGCATCCGCGCCTTTGCCGAGAGTCATCTGAGTTTTTTTCTGCACAATATGCCGGAAATGAAGGTGATGGCGCATGAGGACGAGTCTTTGACCGGCGAGTTTCAAGACAAGATTCTGGTGCTCAAACGGCGCTACGTGAAAGTCATCATGGATCTGATCGGCGAGCTCCAGGAACGACACGGCGGCAAAGCCGTCGATTTGCGGGTCGCCACATTCGGCTTGTTCGGCATGATGAACTGGATTTACACCTGGTATCAGCCCAAGCGCGATCTGCCGTTGCCGCAATTGATCGAGCAGATGTTGAGGATTTACTTTTTCGGCTTGCTCAACGCCGGCGCGGTCGACGAACATTGGTTCAACGCCAAGGCGTCGCCCGATCAGAAAGATGCATTTTCGCTCTGGCAAAATATTTCTTAAAAGCGCGGGAGACACAGGAAGATGGATGCGTTGCGAATCGGCGACAAAGCGCCGGATTTCCGGGAAAAAGGGATTTTGCGCGGCCAGGTCGACGAATATTCGCTCTCGGCCCACAAAGGGCAATGGGTGGTGCTGTTTTTTTATCCGGCGGATTTTACGTTCATATGTCCCACCGAAGTGGTCGGCTTCAGCAAGCTGGCGCAAGACTTCGCCGCCGAGGATTGCGCGATCCTCGGCGCGAGCGTCGATACGATCGCCAGCCACCGCTCCTGGGCCGAGGAATTGGGCGGATTGGAATATCCGCTGCTCAGCGATGAAAACAAGACCGTCAGCCGCGCCTACGGCGTGCTCGACGAGAAGGAAGGCGTGAGTCTGCGCGCCACCTTCATCGTCAACCCGGCGGGCATCATCTGCTATCAAGTCGTCAGCCACGTCAACGTCGGCCGCAACGTGGAAGAGACCCTGCGCGTGCTCAAGGCGCTGCGCACCGAGAGGCTGTGCCCGTCCGATTGGAAACCCGGCGAGCCGACGGGAGACCTGGGACTGAAATACTGATTTAAAATTAACTTTTCCGCAGCAAACCGGGGTATCGAAAAATTTTATGATAGTTTCCCCAAAGGAATTAACCGACGATAAGATTAAAATTCAAGATCAAAAACCTGACCGTTGACACCGGCCAATTTTCCATTCGGTCATTTTCGATTTTGATTTTGCACTTTTAATTTGACCCATGTCTCTCGACGAGATCCAGCAAAAAAAGCAACTCATCGAGAGCCGGGCGCGGATTCGCGAGTTCGTTTTCGGCATTCAAGACGGCTTGATCAGCACGGTCGGCCTTTTGGCCGGTATTCAGGGCGCCACCGAAAATAATGTCGTGGTCATCGTTACCGGGCTCACTGCCATGTTTTCCGGAGCGATCTCGATGGCCGCCGGCTCTTATCTTTCCACCAAAGCCCAGAAGGAGATCTTCGACAAAGAGATCGCCGAGGCGGAGAAGCTCGCCGAACGGGAGCCCTATATGGTCGCGGAAGGCTTGCTCAAGGCGCTCGGCGAGGAAGGTCTGAGCAAAGAGCAAAGCTATCGCATGGTCAAGGTGTTGATCCAACAGCGCAATGTTTTTCTGCGCACGTTTCAGGAAAAGGTTTTCGGGCTGGGCAGCGCGGAAATCAATCGGCCCATGCAGGCGGCACTGATCATGGGTTTGTCTTTTATCGTCGGAGCGATCGTGCCGATCGCGCCCTACATGTTCCTGTCCGGCTTTAGGGCTCTCTATCTTTCGACCTTGCTCGGCGGCCTCACGCTGTTCGGCGTCGGCGCGTTCAAAGGCATGCTCGCCGGGCAGTCGCTAAATCTCTCGGGATTAAAGTTTTTCCTCATCGCGGTCGGCGCCGCCGGTCTGGGCTATGCCAGCGGCCTCGTTGTCCAGTATTTTTTTCCGGCGGTCGTGATTCCGGCGTAGCATGTGATTGCCCTCACCCTTCCCTCTCCCGCAAGCGGGCGAGGGTTATCATGACGACCGGTGCATTAGGACTCTGTCGGAATGCGAAAAATCCCACAGGTGTCATGCTGAACGAAGTGAAGCATCTCGCATTTTGAGTCACTTACGAAGCCAAGATCCTTCGGCTACAGCCTCAGGATGACATTGCGACACAGCCTCTAGAGGGAGACTATCAAAATGAGGCTGTCTAAATTTCAGTCAACGGATCAGGCTGCGCAGCAGCTCGAGATTCTCGCGGTCTTCCTTTAAGTCCGGTCCTTTGGGCGTTTCCAAACACATGGGCAGGCCCCAGAAGCGCCGGTCATTCATTAGCATGCGAAAAGCTTCGACGCCGATGAAGCCCTTGCCGATATGCTGGTGGCGGTCGACCCGGGAATTGAATTCCTTCTTCGAATCGTTCAGATGAAACGCCGCCAGGCGATCGATGCCGATGATCTCGTCGAACTCGGCAAACGTCCGCTCGTAGCCTTCCTTGGTGCGGATGTCATAGCCCGCGGCAAAAGCGTGCTCGGTGTCGAAGCACACTCGCAGCCGCTCATGCTGCTTGGCGGCATCGATGATGTTGGCGATCTGCTCGAAGCGATAGCCGAGATTGGAGCCTTGACCCGCTGTGATCTCGAGCGTGATTTTCGTTTCGTATCCCGGGCAAGCTTGATGAACTTCATCGAGCGACCGGGCGATCGTCTTGATGCCGGCCAATTCGCCGGAGCCGGCGTGCGCGCCCGGATGGGCGATGAGATTCGCCGCGCCCAATATCTCGCAGCGCTCGAATTCATCGATGAACGCGGCCACGGAGCGCCGGCGCAGCGCCGCGTCCGGCGAGCCCATATTCAACAAGTAGGAGTCGTGGGCGATGACGGTGCCGATGCCGGTCTCTTTCCGGTTTATATGAAACTGCTCGATCTCTTCTTTCGAGTACGGCTTTGAAGCCCATTGGCGCGAGGATTTGGTGAATATCTGAATCGCGGCGCAATCGACTTTTTGGCCCAGCAGCAAGGCATTGCCGACGCCGCCGGCAATCGACATGTGGGCGCCGAGTAAGGGGCCGCGCGGTTTTACATTTTGCTTCATTACGTTTTGAACGGCTTGAACGATTTGAACGTTTTGAACGAATCAGCAGCGCGGCCCAGGTTTAAGCAGTTCAAGTCGTTTTCGTTAATTGAAGTGTCTTTTTTCCACCAGCGGCAAAGAGATGCTGCCGGCGCTAAGGAGCTTGTCGTGAAATTCGCGAAGCTGGAACTTATGTCCGAGGCGGCGCTGCTCTCGCTCGCGCAGGCGGTTGATGATCGACCAGCCGAGGGCATAGCCCATCGGCCCCGACGGCGACTGGCTGTACCAGTTCAAGTCGCCGCACGCTTGCGCGCGCGGGAAATGGAGCTCGCGGACCATAAGATCGGCCGCTGCGTCGTAGCTCATTTGCCCGGTCTGGGTCTTGACGTCGATGATGATTCGAAGCGCGCGCCAGAGCCGGTCCTTGAGCATGACGAAACGGTGCTCTTTGCTCTTCAGAAAACCTTGCTCCTGCATGAGCTGCTCGCAATAAAGCGCCCAACCTTCATAGAAAACCGAGGACTCGTTCATCAATCGCGGCAAAGTGGAAGCCGCCGGGATTGAATTCGCGAGCGAGAATTGCAGATGATGGCCGGGATAACTTTCGTGGACGGAGGTATTCTCCAAGCCCACCCAGTTATGCTCGCGGAGCAGGTCGTCGTCGCTCACGGGCGTGACATAGTAGTAGCCGACCTGATCGGGGTCCTTCGGCGACGGCGACAGATAGGCGGCGAAAGGAATCTCATGGCAGCGAAATTCCGGCGTGTGGACGACGTGGAGTTTTTCTTTGGGCGGAAACGAAACGAGATTCTTTTCTTTCACGAACTCCCGCGCGGCTTCCATGGCTCTCTGATAAGCGGGAAGGACTGTGCCGATCGAAGGATGGTTTTTCTGGATCGCGCGGGCGATGTCCTCGATGCTTTTCCCCGGCGCAATCTCGCTTGCGAGATCCGTCAATTCACGCTTGGTTTGCGCAAAGAGTTTTTCGCCCAACGC
>Ga0268386_10002408_pt1 | contig 13312 bp, 13 predicted proteins | sample RVTome_15_FD_200260 | JGI IMG/M metagenome (GOLD analysis project Ga0268386, IMG submission 200260) | Soil microbial communities from uranium-contaminated site in the Upper Colorado River Basin, Wyoming, United States - RVT150D86... ...
ATTTGCCGCGACTTGCATCTCGCCCTCAAAAAGCGCAGTTTTTGAGGGCTCGCGCTTCGCGTTGGCACATCCCTGTGCCAATCGTCATTTGACCACCCTGAGGTGCGGTCGCTTCATCTTCGGCTTGTCGCCGTTGTCAGGGCCCCCCGGCGGCCCCGGCTCGTCGTCCTGGGCGAACATCATGCCCTGGCCATTTTCTTTGGAATAGATCGCCAACACCGCCTCAACCGGAACCCTCACGCCATACCGGTGTCCGGAAAAGCGGGCGTTGAAGCTCACCATCTCGTTGCCCAGCTCCAACTGGTGCACCGCCGCCCTGTCGATATTGAGAATTACCTTGCCCTTCTGCACGGCCTGTTCGGGCACGTCCACGCCCTCGAAGTCGGCGTCCACCAGAATATGCGGGGTCATTGCATTGTCGCTGATCCACTCGTAAAGGGCCCGCAGCAGGTAGGGCCGGTTGGGGGTCATTAGATCAGTCATGGAGCAGCCATTAGGCGGCGTCCAGTATCAAATCCCGCTCGGCCTGGGTGAGGCTGGCCTTGAATGAGGCCCGCGAGAACATCCGCTGGGCATAGCTTTCGATGGTGACCCCGGGCTTGCCCAGCTTGATCCCGTAATGTGGCATGCGCCACAGCAAAGGTCCGAGCGTGCAATCCACCAGCGTCAGCTCGTCACTGAGCAGGAAGGCAGACATCTTGAACAGATCGTTCGATGCGACGATGCTCTCGCGCAATTGTTTGCAGAATTTCTCGGCCTTCTTGCCGGTGGATTTTTCGATCTCGGCGGCGAGCGAGTACCAGTCGCGCAGCACGCGGAGATGCACCAGCCTGAGCTGCGCCCGCGAAACCGGGTCGACCGGCATCAGCGGCGGATGGGGGTAACGCTCGTCGAGGTAATCGTTGATCACGGTCGCGTCGTACAAGACGAGATCGCGATCAACCAGGGTCGGCGCTTCGTTGTAGGGATTGAGCTCGGCAAGATCGGCCGCGGCGGATTCGTCCTCGGCGATGTTGACGATATCCACTTTGATGCCCTTTTCCGCCAACACGAACCGAACGCGGTGGCTTTCCAGGCCGGTGGGCGATGAATACAGCGCCATGACGGATCGTCCCCGAACAGATACAGCCACGTCTATCTCCTGAAATTTCGATTCAACAATGCAGCGACAGCCGACGGGTCGCGACTTCGGCCGCCATCCGCCCGTTTACGGATTGCGAGCGCGGGATCAATGCACGTCCCGCCAATACTCGGCCTTGAGCAAGTAAGTCAGAAACGCGAAGAAGGCCAGGAACAGCATGACCCAGATCCCGACTCGCTTGCGCTTCAGTTTGGATGGCTCGCTGAGGTAATCGAGAAAGGTCACGAGGTCACGCACGGTATCCTCGTACTCCTCGGGCGATTGCTGGCCGGGCTCGACCAGTTCGAGCTTTTCGATGACGTCTTCTCCGCCCACCGTGTGAAACACAGGCTCCTGGATGCCCTGCAGCTGCCACAACACGTGCGGCATCGCCGCGTTGGGCAGCAGCAAGTTGTTCCAGTTGCCGCTGTCGTCTCGGTAAAAGCCCTTCATGTAGGAATATAGCCAATCCACTCCGCGCGAGCGTGCGATCAGCGATAGGTCCGGCGGGGCGTTGCCAAACCAAGTTTCGGCGTCCGCGGGCCGCATGGCGATGTTCATGGTGTCGCCGATCTTGGCACTGGCGAACATCAGGTTATCCACCACCATGTCTTCACTCAGCCCGAGGTCCTCCGCCAGGCGGTTGTAACGCATGTACTGCGCGCTGTGACAGGACAGGCAGTAATTGACGAACAGCTTGGCGCCACGCTGCACCGCGGCCACGTCGCGGGTGATGATGCCCGAGTGCTCGATGTAGCCATCCTCACTTACGGCCAGGGCAACGGAGCTGATGGCCACGAGGGCTGCCGCCAGTAACGGGGCGATGCGCGTACCGACGCTTCGCATCAGTGGGTCAGCCGCTCAGGCACCGGCCTGGTCTTCATCTTCGGGCTGAGGAAGTAGAGCAGCACGAAGAAGCCGAAATAAACGAAGGTCCACACCCGCATCTCCCAGGTCTGCGCCGGCGTGCCTTCCGCCATGCCCAGCATGCCCAGGCGGATGAAGGCGAACGCGAACACCATCAGCATGATCCTGTATCCCCAGCCTTTGTAACGGACGGACTTGACCGGAGAACGGTCGAGCCAGGGCACGAAGAACAGGATCACCACCGCCAAGGCCATGAGGATCACGCCCATCAGCTTGTCGGGCACCGCCTTGAGGATGGCGTAATAAGGCGTGAAGTACCACACCGGCTTGATGTGCTCAGGCGTGACCAGCGGGTCGGCGGGAACGAAGTTGTCGTGCTCCAGGAAAAGTCCCCCGGCTTCCGGCCAGAAAAAGATGAAGAAGGCGAAGATCAAGAGGAACATCGCGACGCCGAAAATATCCTTAACCGTGTAATAAGGATGGAAGGGGATGCCGTCCACCGGCTTGCCTTCCTCGTCCTTGTTGGCTTTGATCTCGATGCCGTCCGGGTTGTTCGAGCCGCTTTCGCGCAGCGCGACGAGGTGCAGCAGCACCAAGCCCAGCAGGAGCAGCGGAATCGCCACCACGTGGAAGGCGAAAAAGCGGGTCAGGGTGGCGTCGGAGATGTAGTAGTCGCCACGGATCCATTCCGTCAGCGGCTCGCCAATGGCGGGAATCGCGCCGAACAGGTTGATGATCACCTGCGCGCCCCAGTAAGACATTTGGCCCCAGGGAAGCACATAGCCGAAGAACGCCTCGGCCATCAGGCAGACGTAGATCAGCATGCCGAACACCCACAGCAGCTCGCGCGGCGCGCGGTGCGAGCCATACAGGAAGCTGCGGAACATGTGGAGGTAGACCACGATGAAGAAGAACGAGGCGCCGGTGGAATGCATGTAACGGATCAGCCAGCCCCATTCGACGTCGCGCATGATGTATTCGACCGAGGCGAAAGCCTCATCGGCCGACGGCTTGTAGTGCATGGTCAGGAAGATGCCGGTAACGATCTGCATGACCAGCACCAGCAGGGCCAGCGAGCCCATGTAGTACCAGAAATTGAAATTCTTCGGCGCGTAATAGCCGGTCATCACCGCCTTCCAGAAGGCGCTGACCGGAAGGCGCTGGTCGATCCAGTTGCCCAGATCGTTCATCTTGCGTGAGAAGCCGGATGCCGGTTTGGCCATCACGCCATCCCTTCGGGATTGACACCGATCAGCACGGTGTCGTCATCGACGAAAGTGTACGGCGGCACGGTAAGGTTGGTCGGCGCGGGCACGCCTTTGTACACGCGCCCCGCCATATCAAAGCGCGACTTGTGGCAGGGGCAGTAGAAGCCGCCCTCCCAGTCGTCCACGCCCTTCGGCGGGTTGTTCTTGAGGTTCAGCGCCGGCACGCAGCCCAAGTGCGTGCAGTGCATGTTCACCACAAGGTATTCGTCCTTGATGGCGCGGGTTTCGTTTTGGGCGTATCCGGGTTGTTGGGATTCGCTCGAATCGGGGTCGCGCAGCTCGCCTTCGACGGCCAACAGATCGCCAAGTACTTCAGGTGAGCGGCGCAAGATGCCAATGGTCTGGCCGCGCCATTGCACTTTCATGAGTTGGCCGGGCTCCAGGTCCCTGAGCGACACCTGCACGGGTGCACCGACCGCCTGCGCCTTGGCGCTGGGGTTCCAGGACTTGATGAAGGGTACCGCCGCGGTGCCCGCGCCCACGGCGCCGACTGCAGAGGTCGTGGCGACAAGAAACCGGCGCCTTCCCTTGTTCACGCCCTCGGGTGGGCCATCACTCGGCATTGAAATCTCCAGCTTGATGCGAGCCCGGTGTTCTCAGCCGGGTCTGCACCGAAAGGTTCGTATCAAGGTTCGTTTCGAGATGACAGATCAGTCAAACGGGGTCCTTTTTGCTGGAAACCGCGAAAATACACGGCCCCAATCGGGCATTTTATCCGAAAGGCCGACCGGGAGACAATGCGCAAACCCGGGTAAACCCCTAGAATTTCGGTGCTTGCGCCGCCAGATAGCGTGAATTGCCAGCTCAACCAGGACCCACCCCACCTGATGAAGTCAGCCGCCAACTGGATCCGTTACCTCTTCCAGGCCATCGTCGCCGGGCTGGCGCTCGCCTTCCTGGTGGTTTACCTGTTTCCTTCCCTGGCCACCCGCGTCAGCCCTCCTCCGCAAGCGCCTGTACAAAGCCAGCCCCCCGCCCCTGCTTCCTATGCCGAAGCTGTAAACCGCACCGCACCGGCGGTCGTCAGCATCTACACCCGCACGCTGGCGCCCCAGGAAGTGTCCCCGGAAGTGCAGCGTCAACTTGGCAGCCGGCAACTGTTCCGCCTGCGTGCGGACATGGGTTCGGGGGTGCTGGTGAGCAACGACGGCTACATTCTAACCAACCACCACGTGGTGAGTGGCGTCTCCAACATGCAGGTGGCGCTGTGGGACGGCCGGTTCGCCGCCGCGAAGGTGGTTGGCTCGGATCCGGAAAGCGACCTCGCGGTGCTCAAGATCAACCTCGATGGCGAACTGCCGGTCGCCCCAATCGCTGAAACCCCGCGGGTCCAGGTGGGTGACGTAGTGCTCGCCATCGGTAACGCCCTCACGTTCAGCCACACGGTCACCATGGGGATTGTCAGCGCCACTGGTCGCAACCTCGGAGGCACTCTGGCCTTCCAGGATTTCATCCAGACGGACGCGGCGATCAACGCCGGCAACAGCGGCGGCGCGCTGATCAACACCCGGGGCGAGTTGATCGGCATCAATACGCGCAATCTCTCGGCCATTCCCGGGGCCGAGAACATCGGCTTCGCCATCCCGGTGACCATCGCCCGGAACGTGATGGAGCAGATCATCGAGTACGGCTCGGTGCAGCGCGGCTGGCTCGGCGTCATCCCCAACGATATGCCACGCACGAGGCAGGGGGACGGCAGCCTGGCGCGCAAAGGCGTGGAAATCCGCGAAGTCTATCGGGGCGGCCCGGCCTGGGAGGCCGGCATCCGCTCAGGCGACATCATCCTGACGATGAACGGCGAGGAGACCAACGACATGCGCGCCTTCCTTCTGGCGATCTCGCAGATGGCGCCGGGCACGGAGGTCGAGCTGGATGTACGGCGGGGCTATGACGAGTTCCAAACACACACCACGCTCATCCAGCAGCCACCGGTGGAGTAGGAGCGGCACTTTGGCCGCGGAAGGAATGTCCCTCCCGCGACACGCCGTGAATACATCCCTGTAGGCTCCTCGCCGGGGTCCCTCCCGTCGAGGGTCGCGAAAGGGACATTCCTGGCCCGCGGCGCGCCATCCCCAACGCCCTGTTGCGGCGTGGGCGCCGCTCCCACAAAAACCTATCCTTGGGGTAGCGTGACGCCCTTTTGGCCCTGGTATTTTCCCTTGCGATCGGCGTAGGAGACTTCACAGGGCTCGTCCGATTCGAAGAACAGGAACTGGGCGACGCCCTCGTTGGCGTAGATCTTGGCCGGCAGCGGCGTGGTGTTGGAAAACTCCAGGGTGACGTGGCCCTCCCACTCGGGCTCGAGCGGCGTCACGTTGACGATGATCCCGCAGCGCGCGTAGGTGGATTTGCCCAGGCAAATGGTGAGTACATTGCGCGGGATGCGGAAATATTCGATGGTCCTCGCCAGGGCGAAGGAGTTCGGCGGGATGATGCAGACGTCGCTGCGCACGTCGACGAAGCTGCTGGCGTCGAAGTTCTTCGGGTCGACGATCGCCGAATTGATGTTGGTGAAGATTTTAAATTCGTCAGCACAGCGCACGTCGTAGCCGTAGCTCGACGTTCCGAACGAAATTATTTTACGCCCTTCCGGCCCGTGGCGAATCTGGCCGGGCTCGAAGGGCTCGATCATGGCGTGGGCCTCCGCCATGCGCCGAATCCACCGGTCGGACTTGATGCTCATCGGCGGCATTGTAGCGGCTTCGTGCGTCCGGAGGATATTGAGTCGGGCCCGCGATGGCATGCGATAATCCGAAGATGGCTTCAAGAAGAAGAATTCTCGTTACCAGCGCCCTGCCCTACGCCAACGGCGACATCCATATCGGGCACATGCTCGAGTACGTGCAGACCGACATCTGGACGCGATACCAGCGCGCGCGCGGCCACGAATGCTATTTCGCCTGGGCGGACGACGCCCACGGCACACCCGTGATGCTGTGGGCCCGCAAGGAAGGCAAGAGTCCCGAGGAGCTCATCGACCGTGCCAATCAGGAGCACAAGGCCGATTTCCGTGATTTCGGCATCAGCTTTGACAACTACTCCACCACCCACAGCGAGGAGAACCGCCAACTCGTGGAGCGTATCTACCGCCGCCTCGACGAGGGCGGCTACGTCACGCGGCGCAACATCAAGCAGCTGTACGACGTGCAGGAAGGCATGTTCCTGCCCGATCGCTTCATCCGCGGCAGCTGCCCGAAATGCAAGTCGGAGGACCAGTACGGCGACAGCTGCGAGGTGTGCGGCACCACCTACCAGCCCACCGACCTGATCGATCCGCGCTCGGCCGTGAGCGGCTCGACGCCCGTGCTCAAGGAATCCGAGCATATTTTCGTGACCCTTTCGGCCTTCGAGGAACCTCTGGAGGCGTGGATGGCCTCCGGTGCGCTTCAGCCTGAAGTCAGCAACAAGATGCGCGAGTGGTTCGACGACGGGCTGCGCGACTGGGACATCTCGCGCGACGCGCCCTATTTCGGGTTCGAAATCCCGGCAACGAAAGACAAGTTTTTTTACGTCTGGGTGGACGCGCCAGTCGGATACGCCGCGAGCTTCATGGAGCTGTGCGAACGCGAGGGCCTGGACTTCGATGAATGGTGGGGTGCCGATTCGAATACCGAGCTCTACCACTTCATCGGCAAGGACATCGTCTATTTCCACACCCTGTTCTGGCCCGCAATGCTGATGGGCGCCGGCATGCGCACACCGACCGCGGTTTACGCCCACGGCTTTCTCACCGTCGACGGCGCCAAGATGTCGAAGTCGCGCGGTACGTTTATCCGTGCAAGAACGTACCTGGACCACCTCCAGCCGGACTACCTGCGCTATTACTTCGCCGCCAAGCTGGGTTCGGGGATGGGCGACATCGACCTCAACCTCGAGGACTTCGTGTTGCGCGTCAACGCCGACCTGGTGGGCAAGCTGATCAACATCGCCAGCCGTTGCGCCGGGTTTATCCATAAGAATTTCAACAATAAGCTGGCTGATTCGCTGGCCGATTCGAGGCAATACGAACGCTTCCTGGCGGCGCGCGACGCGATCGGTCAGGATTTCGAAAACCGCAGCTACCAGTCGGCCGTCCGCCGCATCATGGCGCTGGCCGACGAAGCCAACCGCTACATCGACGAGCACAAGCCGTGGAAGCTGATCAAGGAGGACGGCCAGCTCGACCAGGTACACGCCGTCTGCACCCAGGGTATCAATTTGTTCCGGGTGCTGATCACCCTGCTGGGGCCGGTGATTCCGTTTACCGCCGAAAAGGCCGGCCGATTCCTCGGCACCGATGTGGGCCAATGGGGGGACCTCGACGAGCCCTTGCTGGGCGTTACGATCAATGCCTTCGAAGCGCTGCTCACCCGCATCGACCCCGAAAAGGTTGAGTCCATCATCGAGCAGTCGAAGGAATCGCTCAAACCCGCGGAGGCCTCCCCAGAAAAGCCAAACCAAAAGCCAAACCAAAAGCCAAACCTAGACCTCGAGGCCGAAATCACCATTGACGAGTTCCGCAAGATAGACCTGCGCATCGCCCGCGTCGTGACGGCCGAGGCGGTGCCCGAAGCCGACAAGCTCCTGAAGCTCACCCTCGACCTCGGCGGCGAAACGCGCACCGTCTTCGCCGGCATCAAGTCCGCCTACGACCCGGCCGAACTGGCCGGACGCCACATCGTGATGGTCGCCAACCTCAAGCCCCGCAAGATGCGCTTCGGGCTCTCCGAGGGCATGGTGTTGGCGACGGGCGACGACGAGTCTGGACTGTACCTGCTGTCACCCGACGAGGGCGCCACGGCCGGCTCGCGGGTGACCTGAGCGGATGAGCGAGTACTTTCTCATCCTGGTCAGCACGGTCCTCGCCAACAACTTCGTGCTGGTACGGTTCCTGGGCCTGTGCCCCTTCATGGGCGTTTCCACCAAGCTCGAGGGTGCCGTCGGCATGGCTGCGGCCACTGCGTTTGTGCTTACCCTCGCTTCGGTGTCGAGCTACCTGCTGAGCCGCTACCTGCTGCAGCCGCTGGGGCTGGAATACCTCTCCACCCTCGGTTTCATCTTCGTGATCGCCGTCACCGTCCAGCTCACGGAAACCATCATGCGCAAGACGGCGCCGCTGCTGTACCGCATTCTGGGTATCTTCCTGCCGCTGATCACGAGCAATTGCGCGGTGCTGGGCGTCGCACTTCTGAACGTACAGGAACAGCACAATTTACTGCAGTCGGCGGTGTACGGCTTCGGCGCGGCGGCGGGATTCGGTCTCGTGCTGGTCATGTTCTCCGCCATCCGCGAGCGGCTCGCCTTCGCCGATGTTCCCGTGCATTTCAGGGGCGCGCCCATCGGCCTGATCACGGCCGGGCTCATGGCGCTGGCGTTTATGGGCTTTACAGGCCTCGCAGACTTATGACCCAAACCGTGCCAAAAGCTGCGAAATTACAGCGGCTCTTCGAGCCGCCGGCGAATGCTTCCTCCTGGCATTCGCTTTCCTCGCGCCATCCATGGCGCTCGGGCCTCGCAGACCTCTGAGCTGCCTGCTGAATCATGCTTGAAGCGATCCTTCCAATTGCGGCGCTGGGCCTCTTGTTCGGCCTCGGCCTGGGTTGGGCGGCCCGGCAGTTTCGGGCCGATTCCGATCCCGTGGTCGACCGGATCGAAGCGCTGCTGCCACAGACTCAGTGCGGACAGTGCGGTTATCCCGGCTGCCGGCCCTACGCCGAGGCCATTGCGAGCGGCGGGGCAGACATCAACCAGTGCCCACCCGGCGGCGAAGACGGCATCCGCGCGCTGGCCGATCTGCTGGCTCGGGAGGCCAAGCCGCTCAACCCCGACAACGGCGTCGAGAAGCCGAAGGCGGTGGCGGTAATCGACGAGGATGTCTGCATCGGCTGCACGCTGTGCATCCAGGCCTGCCCGGTCGACGCCATCGTCGGCGCTCCCAAGCTGATGCACACCGTCATCGAATCGGAATGCACCGGTTGCGACCTGTGCCTGCCGCCCTGCCCGGTCGACTGCATCGAAATGGTGGTCAAGGAAGTCCCCATGGGCGACTGGCGTCGGCCAATGCCCACCGGTGCCCGGGCGAACATCCACGGCGCCGGCGGGCGCGCCTGATGGCGCAGCATCTGTCAGCGGTGGCGAGGGCACGCCTGGCGGCTCAGCGAATCCACCATTTCCACGGTGGGCTACGCCTCAGGCACAACAAGAAGATTTCCTGCGAGGTGCCGCTCGAGCGGATACCGCCCTCCGAACGCCTGTTCGTCCCGCTGCTCCAGCATGGCTACTCCGATGCGGCCCGATCGCTGGTGGAACCGGGGCAGGCGGTACTTAAGGGCGAGCCGATCGGCAGCTATTCCGAGCCCGACACGGGCTACGTCCACGCGCCCACCTCCGGCAAAGTCATCGCGCTGGAGGTCCGTCCCATCGCCCACCCCTCGGGGCTGGATGGCGAGTGCGTGGTGATCGAGCCGGACGGCGAGGAGCGCTGGTCCTGGCTCGAGCCCATCGAGGACTGGCAACATGCCGATCCGGCGACTCTGGGCGAACGAATCCGAACGGCCGGTCTCGTCGGCCTGGGCGGGGCCGTGTTCCCGACGGCCAAGAAAGTCGAAGGCGCCCAGGCGCGCGGCGTGCACACGCTGATCCTCAACGGTGCCGAGTGCGAGCCCTATATCAGCTGCGATGAAATGTTGATGCGCGAGCAGCCGGAAAAACTCATCCTCGGCGCGCGGGTGCTGCGCCGCGCGACCGCGGCCGAGCGCGTCATCATCGCCATCGAGGACCAGATGGGTGTGGTGCAGCGCATGCTGGACAGCGCCTTGAAGACTTGCGGTGACGGGGAGGTCGAAATCGTCCGGGTGACCACCATTTATCCCGAGGGCGGCGAGCGTCAGCTCGTCCAGGTGCTGACCGGCCTCGAGGTTCCCTCGGGCGGCCTGCCCCTGGACCTCGGTCTCTTGTGCCTCAACGTCGGCACCGCCGCCGCGGCGGCCGACGCGGTCATCGAGGGTAGGCCGCTGATCGAGCGCATCGTGACCGTGAGCGGCAGCGGCATTACCCGCCCGCGCAACCTGATCGCCCTCTTGGGCACGCCAATCCATGAACTCGTCGAGCGCTGCGGGGGCTACCGCGGCGACGTTCAGCGCCTGGTGCTGGGCGGCCCGATGATGGGCTACGCGCTCCCCACCGATGCCGCCCCCGTGGTCAAGGCGGCCAACTGCATCCTGGCGCTGACCGCGGACGACCTTCGCTCACCTCAGCCCGAGATGCCGTGCATCCGTTGCGGCGAATGCATGCGGGTTTGCCCCGCGGTGCTGCTGCCGCAGCAACTGCACTGGCAGGTCACCAACCAACAATGGGAAGAGGCGGAGGAATACGGCCTGATGGACTGCATCGAATGTGGTTGCTGCGACTTCGTCTGCCCCAGCCAAATTCCGCTCGCCGATTGGTTCCGCTATGGCAAGGGCGTGCTGGTCAACCGCGCCAGCGAAAAAAGGGCCGCCGATCACGCCCGGCACCGCTTCGCGGCCCGCCAGGAGCGCCTCGATCGGCTCAGGCGCAACCGGCAGGATCGAATCGCGGAGAAAAAGCGCCAGCTCAAGCAATCCTCCGAGGGCAGGCGCAAGGTCGCCGAAGCCCTGGAGCGCGCCCGCAAGTCACGCGGCGAGGACGAGGGGCGTTCCCCGTGAGCCGCGATTTCGCGACTGGCGGCGCGCCCCATTTCTTCCCGCCGGTCACCGTGCAGCGGGTGATGCGCGACGTCCTGCTCGCCATGCTCCCCGGCATCGCCGCGTATTGCTGGTACTTTGGGCCCGGCCTGCTGGCGCAGATCGTGCTGGCCGTGGCCTTCGCCCTCGCATTCGAGGCCGTGATGCTCAAGCTCCGCGGCCAGAACCTGCGCCTCTTCCTGTCGGACCTCAGCGCCGTGGTCACGGCAGTTCTGTTCGCGCTCTGCCTGCCTCCGCTCGCGCCGTGGTGGATTGCCTGCATCGGTATGCTGTTCGCCATCGTGATCGCCAAGCACCTGTTCGGAGGCCTGGGTTACAACGTCTTCAACCCGGCCATGGTGGGCTACGTCGTCTGTCTCATCAGCTTTCCGCGTGTCATGACGGCCTGGCTGCCGCCGCTGTCGCTGGCCGACGTCCCAATCGGCTTTATTGACAGCCTGGCCGCGATCTTCACCGGCGCCCTGCCGCCGGGCCTTGGCTGGGATGCTGTCACGCAAGCGACGCCGCTCGACACCCTTAAGACTGGCGTCGACCAGGGTCGCATCGTCTCGGAAATCCGCCGCGCGCCGATCTTCGGGGATTTCGGGGGCCTCGGCTGGGAGTGGATCGCCAACTGGTTCGCCGTCGGCGGCTTCTGGCTGATGTGGCGCCGGGTCATCAGCTGGCACGTGCCGGCGGCGATGATCGGCACCGTGATCGCCCTGGGGCTCATCGCCTACCTGGCCGATCCCGGCAGCAACCCCTCGCCAATGCATCACGTATTCTCCGGCGCGATCATCCTCGGCGCCTTGTTCATCGCCACCGACCCTGTGACAGGCTGCACCAGCAGCCGCGGCCGGCTGTGGTTCGGCGCCGGGGTCGGGGCCATCACCCTCGCCATCCGGCGCTGGGGCGGCTACCCGGATGGCGTGGCTTTCGCGGTGCTGATCATGAACATGGCCGCGCCCCTGATCGACCGTTACACGCGCCCGCGCTATTACGGCGAGGGGAAACAAAAGCATGAATGAGACCCCGGACGCCTCGCAGCAGGCTTCCGTCTCGCGCAGCGCCCTGTCGCTCGGCTTGATCGCCCTCGCCAGCGCCGCACTGTTGAGCTGGGTGTATTCGCTCACGGAGTCCCGAATCGCCGAGCAGGAACGCCGGGACCTGCTGAGGCAATTGCAGCAGGTGGTCCCCGGGGATTCTTTCGACAACGCCATGCACGAGGACGTCATCACCGTACGCCATGAGGTTGCATTCCCTGGCGGTCAGGAAGTGCAGGTTTACCGGGCGCGGCGCGACGGAGCGCCCGTCGCGGTGGCCATGAAGTTACGGGCCAATGACGGCTACAATGGCCGCATCGACCTGCTGGTCGGCATTTACGAGGACAGCCGCATCAGCGGGGTGCGCGTACTGAGCCACCGCGAAACGCCCGGGCTCGGAGATGCCATCGACATCGAGCGCAGCGACTGGATTCTCTCGTTCGAGGGCAAATCGCCGGTGCAGCCGGGTCCCGACGGCTGGGCGGTGAAGCGCGACGGCGGCGTCTTCGACCAGTTCACCGGCGCCACCATTACGCCCCGGGCCGTGGTCGATGCCGTGCACCGGGCCTTGCAGTTCTTCGAGTCCAACCACGACGGGCTGTTCTCGGCACCCTCGCAGGTCCAGCCCGGTGAGCGCGAATCCCAAGACGAGGCATGAGCAGAGATCGAATGACAAAGTACGCAGACATATTCGCCAACGGGATTTGGCGGCACAACACCGGCCTGGTGGTGTTGCTGGGCCTGTGCCCGCTGCTGGCGGTGTCCAACACGGTGGTCAACGGCCTCGGGCTCGGTCTCGCCACGATGATGACCCTGATGGTCACGAATTTCACGGTCTCCCTCACCCGGCCCCTGCTGCGGCCGGAGGTGCGGATACCGGCATACGTTCTGATCATCGCCTCGACGGTCACCGTGGTGGAACTACTGATGAAGGCCTGGACCCATGAGCTCTATCGAACGCTGGGAATCTTCATCCCCCTGATCGTGACCAACTGCGCCATCATCGGACGCGCCGAAGCCTTCGCCTCACGCAATCGCCCCCTGCCGGCCCTGGCGGACGGCTTCGCCGTCGGCCTCGGCTTCCTGATCACGCTTGTAATGCTAGGCGCGGTGCGGGAGCTGGTCGGTCACGGCACACTGTTGCGGGAGGCCGGCCTGCTCTTCAAGACAGCAGGCGAAGGCCTGCAGATCACCGTCATGCCCGGTGAGGGAAAATTCCTTCTCGCCATCCTGCCACCCGGCGCCTTTATCGCCCTCGGCTGCCTGGTCGCCGTCCGCAACTGGCTGGTCGCGCGGCGTCGCCATGTGCGTGTGCCGCGCGAAGGCATCGCC
>Ga0268386_10002409_pt1 | contig 13311 bp, 14 predicted proteins | sample RVTome_15_FD_200260 | JGI IMG/M metagenome (GOLD analysis project Ga0268386, IMG submission 200260) | Soil microbial communities from uranium-contaminated site in the Upper Colorado River Basin, Wyoming, United States - RVT150D86... ...
TCCAGGCCTTGGACCAGATTGGGGTCGGCCGACTGATACGGGTCGCCTGCAAGGAGGGGCGGGAATCCAATCCGGATCTGACGCTCGGGCTCTGTGGAGAGCATGGCGGAGACCCGGAGTCGATCAAGTTCGTCCACTCGCTGGGTCTCGACTACGTCTCGTGCAGCCCGCCCCGCGTCGAAGGGGCCCGGCTCGCAGCGGCCCAGGCCGAGTTAGCGCAATAGCCGCCCGATCTCATCGAGGACCAAGGCGACACCCTCACCGCTGGTGGCGGTCGTCACCATGACTTGTGCGCTCCTCGCCTCGGCAGCCTCGAGCAGAGCCCGACGCACCTCGTCGACACCAGGGCGATCGCCTTTGTTGACCACGTACAGGTCGGCGATCTCCACGATTCCGGCTTTGTCCGCCTGAACCTGGTCACCCCAGGCGGGGCCCACCACCAGAACCACCACATCGGCCAATCCCATGACCTCGACCTCTGATTGGCCCACGCCTACCGTTTCCACGACGAGCCAGTCGAACCCGGCGACACCCATGACGGCCACGGCCTCCCTCGTCGACTCGGCGAGACCGCCGAGATGGCCCCGGTTCGCCATCGATCGCACGAAGACGCCCTCGTCGTCGATGTGGGTCTGCATTCGGATGCGGTCGCCGAGAATGGCGCCGCCGGTCATCGGGCTGGAAGGATCGACGGCGAGGACCGCCACCGTCTCTCCCCGCTGCCTGATCACCTCGATGAGCGCCGAGATGAGAGTCGATTTGCCGGCGCCGGGCGGTCCGGTGATCCCGACGACATGCCGCGCCGGGTCGAGACCCGAAGTCTCTCCGTTCTGTTCCACCCGCGTGATCGCCCGGGAGAGGGCCCGACGATCCCCTGAGCGAACGGCGTCGAGGAGGGCGGCATCCATCGCCCCGGAGCCTAAGTGCTCGTCAGAGTGTAGGAAGGGAGATGCCGACGCCTTCGCCCACCTCGTCGAACACGCCGGGGGAGTCGGCGGAGGCGACGACCTCTCGGACTCCGGGAACTCGATCCTTGAGGATGCGTTCGATCCCGGCTTTGAGCGTCATCATCGACAACGGGCAGCCGCCGCAGGCGCCCACCATCTGCAGGCTGACAGTGCCGTCTTCGGCCCCGAGCAGCACGAGATCCCCACCATCGGCCTGCACCGCGGGCCGGATGTAGTCGAGTGCCTCGTTGAGCTTCACGGCATCGATTGGGCCCTCGGAGACTGATACCGGGGCGATCGAAACGGGGGTTGGTTCTGTCATTCCCTTGGTGCAACAGGTAGATCTGGCGTGTTGTTCCCGAGTGTAGGGGCGGCCCTCAGGTGCGCTGAATCTGAGCGCCCAAGCCGGCGAGTCGACCGTCGAAGTCCTCGTATCCACGATCGATGTGGGAGATGTGACTTACCTCGGTGACCCCATCTGCGGCCAACCCGGCGATCACGAGGGCTGCGCCGGCGCGTATGTCCGGAGCGAGCACCGGGCACCCGGAGAGACGCTCCACTCCCCGAATGATGGCGTGCTGGGCCTCGATGGAGATGTCGGCCCCCATCCGGGCCAGCTCCCCGACATAGCGGTATCTGGCGTCATAGAGATTCTCGGTGATGACCGACGTGCCGGTGGCCAGCGAGAGCAGGGCAACCATCTGGGGCTGCATGTCGGTGTGGAAACCGGGATAGGGCAAGGTGGCGAAGTCGATCGAGGCGGGGCGCTCGGGGCCACGAACGCGCAGCCATCCCTCGCCACGTTCCACCTCACATCCCGCCGCCGCGAGCTTGGTCAGCTCCATGCGAAGGTGATCGGGTTGGCACCCGGTGACGGTGACATCACCACCCGTGATTGCCGCGGCCACTGCGTAAGTCCCTGCCTCGAGACGATCCGGCACCACCCGGTGCGCAACCGGAGAAAGGCTCTCCACGCCGGCGATCCTGATCAACGCGGTGCCGGCGCCTGCGATGTGGGCGCCCATTGCGTTGAGCTGAGCGATGAGGTCCTGGATCTCCGGCTCCCGGGCAGCGTTCACGATCACGGTCTCTCCCTCGGCGAGCACTCCGGCGAACAAGAGGTTCTCGGTGGCGCCGACCGACGGGAAGGGCAGTTCGATCTCGGTTCCCTTGAGTCGCCCATCGACACTGGCCACGAGCTCACCGTGAACTAGATCGAAACTCACGCCCATCTGCTCCAGACCATGCATGTGCCACTCGATGGGCCGGGCCCCCAGGTCGTCGCCACCGGGCAGGGCCACCCTCGCCTCGCCGCACCTCGCCAGCAGCGGGCCCAACACCACGATCGAGGCCCGCATTTGACGCACCATCTCGATAGGAGCCTCCGGGCGCAGGGACTCGGGGACGACGATCCACAACTCGTGGTCGCCCGGCTCGACCCGACATCCTGTGTGCTCGAGCACCCGTGTCATCAACTCGACGTCCATGATCGAAGGGACGTTGGTCAGGTGGTGCCGTCCCGGGGCGAGCAACGTGGAGACGATCTCTTTGAGCACTGCGTTCTTGGCCCCCAGGGTGGGCACGGTGCCGGACAGACGCGCGCCGCCCTCGACGAGGATCTTGGACATCGCGCGCGAATCTACTCGGGCCAGGCCACACGGCCCGTGACCCGGCCCAAAGCGACACCATGGCTACCCTGCCGCCCGCAATGAGAATCGCAGTCGGATCGGACCACGCGGGATACGCCCTCAAGGAGCACCTGTCGTCGTGGCTCGCCGAATCCGGGCATGCGGTCTACGACCTGGGGACCCACTCCACCGATCCTGTCGACTATCCCGATTACGCGGCGGCGGTCGCCCATGCCGTGCTCGACGGAAGGGCCGACCGCGGAGTGATCATCTGCGGCTCCGGCGCCGGAGCCTGCATCGCGGCCAACAAGCTCCAGGGAATCAGGGCCGGGCTCGCCCACGACACCTACACCGCCCATCAGATGGTGGAGCACGATGACGTCAACGTTCTCTGTTTGGGTTCGAGAGTCGTCGGTCAATCCCTCGCCGAGGACTTGGTCAAGACGTTCATCGCGGCCAAATTCAGCCGTGAAGATCGCCACGTCCGCCGATTGGACAAGATCCGGGCCCTGGAGGCCTGACTAACTCTCCAGGCTGGATTCGGCGAGGAGCTTCATGGTCTCCAAGCCCGCCACCCCCACCTCTCCGGAGAATCGGCCCAGGTTGGCGCCATCACCGTCGAGCACGACGTAGAAGGGCGTGCCTTGCACGCCATAGGCGAACACCGCACTCGATTCGACGTCGTCCATGATCGTCGGCGGTGTCCAGCCTTCTTCCTCGAGCCACTCCTGAGGAGGCCAGTTGCCCTGGAGCCGGTTGGTGAGAACCGTGACGCCATACATGTCGACGTTCTGCCCGAGACCGCCCGCGTCGAGCCAGTCCTGGATCACCGGGACCTCGGCCTGGCAGTGCGGGCACCAATGGGCCAGGAAGACGAGGATCTTGGGTCGGCCGTCGGGCCCGATCGTGTACGCGTTGTCCTCCCAGTCTTTGCCGCTCACGGTGGGGGCGGTCAGACCAAGGGCCGGGTCGGTCGTGGCGGGGTCGGCGAAGAAAGGAAGCGCATCGCCTTCCACGGTGATCTCCCCGAATCCGATGGACTCGTCGAGCCCGGGATCGCTGGCGATGGAAAAGGCGAGCCACACGATGAGACCCAGACCAACCACACCACCGAGGATCCACCATACGGTGTTGCCGCTAGAGGCCTTCGCGTTTTTCTTGGAAGCTGTTTTTGTTGACATAGAAACCCAGTAGGACTGCGATAACCATAAACCCGGTCCCGGCCATAAACGGGATGCTCATGAAACCGAAGATGTCAACGTACTTGGCCGAGCAAGGGTTTGCCGGATCACATGCCCCTCCCTCCAGACTCGGGAACGTCTGGATCAGGTAGTGATAGACCGAGATGCCAAGACCGATGATGGCCAGGGGCAGCGCGTAGAACTTCACCTGGAATTCACGGCGGATAGCCCCAACGAGAAGCACCACGGCCATGGGATACATGGCGATCCGCTGGAACCAGCAGAGTCGACACGGCACGAAATGGATCACCTCCGAGTAGACGAGTGATCCGACCGTGGCCACCACGGCCACCAGCCAGGCCAGCCAGATCGCCTTGTCACCGAGCAGGGTGGCCGCCCCGGGGCCTCTCGCCAATCGCAAGCCGAGCAAGCCGACCGCTCCCACCAACGACACCAGCGAGAGAAGGGCGAGGAGCGTGCTGTAGAAGAGGATGGCGTCGTTCGACATAAGCCTTCGCATCTCGCAGTTCGGCAACGTGAAACCCGGCGGGCCCGGCGCGACCGCCGCGGCGGGTGCAGACAGAGACTAACGACGATCGTCATCAACCAGCACGCCCACATCCGTCACGGCACCGTGGCTCCCGCTCATTCGACCGAGGCCTGAGGCGCCGACTGCCGGGCCCGATGCCGAAAAGAGACTCCCCGGGTTCACGTGACGTCGACGGTCTCGCCCTCTTCGCCTGAGCGGTCGACAACTCTGGTGTCGCGTCTGCTCACGAGCCGTCGTAGCAACGACCCGAAGGTCGGGAGCACCCCTCGGGGGATCCACAGGAAGAGGACGATGATCAACGCCCCATAGGCGACGACCCTCAGCTGGCCGAACTCGATCAGCAGCTCGTCGAGAACGGTGAAGACCACCGCGCCGAGGACGGGGCCGAACAGTGTCCCGATGCCCCCGAAGGCGAGCATCACCAACACGACCACGTCGACTTCCCCGAATCCGAAGGTGGTGGGACTGATCCGCCCCTCGTTGATTGCATAGATCGCTCCTGCCATGCCCAGCATCGCGGCACCGATCAACCCGCCGTAGATCCGGTAGCGGGCGACGTTGACACCGGCCAGCTCCGCAGCGACCTCGTCGTCACGCAGGGCCCGGAAGGCCCAACCGATGTGCGAGCGACGCAACAGGCCATGCACGATCAGGTAGAGGAGCACCAGACCGAGGAACAAGTAGTAGGGAGGGATCTGCTCTCTCAGAAAGGTCGCCGATCCGGTGTCGACCGAGAGCCCGGACTCCCCGCCGGTGACGCCGCCCAGCCCCAGCAGCAGGTTCTCGAAGGCGAGGGCGAAGATCAGGGTGACTATGCCGGTGAAGATGACGTCGAGAGACCTCCTCACCGCGATCCAACTGAGAACCCCACCGGCCAGCCCCGCGGCCAGGGTGGCCACGATCACACTGGCAATGAGAGGCAATCCGACGCGGTCGCCGAGCAGCGCCGCGCCGTATCCGCCGATCCCGGCCAGGGCCCCGACACTGAGGAACAGCTGTCCGGTGCTTCCGAAGATGATGTTGAAGGCGATCGCATAGCAGCCGAACAGCAGACCACCTATCGCCAGTCCCATCATCAGCCGGGAGTCACCGAGCCAGATCGGCACGAGGGCGAGGACGGCCCCGATGGCGGCCACGGGGACGAAGAGACCCACGAGTGAGCGCGAGGCATGTCGCTCGGCGCCGCCCACGAAAGAGGTGCCGGTCCCTCTGGTGAGACGCAAGCTCACTCCGGCACCCCCAAGAGCCCAGATGGCCGGAGGAGAATGGTCAGGGCGGCCGCCCCCAAGAGGATGATGTAGGTGAGAAAGGTCCCTATGTAGAACGAGCTGACCGTGTTGACGATCCCGAGGAGGATCCCGGCGAGGAACGCGCCGGCAACGCTCCCCAGTCCTCCGACCACGGTGACGATGAGCGCGAAGATGGTGAAGCTGATGCCCTGGGTGACCGTGACCGGAGAAGTCATCGATCGGGTCACGGCCACCAGGCCGGCAAGCATCCCACTCAGGACGAGGATGAGGGTCCGCATCCGATTGGGGTCGATCCCCACCAGGCGCGCCCCCTCCTCGTCCTGGATTATGGAGCGCACCGCCTTGCCCAGGGTGGTGGCACGAAAGAAGAGGAATAGGGCAACAAAGGCGAAGAAGGCGATGCCCGAGGCGAGCAGGCTCCCGCTGCGTATGGGGACACCGAGAATCTCCACGGCGTCACCACCGATGTGCAGCGACAACGCCTCCGTGGGGTATCGCCAGAGAAGGAGCCCGTCGACGACAAATGCCACGCCGAGTGTCAGCAGCAGGCTCAAGAGCACTCTCGCCTCGCCCCGCAGGCGATAGACCGCACGGAGCAGGGTGGAGTTGAGCAGCAGACCGAACAAGCCACCGGCGAACAAGCCGACTCCCACTGCGCCGGCCGCGGGGAGACCAGCCTCCATGGTCAGCGAGACAACGAGGGCCGCGACCACGGCCATGTGCCCGTAGGCCAGGTTGAGAACGCCGCCGAGACCGTAGACCAGGGTCAGGCCCACTGCCAGGATGCCGAACTGGAGACCCAGGACGATCCCGTCGAGGATGGCAGCCGTCACGTCACACCCAGATATGCGCGACGGACACGCGGGTCATCGGCCAGCTCCTGGGAGCCCCCCTCGAGCTCGATCACACCATTCTCGAGGACGTAACCGCGATCGCTGAACGCCATTGCCAGCGGGACCTGTTGCTCGGCGACCAGCAGGGTGAGACCCTGGCGACGCAGGACGCCCAACGCCTCGTATGCCTCGTGGGCCAGCTTGGGAGCCAGTCCGGTGGTCGGCTCGTCCAGGACCAGCAATCTCGGTCGCGACATGAGGGCGCGCCCGACCGCGAGCATCTGCTGTTCTCCCCCGCTCATCGTCCCGGCGCGTTGGCGGCGCCGTTCCCCGAGACGGGGGAAGAGCTCGAAGACGATGGAGCGAGTTTCCGGGTCGGGTCGTTTCGGGTAGGCACCGAGAGCAAGGTGCTCTTGGACTGTCATTCGGGGGAACAGATGTCTCTCGGCGGGGACGAATCCGATCCCGCGCCGCACCAGCTTCTGCGCCGGCATCCGGGAGACGTCCTCACCCGAGAATAGGACCTCGCCGGACGAGGAGCGGAGCAAACCGCACATGGCCCGGAACAAGGTTGTCTTCCCCGCCCCGTTGGAGCCGATGATCATCACCGCCTCACCCTCCTCGACGTGGATCGACACGTCGTGGACCACGTCATTCCCTTGGTAGCCCGCCGACAGGCTCCTCACTTCAAGCACTGTCGACTCGCTCTCCCAGATAGGCCTCGACCACGTCGGGATCACGCATCACGTCGGCGGGTCGGCCCTCGGTGAGCACTTTGCCGAAATCGAGGACGACAACGCGCTCTGCCAACTTCATCACCGCTTTCATCACGTGCTCCACCCAGATCACGGTGATCCCGAAGCGATCGCGCGCCGCGCGGACCATCTCGATTGAGGTGTCCAGCTCGGCATCGTTGAGACCGGCCATCACCTCGTCGAGGAGGAGGAGCCGAGGCCGGCCGGCCATGGCACGAGCCAACTCGAGAAATCGCTGCTGATGCAGATTGAGACTTCCTACGTCATGGTGGCTGCGCTCTTCGAGTCCGACAAACGAAAGGACCTCGCCGGCGATGCCCATTGCCTCGTCCTCATCGCGATGGCCTCCAACACGGCCGAACATGGCGCCGAGGGCCACGTTCTCCAGAACACTCATGGTGGGGAAGGCGCGCGGGGTCTGTTGCACCATGGCAATTCCCTTGTGACGGACCCGATGGGGGGGGTCGCGGGTGATGTCTTCGCCGTCCAGGGTCACCGAGCCTGATGTCGGCGTCTCTAGGCCGACGATGAGCTTGAGCAGCGTGCTCTTCCCGGCGCCGTTGGGGCCGACGATGGCGAGGATCTCGCCATCGTCGGCCCGCACGGTCACTCCATCGACGGCAGGCAGGCCACCAAAGTGCTTCTCGACCTGATCCAGTTCGAGAAGGGCCACCCGGCGTCTATGACCCTGGCGTGTAGGGCTCGAGCGGCTCGGAGTGAACCAGCTCTTCGAGCCACCAGTCACCCGCTTCGTTGACTCCCTCGGGTGCAGGTCCTGCACTGACCAGGTAGAGCTTGGGCTGCGCCGCCGCCAGCTCACCCCACTCGGTCCAGCTCACCTCATGGGCATAGCCCTCGAGGTCGTAGCTCTGGCCATGGAGGTATTCGGCTATCGCCACCGGATCGTCGCCGACGTTGGCGACCGCGTCGGCCACCATGGTCACGATCCCGTGAGAGGCGACCGCGTCATCCGACATGAATGTGTTGTCGGAGAACGCCAGGTATCGAGTGGCAAGTGCCTCATACTCTGCGCCCACGTAGTCGGCGCAGGCGAAGTCGGCGTAGCGATCGATGGCAGCCTCGGCCAGGTTCCCCACCACGAGTGAGAATGGCGTCCAGGCTCCGGTGACCGGCACATCGAAGAAGTCCGACGACTGCGCGGTGATCGGGCCCGACCCTGGTGGATGCCCGGTGGCCACGATCATCTCGGCTCCGAACGTCTGTAGCGACCTGAGGTATGTGGTGAAGTCCGTCTCCGGGACCGGTGCGACCTCGATCTGGATCGCCACATCGGAGTCCTCGAAAGTGGTCTCGAGGGCGCCATTGATCGCCTGACCCCATGCGTAATCGGCGATGATGGCACCGACCCTGCTCAGGCCTTGCTCCTCCGCATACTGGAGGACCGGCCCGGCATCCATCGGCGCCGCGGGGAGACAGGTGCGGAAAGTGAAGCGGCTGTCAGCAGTGAGAACGGCATCGGAACCGCCCTTGACCATGAACAACGGCATCTGCAGCTCCTCGGCCAACGCCGCCACGGGAACCGCGACACCGCTGGAGATGACACCACCAACGGCAACCACGCCATCCTCGACGAGTCGCTCCAGCGCTTCCGCTGAAGCGTCGGCATCGTTCTGCGAGTCGGCCTCGACGATTTCGATCATCCGGCCATCCACGCCGCCTGCGGCGTTGATCTCCTCGGCGGCCAACAGCATGCCGTCCCGCACCTGCACACCCCAGGGGGCGAAGTTGCTGGTGAGATCGGTCAGCATCCCGATCTTGATCGGCTCCGTGGAGGGCGCCGTCGTGTCCGGCGCCGCGGTCGTGTCCGGTGCCGCCGCCGTCGTGTCCGGGGACGCCGCCGTCGTGTCCGGGGACGGCTCGGTGGTGTCAGCCGTGCCGTCGTCGGCGCAGGCCGCGAGCAGCAGCGCCAACACTGCCAACAAGGGCAGCAACACGGATCTCGAACGTTTCCTCATGGTTTCTTCTCCTCCGGGTTTGATTGAGGTGGTCGAGGGGAGTCTCCCGCCCGAGGCCGAAAGCATCGGGCACAGCGACTGGTCAGACTTCCAACACCTCCTCCTCGTCCTCTGTTGTCCGCTGAGCGCACAGATGTGCGACCAGCGGACAATTCGCTGAGTGTATGTGACGCGTCTCGGGATGCGCAACTGATCTGTCCCAGAAACCGCTCACGATCCCCTCAGCTTGAATCTCTGGATCTTGCCGGTTGCGGTGCGGGGGAAATCATCCACGAATTCGACGATATGGGGGTATTGATATCTGAGGAGCCCCTCTTTGCACCATTCCTGAAGACCGGCGACCAGCTCGTCGGACCCCTCATGTCCGTCGGCGAGAATCACCGCGGCCTTTATGCGGGCAATGTCCTCGATCGGGACGCTGACCACAGCAGCCTCGTGCACCGCCTCGTGATCCATGAGACGGTTCTCTATCTCGATGGGGCTGACCCATAGGCCGCCGATCTTCATCATGTCATCGACACGGCCCTCATAGACGTACTTGCCCTCCGGATCGCGGTGGTATCGGTCACCCGAGGCGAACCAACCGTGGGCCATCTTGTCCCTGGTGCGCTCGGCCTGATGCCAGTAGTACGCCAGGGTGCTCGGGCCCTTCACCCACAGCTCGCCGGGCTCGCCGTCCAGCACAGATGAGCCGTTCTCGTCGCGGAGCTCGATCTCGTAGCCGTCGACAGGGGTTCCCGAGCTTCCCGGCGTGACGTCTCCCGGCCGGTTGGTGCAGTAGATGTGGAGCATCTCGGTCGAGCCCAGGCCGTCCATGATCTCGATGCCGGTCCGGTCATGAAAACGATGCCAGATGCCGGGGGCCAATGGCTCCGCGGCGGACACACCGAGCCGGACCGAGGACCAATCGGTGGACTCGAAGCCGGGATGGGCGAGAATGGCGTTGAAGAGAGCCGGTACCGAGAAGTAGAGCGACGGCGAGTGCGTGGCCACTCTCTCCAAGAGCTTGTCCGGTGTCGGCGGCCCGGCCGAGTAGACCGACGTGGCACCGACGGAGAGCGGGAAACTGAGGTTGTTGCCGAGCCCGTAGGCGTGGAACATCTTCGTGCTGGAGAACACGACATCCTCCTGGGAGATCCCCAGGGTCGGCGAGGCGTAGTTCTCACAGGTGGCCCGGACATTGGCATGCCGGTGGACGACGCCCTTGGGCGGGCCAGTCGACCCCGAGCTATACAGCCAGAAGGCCATGTCGTCGGGATGGGTCGGCACCGGATCGACCACGTCGTCACCGCTCGCCAGCCACTCGTCGAGAGACTCGGCCTCTCCCGGGTCTCCGTTGGCGACGATCAAGCGCACCAGAGGTCGAGCGGCTAGCTCCGGGCCAACTCTCTCGAGGAAGGGTGCGTCGACAACGGCCGCCACGGCATAGGAGTCATCCAGGAAATACCCGAAGTCCTGGGCCCGTGCCAGGAAGTTGACCGGGATGGGAACCGCCCCAATCCGCATCGCTCCCAGGAAGGTGGCTGGGAACGCCGGGGTGTCATCGAGGACGAGCAACAACCTCTCCTCACGACGAACGCCGAGCTCTCTCAATCGGGCGCCCACCCGACTCGCCAGGGAATGCAGGTCGGCGAAAGAAAGTCTGTCGTCATTGGCGGTGATCACCGCGGTCTTGTCGGCACGGCCCGCCTCGAGATTGGCGTCCAGCATCGTGCTGACGTTGGCCGTGGTCTGCATGCCCCTACAGCTCGGGGAGCGCTGCGCTCCCGGGCTCCTCCGACGAGGGATGGCCACGCCGGATGACGTCACGCATCAGATACAGCTGAATCACCGTCGCCAGCCTCCTCACAGCCTGCGCACCTGCGTCCATCGGACGACAATCTCGGTCTCACGAGCGCACTGAGATGCGCCGCCCCGTCGTCGGGCGGCTGACTGTAGCGATCGGCTGACCGGGCGGTCAAGGAGTTGGGCCACAGCAGCGATCAGGGCAGTTTCACATACTCGAAGTCGCTCGGCTTCTGGTCGATGCCCCGTGTCGGCGGGGCGATCCAGGGAGCGAACCCCCCGGGCTCAAAGTGCGGCTGCATGATGTTCTCGATGTATGCCCGATCGGCTTCGGTGGGCAGCCAGTCGTCTCGGGAGGCTTCGAACTCGTCCGCCGTTATCACATCCCCGTTGGGTGAGACCGACAAATCACCGAACTCCCCGATCTCCCGATTGAAGGCCACGTGGGGAAGAGTGATCTCGAAGTCGACACCGTGACTCTCGATCTCTCTGTTCCAACGCCGGATGCCTCCGAGACAGTCCTCCATGAAGTCGTCGCGCAACCGGGCGTTGAGCCCGTTGAGGGCGGGGACCTCGACGAGCTTCAACTCAGCGTCGACGAGTTTCATCACCGGATAGGTGGCGTCCCGGAGCTCGTGATCGTCGTCGAGGCGGTCCTCGTGGTAGCGACCTTTCAACCCGGCGTTGAAGAAGTTGGCGGCGTTGGTCGACTCCTCCGAGCCGAAGAGGTCGAGTGTCAGCGAGTAGTGGAGGTTGACCTTGCGCTGAATCGCGGGCAGATCGATCACACCCAGCCGGCGAACCCACTCGGTGTCGTGCGGGTCTTCAATACCGGCGGCGGACATCGCCCGCGCCGTGGCCTCGACGACACGCATGACACCGGTGTATCCGACGAACATGTGATGGGCCTCTTCGGCGAGCATGAACCGGCAGGTGCGAGACAGGGGGTCGAAGCCGGATTGGGCCAACGCCTCGAGCTGCATCTTCCCGTCCCGATCGGTGAAGTAGGTGAACATGAAGAACGAGAGCCAGTCGGGGGTCTCTTCGTTGAAAGCACCCAACATCCGGGGCCGTTCCTCACTTCCCGACGAGCGCTCCAGGAGATCGTCGGCTTCCTCACGACCGTCCCGACCGAAGTATTTGTGGAGGAGGTAGACCATCGCCCAGAGGTGGCGGCCCTCTTCGACGTTGACCTGAAAGAGGTTGCGCATGTCGTAGAGGGAGGGCGCAGTCCTGCCGAGATGTTTCTGCTGCTCGACCGAGGCGGGCTCCGTGTCTCCCTGGATGACGATCAGACGTCGCAGCATGGCCCGGTACTCACCGGGAACCTCCTGCCATACCGGCTCACCGGCGTGGGCGCCGAAGGGGATCCGCCGGCCGTCTTCCTCGGGGGCGAGGAGGATCCCCCAGCGATACTCGGGCATCTTGACGAATCCGAACTTCGCCCAACCTTCCTTCTCCACACTGATGGCGGTGCGCAGATAGACGTCAGCCATCTGAAAGCCCTCGGGTCCCATTGACATCCACCAGTCGATGTAACCCGGGTGCCACTGCTCCAGCGCCCGCTGCAGCTTGGGATCGTCGGCGAGGCCGACATTGTTGGGAATGAGACTGTCGTAGTCGACGTCTTGCCAGCCCATCACACTCTCCTCTGGTCGTACTCGGGTCTGATGCCGGTGCCGTACCTCCGCAGGGCGCCGGCCTCGCCCGAGGCGTTGGGGCGCTGGAATACCCAGTTCTGCCATGCGGTGAGCCGTCCGAAGATCTTGGTCTCCATGGTCTCAGGGCCGGGAAAACGGAGGTTGGCTTCCATGCCGGTCAGCCCGTCGGGAGAGAACGCCGAGCGCTCCTCGATCATCATCCGGAGCTCGTCGGCCCAATCGAGATCGTCCATCGCATCGGTCACCAAACCGGCGGCGACGGCTGCCCCGGCATCGAGTTTCTCCCCGATGGCGTCACGGGCACGTGCCAGGCCAGCGGGGTCGCCCCAGAAACGTGTCTCCATCCGGGCGAGACCGTTGGACATCGGGAAACCGAACCTGTTGGCCTCGGTGAAGGCGAGGTGGGCAATTCCCCCATCTGCGTCGAACCGCTCCCCGATCAACATGTAGGAACGGTCGGCGGCCAACGTGAGCTCGGCCACAAGCCCTCCAAAACAGCTACCCGGCTCGACCAGGGCGATGATCGTGCGGGAGGTGAGGTCGACCCGACGGAGTAGACGCGCCCAATAGAGAAGGATCTCGCGAATGAGCCAATGATCACCCTGGCTCAGCAGAAACGTGTCGTAGGCAAGCACGAGGCCCAGGTCACCCTCGGAGCGGAGGAGGATCGACCCGATCTCGAGCTCGTTGACCCGCAAATGGAGAATGGCATCGTCGAGCTCGCGGGCAAGACGCAACGGCCAGA
>Ga0268386_10002410_pt1 | contig 13311 bp, 10 predicted proteins | sample RVTome_15_FD_200260 | JGI IMG/M metagenome (GOLD analysis project Ga0268386, IMG submission 200260) | Soil microbial communities from uranium-contaminated site in the Upper Colorado River Basin, Wyoming, United States - RVT150D86... ...
ACGCTCTACTACCGGACCATGGCCTTCGACGCGGAGAACCGGGTGATCGCCGCCTCGCCGGTGCGGTCCGCGCTGGCCAAGCCGGTCGCCGGCCTCGGCACGCTCTCCGCGGAGCCGGCCGTCGAGCCCGGGAAGACCACCTTCGCCTGGGCACCGTACCCCGGCCCCGGTGCCTGCTTCTCCTACTACAAGCTGGTGTACTCGGAGACGGACCCGTCGCCGTCGTACCTCGCCGGCAGCGCGACCTGGGCGGCCCTCGGCGAGCAGGGGACGACATCGGTCACCATCGGCGAGCCGGTCCCGGGAACCACCTATTTCGTCCGGCTGCAGACCATCCGTGCCACCGCCGCCGGCAAGATGGTGGTGGCCCAGACCGACGTGCTCACCTGGGTGGCTCCCTAGCGAGGTCGTGCTAGGGTCTGGCCGATGACCAGGCCCGGCCTCCTCGCCCTCGCCTGCGCCGCCGTGCTGCTGGGGGCATGCACCCTGATCGCGGGTGGCTCGTCGGTGGCGCCGAGCCCGGCCGACGTGACGCCCCGTCCGGATCCCACGCCGACGGTGACGCCATCCGCTACCCCGGACCCGACCGCCACGGCGACTCCCAGCCCTTCCCCCAGCCCGACGCCTGACCCGTCCGCGCTGGCCCTCGAGGTCACCAGCTGCAACGGCGGCGTGGTCCTCCATTGGTCGGCCAGCACCGCCCCCGAGTTCCACCACTACACCGCGCTCCGCAGCCCGGAGCGCGAGATCGAGCCGCACTGGCCGCCGATCGCCCCCGCGGTCGATTGGGGTGACACCTACGCCACCGACCGCTTCGTGACCTCGGGCGCGGATGCCAGCATCATCCCGTCCGACACGACCTGGTTCTACCGGCTGATGGCCTACGACGTCGATGGCGCGGTGATCGGCACCTCGCCGGTGCGCGGTGGCCAGTTGCGCCCGGTCGACGACCTCGGCCCGGTCGAGGTGGATGTCGCCGACGACGGCCGCAGCCGCCTGAGCTGGGAGGCATACGACGGTCCCGCGGACTGCTTCAGCCAGTACCGCGTCCAGTACGGCACCGCGGGCACCCCGAGCGCGGTGCTGGCCGTCGTCTCCAGGCGGGAGACGACCGAGCTGCTGACCGATGCGCTCCACGCCGGGACCGGCTACCAGCTGCGCGTCCAGGCGATGCGCGTGACGACCCTCGGGGCGTTCGTTGTGGGCGAGACCGAGGTCTCCGGCTACGTGGCTCCCTGAACGCTCCTCGCGCGTTGTCCCTCTGCTGGGACGAATGGCCAGGATCCGGCTGCTTGTCCCAGCAGCGGACTACGACCGGCCACGCTGCGGCCCTCACCTTGGCCGTCCGCCCCACCTGCTAGCTACATCGGCCAGGAAGTGCCCGTTCGTCCCAGCAGCGGACCAACGGAAACGGCGCCAGCGCAAGCGGGGTCAGCGGAAGGCGTCAGGACGCCGAGCGGATCGGCTGCGAGGGAGCTCGGCGCGGGGTGATCGTCCACTGGTGGAGACGATCGTTTGCTCGCTCCCCGGCCTCGAGCGCGGCCAGCGCGCGGCGCAGGCCCATGAGGCGAATCCGCGGACGAGCGGCGGTTGCGGGCCGGGCGGTTGCGGTGAAGGCACGCCTCGATCTGATCATGCCCGCGACGATCGCACCGCGCCCAACCCGCGGCATCCGGCGGCCGACCCGCTCTCACCCCGACATCCGACGTAGATCGGCTCAGGCGGCTTCGGCCTCCGGGACCGAAGCGATGCCGGGCCGTGCCGGCACGCCGCGGAAGAGCACGAACGAGATTCCCGCGGCGATCACGACGAGCACCGCGGCCGCCAGGTAGACCGAGCGGATGCCGATGAGGTCGCCGAACACGCCGCCGATCGCCATCGAGACGACGCTCGCCGTCGACAGCGAGGCCTGGAGGATCGACACGACGCGCCCGCGCGTCGCATCGGTCGAGGCGGTCTGCACGATCGTCTGCAGCATCGCCTGGAGCGGCGTCACCATCCAGCCGACGACGAACAGCAGCCCGATCACCTGCCATACCGCGGTGACCCCCGACATGAAGCCGATGCAGATGCCGATGCCGGCGAGCGCCACGGTGATGATCGTGGTCGGAGCGAACCGCCGGACCAGCAGCGAGACCACGCCGGCGGCCATGATCATCGCCGCGGTCTGCGCGAACTCGATGCCCGCCATCCAGGCCGGGTTGACCTGCAGGTCCTTGACAATCAGCGGCACGAACAGGACGTTGACCGCGCCCAGACCGAGCATCGAGACGGCCGCGGCGATGAGCGACCCGAGGAGGAGCCGGGAGCCGCGGACGATGGCGATGCCCTCGGCCAGCGAGCGGCGAACGTCGCCCTTCTCGGCGTGGGCCTCGGCCCGGATCCGGCCGACCTCGCCGCCGATGCGCGAGATGAGCAGGAACGAGACGACGAAGGTGAGTGCGTCGATGGCGAAGCCGATGACGCCGGAGCCGAAGGCACTGAAGATCAGGCCGGCGATGCCCGCCCCGATGACCGTGCCGAGCACCTGGGAGGCCTGCGCCAGCGAGTTGGCCGCCGGCAGTCCCTCGGCGGGAACGATCCGGGGCAGCAGGGCGCCCCGCGCCGGCCGGAAGAAGGTGCTGATGCTCGACTGGGCGAAGCCCAGGACGTAGAGCAGGGGCACGAAACCGATCACCGAGACGAGCGCGAACGACACGACGATGACGGCGCGCAGGAGGTCGGCCGCGAGCATCACATTGCGCCGGTTCCATCGGTCCACGTAGACGCCGGCCATCAGGCCGACGGTGAACTGCGGCACCGCTTCAGCGATCGCCATCAGGGCGAGCATCGTGTTCGATCCGGTCAGCTCCATGACCACGAGCAGCAGCAGCAGGAACGTGATGCCGTCGCCGATGTCGCTGATGGCCTGGCCGCTGATGAGCAGCCGATAGTCACGGATGCGGAGGATGTCGCGGACGCCCATCGGCCTGGGGGTGGGGGATGCGGCCTGGTCGGTCATCGGTCGGGGCCTTTCGTTGCTCGGGGGTAGAAGCCGACGAGCAGGCCGTAGTCGGTGCCGTCGGGGTCATCGGTCTCGCCGGCCTCGGCCAGCTTCTCGACGAGGCGCATGACGCGCTTCACGTTGGCGGGGCCAAGGCGCGCGTGGCTCGCCCAGAGGCCCATCCGGTGGCGTTTCGGGTCCTTCGGGTCGAGGTTGATGGCGCCGCTGCGCAGGCCGGCCATGATCTCGCCGCGAGCCTTGTCGAAGATCGCGTCGATGGCTCCGGCCGTCGCGACCTCGCTGTCGGCGCCGGTGAGCAGCGAGCGATCCACGCGGAACGAGCGGGCAGTCGCCTGGTAGCGCTTCTCCTGGATGCCCGACACGACCCGCGTCGCGGCCACCCGGATGAAGCCACGTTCCTCGAGCAGCGCGAGGTGGTGGTAGAGCTTCGTCTGCTTCGTCTCGAGATCCTCGGCGAGCTCCTTCGCCGTCCAGCTGCGACGCGGATCGCCGGAGATGCGCTCGAGGAGCTGCAGGCGAAGCGGATCCGAGATGGCCTTGAGCTGCTCGACGTCGGTGATCACCATCTCGGCCGCCGGTTCGGGCAGCTCGCGCGCGGGCTTCGCCATTCAGAACTCCTGTGACATTCACTAAGTGATGAATGGCAAGGTACGAGTGAACGAGCGCCCTGTCAACCCCCGGCATGGACACGAGTCACCACTGGTGTCCGAATCGGCCGCGGTTGTTTCGCGGGTGGGAGTTGCGGCCAGGATGTGGCCGGCTGTCCCGGCTGCGGACCACGAATGGCCAACGAGTGCCCTCCAGCTTGGCTGTCCGTCCCGGGAGCGGACGACATCGGCCAAGAGGTGGCCGTTCGTCCCAGCAGCGGATCAAGAGTCAACCGCGACCTCGCCAGCATGCCGCGTTGCCTCGACGGTCGTGAGGGCTTGCTCGAATTTGTTACGCTCCGGCGATCTGAGGGATCGGAATGTTGACGTGCCCAGGCTGTGGAACCGAGAACGACCCGGGTGGCCGCTTCTGTGAGGCGTGCGGCACCCCGCTCGCGGCGACCTGCCCGTCGTGCGGCGAAGGGGTCAAGTCGGACGCCCGGTTCTGTCGTGCCTGCGGCTTCGCGCTCCGTGACGATGGCGCGCCCTCCCCGGCGCAGCGTGCCAGCGCACCGGCGTCTCCGAACCCGCCCGCCGTCGCCGAGCGGCGGCTTGTCACGGTCCTCTTCGCCGACCTCGTCGGCTTCACCACTCTGGCCGAGGATCGTGATCCCGAATCGACACGGGAGCTCCTGACGCGCTACTTCGACACCGCGCGCGACGCAATCGAGCGGCACGGCGGCACCGTCGAGAAGTTCATCGGCGACGCGGTGATGGCTGTCTGGGGCACGCCGGTGGCGCGCGAGGACGACGCCGAGCGCTCCGTCCGCGCGGCCCTCGAGCTGGTGAAGGACGTGCCCACGCTGGCGCCCCAGCTCGAGGCGCGGGCCGGCTTGCTCACCGGTGAGGCGGCGGTCACGTTGGGCGCGACGAACCAGGGCATGGTCGCCGGCGACCTCGTCAACACCGCCGCTCGCCTCCAGGGCGTGGCCGACCCGGGCACCGTGCTCGTCGGCGAGTCGACGATGAACCTCGCCTCGCGGGCGGTTGTCTTCGAGGAGGTGGGGGAGCACGCGCTGAAGGGCAAGGTGACTCCCGTCCCGGCCTGGCGCGCAGTGCGCGTCGTCGCGCAGCGCGGCGGGCAGCAGCGGGCGGACGCGCTCGAGCCGCCATTCGTCGGCCGCGACGAGGAGCTGCGGCTCCTCAAGGAACAGCTTCATGCCCCGGGGCGCGACCAGCGGGCGCGGCTCGTGTCGATCACCGGTCCCGCCGGCATCGGCAAGAGCCGGCTGGTCTGGGAGCTCGAGAAGTACATGGACGGCATCACGGAGAACGTGTACTGGCACCGCGGGCGATCTCCGTCGTACGGCGAGGGCATCACGTTCTGGGCGCTCGGCGAGATGGTCCGGCGGCGCGCGCGCCTGACCGAGGACGACGACGAGGCCACCACCCGCGAGCGCATCCACGCCACGGTCGCGGAGTACGTCCCCGATCCCGAAGAGCGCGCCATCGTTGAGCCGGCGCTCCTGACGCTCCTGGGGCTCGGCGAGGCCGGCGGCGGCGGCGGTCGTGACGCGCTCTTCCCGGCCTGGCGCCTGTTCTTCGAGCGGGTCAGCGAGCTCGGAACGACGGCCCTCATCTTCGAGGATCTCCAGTGGGCCGACTCCGGCCTGCTCGACTTCATCGACCACCTGCTCGACTGGTCGAAGTCGCGGCCGATCCTCGTCGTCACGCTGGCCCGCCCTGAGCTGTTCGACAAGCGGCCGGACTGGGGTGCCGGCCGGCGCGCGTTCACCTCGCTGGCGCTGGATCCGCTGAGCGACGATGCGGTGCGGCTGCTGCTCGAGGGCGTCGTACCCGGCCTGCCGGCGACGGCGGTCGGCACGATCGTTTCGCGGGCGGAGGGCATGCCGCTCTACGCGGTCGAGACCGTCCGCGCCCTGCTCGCCGAGGGCAGGATCGAGCGCGATGGCGACGTCTACCGGCCGGTCGGCGACCTGACCTCGCTCACGGTCCCCGAGTCGCTGCGCTCGCTGATCGGCTCCCGCCTCGACGCCCTCGACCCGGCTGACCGGACCCTCGTCCAGGACGCATCGGTCCTGGGGCAGGTCTTCGACATTCCGACACTGGCGACGGTCACCGGCGAGGATCCGACCGCGCTCGCCGAGCGGCTTCGGGAGCTCGCGCGTCGCGAGATCGTCGAGGTCGAGACGGACCCGCGCTCGCCGGAACGTGGTCAGCACAAGTTCGTCCAGGCCCTCATCCGAGAGGTGGCGTACAGCACGCTCGCCCTGCGCGACCGCCGCAATCGCCACCTGGCCATCGCGCGCCACTACGAGGCACTCGGTGAGGAGGAGCTCGCCGGTGCGCTCGCCAGCCACTACCTGGCTGCGTTCGAGTCGTCGGTCGAGGGCGCGGAGGCGGACGCGGTCGCGGCGCAGGCACGCATCGCGCTGCGGGCCGCGGTCGACCGGGCGGTCTCACTCGGCGCGCACGAGCAGGCCCTGGCCCACATCGAGCGTGCGTTGCGCATCACGACCGACGAACGTGAGCGTGCCTCGCTTCTGGAGCGCGCCGCATTGTCTGCGCTGCGTGGCGAGACCGGTGGTGCCGAGCGCTACACGATCGAGGCACAGCGAGCATTCGAAGCGGCCGGCGATGTCGAGGGCGCGTATCGATCGATCGCGTTGCTCGGCCACGTCAGGATCGACGCGGGCGAGCTCCGATCGGCCCTCCATGCGCTCGAGGGTGCGCGGCAGCGGCCGGACTGGCCGCCGGCCCCCGAGCTGGAGGCCGAGGTCCTCGTCGCGATGTCGCGCGCGCACATGCGCCTCGACGACGTGGCCGAGGCACTCGAGGCGGCAGAGCGTGCCCTCGAGATCGCCGAGCCGCGCAACCTCGTGCGGATCGTCGCCGACGCGATGAACAACAAGGCGGCGACGCTGGCGAACCATGGACGGCGGCGGGAGTCGATCGCCCTCCTGAAGGAGGCGGTCGCCCTGGCGATGGAAGGTGGCTGGACCGACGTCGAGCTCCGCCTGCGGAACAACCTGGCGGTCAGCATCTTCGATGACGATCCGGCAGGGGCGGCCCGCATCAGCCGCGAGATCTTCGACATCGCGAAGCGCATCGGCAACGTGCAGTGGTTCGTGAGCGCGGCGTTCGGCATCGCCGGCGCCGACTACGTGGAGGGCCGCGACTGGGATGCCGCGCTCGAGGTGGCCGTCGACGCTCGGGGGCGGACCCCAGCGGGCTCGTACGCCTGGACCCAGGTGGCCACCGTGGAGCTCATGATCAGGGCCGCGCGCGGGGAGGACACGGCCGAGCTCCGGGTCGAGATCGCGTCGGCACCGGTCGAGGAGAGCCAGGAGTGGTGGGGGCTCATGGCGCGAGCCGATGCCGCCCTGAGTGCCGGGCAGGATGCGGAAGCCGCGTCGTTGGCCCGTGCGGCGCTCGCCACGGGGATGACCGAGGGGAACGCCCCGAATATCCGGGCGTGCCTCGGCGCCGCGCTGCTGCGCCAGGGAGAGGCGTCGGACGCGCGTGCCGTCGCCGACGAGCTCAGGGACGGCGTCTTCCAGGGCCGACTGTCGAAGGCGTTCCAGGCCGTCATGGACGGCGGGGCCCTCGCGCTCGAGGGGAGCACGACCGAGGCGCGTCGCCGGTTCGTCGAGGGCCTCGACCAGCTGAAGCGCCTGGAGCAGATCTTCGATCTCGCGCGGTGGCAGCTCGTTGCCGCCACGCTGCTTCCCCATGCGCCGGAGGCGCCGGCGTGGGCGGCAGAGGCGCGCGAGCTCTTCGAGCGCGTCGGCGCGACGCCGTACCTGGAGCGGCTCGGCGCCGTGCGCCTCGCTGCGGTCCCCGTCGCGACCGAAGCCTCGATGGCCGTGGACGCCGAGGTCGCGACCGAGCCCGCATGACCGTCAGGCGGCGGTCGCGACGCCTCGCTCCGCGTTCATCCGATCGCGCCACTCGAGGAACGCTTGCCCGTCCTCGACGCGCCAGTCAGGCCCGCCGAAGCCGAGCGTGAACTGTGTGAAGCCGAGCGCCAGGTAGCGATCGGCGTCCTCGGACACGAACCGCTCGATGTCGTTCGGTTCGACGCCCACCGACCATTCGATCTCGTACGGGTCGCGGCCGATGGCGTCGCAGTGGCGCTTCAGCGCCTCCACCGCCGGCACTACTTCGTCGACCGAGTCGGGGAAGAAGGCGTGCCAGGCGTCGGCGTGGCGGGCGACGATCGGCAGGGTGAGGGTCAGCCCCACGCCGGCGATGAGGATCGGCATCCGGCGCAGCGGGGCCGGATTGAGGCCGCTGTCCAGGCGCTCGCGAATCTCGGGCACGGCTCTCCCCAGGGCCCGGATGCGCGAGGCGCGGGTGCCGTACTCGTAGCCGTAGCGCTCGTAGTCGCGCTCGAACCAGCCGGCGCCGAGGCCCATGATCATGCGCCCGCCGCTGATGTGGTCGACGGTGCGCGCGATATCGGCGTGGAGGTTCGGGTTCCGATACGAGTTGCAGGCCACCAGCGGCCCCAGCTCGATGCGATCGGTCGCCTCGGCGAATGCCGCCAGGAGCGACCAGCACTCGAAATGGGGTCCATCTGCGTCGCCGTACAGCGGGCTGAAGTGGTCCCACGTGTAGAGGATGTCGTAACCGAGCTGCTCGCTGCGAACGGCGGCGGAGCGGAGCTCGGGCCAGGCGCCCTGCTGCGGGTGGAGCTGGGCGGCGATCCGGATCGGTCTGCGTTCGTGAAGTTGCATGCCAACATGCTTGACCTTCCCCCAGAGGGAAAGTCAACCTATGTCCCGAGATGTTCCAGATCGGCCAGTTCTCCCGCCTCGGCGGCATCAGCGCCAAGCAGCTGCGCGCCTACGACGAGCTCGCCCTGTTCCGCCCGGTGTGGGTCGACCCGTCGAGCGGCTATCGCTACTACTCGCCGGCCCAGCTGCCGGAGCTGCGGCGCATCCTCGCCCTGCGGCAGCTCGGGATGCCGCTCGAGCAGATCGGCGCGCTCGTTCGCGGCGGCGACCTGCGTTCGGCGCTGGACCGGCGCCGCGTCGATCTCGAGCGCGAGCGCCGCCAGGTCGAGGAACGGCTGACGGCCCTGGACATCTCGGTGGCCGATGACGCCGGCCCCGACATCGTCGTGCGGCCCGTGGGCGTCGAGCCGGTGGCGCTCATGTCGATCGATGGGGCCGTTGGCAACCCGTTCTTCGAGATCGAGACGCACGTCCGCGATTCGGGGCGCCGGGCGCATCGGCCGCCCGGTGCCATCCCCAGCCGGCGCGAGATCTTCGTCCCGGTCACCGGCCCGATCCCGGAGACCGATCGGATCTTCTACCGCCGCCTGCCGGCGTGCCGGGTCGCATCGGTCATCCATCGTGGACCGTACGGTGGCGTCGCGGCGGCCCGCGCGACGCTCCTGCGCTGGATGGAGGCCGCCGGCCTGGCCACCGCCGGACCGATGCGCACGCTGTACCTCCAGTTCGGCGCCGAGCCCGAGCTGCGCCTGCCGCCCGGCTGGGTCGTGGAGCGCGACGAGCAGTTCGTGACGGAGCTCCAGCAGCCGATCGAGTGACATCGGCCGGTGGCGGGTGTACAAGTGGTGTCCCCACGAGGTTTCAGCGATGCCGAAGTTCATGGACGTTCACCACGGGATGCAGGGAGTGACCCCCGAGGCCCTCCAGGCAGCCCACCAGGCCGATCTCGACATCCAGGACGACGAAGGCGTCGACTTCCAGCGCGCCTGGGGCGACCCGGAGTCGGGGATGGTCTGGTGCATCTCGGAGGCGCCCAACGCCGACGCGGTGAAGCGCATCCACGAGCGCACCGGCCATCCCGCCACCGAGGTCTACCCGGTCCCGGTCGAGGTCTAAGTCCCTCTCGATCGCACCGTTGCTCGTCTGCTGGGACGAACAGCCAGGAAGTGGCCGTTTGTCCCAGCGCGGAACCACGATCGGCCACGATCGGTGCCTTCGCCTGGCCATCTGTCCCAGGGGCGGATTACATCGGCCAAGAAGTGGCCGTTTGTCCCAGCAACGGTCTGACGGACGGGCCGTTGCTCAGGTCGAAGTCGCCGGCACCCGCACGCCGTTGCGCTTCTCGAAGCCGACCTGCACGTCCTGGAAGATGCCCGCCGCGAACCCCGCCTCGCACACGGCGAGGTAGTACTCCCACATCCGCACGAACCGCTCGTCGAATCCCAGGGCCCGCACGGCCTCCAGGTTCGACATGAACTTGGTGCGCCAGGCCCGCAGCGTCGGCGCGTAATGCGGCCCGATGTCCGTCACCCCGGTGAGCAGCAGCGAGGTCCGGTGCGTCGCTCGCTCGATCACCGCCAGTGACGGCAGCAGCCCGCCGGGGAAGATGTACTTCTGGATCCAGTTCGCCCCGCGGCGCTGATCCTCGTAGCGCGCATCCGGATACGTGATCGATTGCAGCCCGATCCGTCCGCCGCGCCGCAGCACCCGGTCGCAGGTCTCGAAGAAGGCGGGGAAGTACTCGTGGCCGACGGCCTCGAGCATCTCGATCGACACGATCGCGTCGAACTCCCCCTGCACATCCCGGTAGTCGCGCAGCTCGACCGACACCCGGTCCGTCAGTCCCGCGGCAGCCACCCGCTCCCGCGCCAACGTCGCCTGCTCCTCGCTGATCGTGATGGTGGTGACCCGCGCGCCCCGCTCGCCGGCGAGGTACATGGCGAACGAGCCCCATCCCGAGCCGATCTCCAGCACGCGCATGCCTGGCTCGGTCACGCCCGCCAGGTCGGCGACGCGCCCGTACTTGTTCCGCTGCGCCTCGACCAGCGGCTGCGAGGGCGAGGCGAAGACGGCCGAGGAGTAGGTCATCGACTCGTCGAGGAACAGCCGATACAGGTCGTTCGACAGGTCGTAGTGCGACGAGATGTTCTTCCGGGCACCCCGCACGGTGTTGCGTCGCAGCCGATGCGCCGCGATCCGCAGCGCCTGCGTCGGCATCCGCCACCAGCCGCCGATGAGCGACAGCTCCTGCCGGTTCAGCGCGGCCAGCAGAAGCAGCGCGGCGAGGTCGGGCGACGACCACTGGCCGTCCATGTACGCCTCGCCGGCGCCGGTCTCGCCGTCGATGAGCAGCCGCACCGTGGCCCCGCGATCGTGGATGACGATCTCGCCGACCCGCTCGGCTCCCGGATCGCCGAAGACGCGTCGTCGCCCACCCGACAGCACGATCGTCAGCCGGCCGACGCGGATGCGCGACGCCGCGGTGAGCAGGACCCGCTCGGCGACATCGGCCACCAGCGCCAGCTCGAGGGGGCGTCGCAAGAACCCGGTCGTCATCGGGCCGAGGCTCCGTGGGAGTGGAACTTCGCGCCGCGGCGCCAGAGCCGGAAGGCGTGCCAGTGGATCATGCCGATCGTCTTCAGCGTCACGAGCGGGTACCGAACCAGCATACGCAGCAGGGCCAGATCGGTCAGGGCGCGACGGGTCGCCACGACCGATGCCTGGAGGACCGGCTGCCCGTTCTCGGTCTCGTCGATGACGATCCGCACCTGGTCCGGCCGGTCCTGCACGCGCACCGTGTAGGCCGCATCCAGGCTGATGAACGGGCTGACGTAGAAGTCCTTCTCCATGGATGCGACGTGCGCGGTGCGCGTCGCCTGCGGCCGCAGCGTGTACAGCCGTCGCTCGCGGTGCGTGTTGTGGACCTCGACGATCACCACCTGCAGCGTGCGTCGCGCGTCGCGGCACAGGAAGAAGGACGCGGGGTTGAACTCGTGGCCCAGGACGCGCGGATAGGCGATGAGCGTGATGCGCCAGTCCTCGACGCCGTCGAAGCCCTCGTCGCGCAGGTGCGCGCGCACCGTCGCGTCGATGTCCGAGGCAGCCGGCTTCCAGTGGTCGTCGTCGCGGAAGGTGAAGGGGCGCCATCGATTGCGACCGAGCAGCTTCATGCGACCGACGCGGTCCAGCTCCGAGGTGTCCAGCGCGAGGTAGAAGACGTCGTGCTCCAGCTCGTAGACGAACGGGCTGCTGCGCCGATGGCGGACCTTGCCCTCCAGCAGGTGCGACCTCATGCCGCGACCTCCACCGGCTCGATCGCCTCGCTCCAGGCGTCGATCGCATCGGCCGCCTCATAGCCCGATCGGCAGCCGTCCTCGTGGAAGCCGAAGCCGAGATGCGCCCCTGCGTACCACGTCCGGTTGCGCCCCTGGACCTGGCCGATGAGCTTCTGTGCCTCGAGCGTCTGGAACGTGTAGAGCGGGTGCGCCCAGGTGCGCTCGTCGAGGATCGTGGCCGGATCGATCCGGTTCGCCGGCGCATTCACGCTGACGTTGATCTGCACGTCGCCGGGCAGCGACTGGAGGCGGTTCATGTGGTACGTCATCGTCAGGGCGTCGCCGGGTGCACGGCAGGTGCCCATGTCGATGTTCCAGCTCGCCCATGCATTGCGGCGTTTGGGCAGGATGGCGGCATCCGTGTGGAGCACCACCCGGTTGTCCGAGTACTCGAAGCCGCCGATGGCGTCCCGCTCCTCGCGGTCCGCGTCACGCAGCAGGCGCTTCGTCACGTCGGCGTGGGTGGCCATCACGACCGCGTCGAACCGCTCGACGCCGGCATCGGTCTCGATCGTCACACCGGCCGGGTCGCGGACCACGCCACGGACCGGGGTGCCGGCGCGGATCGCATCCGGCCCGAGGCGCTGCGCGATCGCCTCGACGTAGTGGCGGCTCCCCCCGCTGATCGTCCGCCACTCCAGGTTGCGTCCGTAGCCGATGAGCCCGTGGTGGTCGAGGAATCGGAGCAGGTAGTCGATCGGGAAGGTGCCGACCGCATCGGGTGCGGTGGACCACACCGCCGCGGTCAGCGGCACCAGGAAGTGATTGGCGAAGGCGGCGCCGAAGCCTCGATCGGCCAGGTACTCGTCCAGGCTCATGCCGGTCGGCGGCCCGTCAAGGGTGGCCCGCGCGTCGCGGTAGAAGCGGAAGAGCTCGCCGAGCATGGCGTAGTGCGAGGCTCGCGCCAGCTGCATCGGCTGGGCGAAGACGCCCTTCAGGCCGCGCGTCGACCACTCCAGCCGGCACGCGGCGCACGTCACGCCCATGCTCATGTCGCTGGCCTGCGTCGCCACCCCCAGCTCGGCCAGCAGCCCGACGACGCGGGGATAGGTGACCTCGTTGTAGACGATGAAGCCGACGTCGACGGGCACGCCCCCGACCTCGAGGGTCGTGGCGTGGCCGCCCAGGGTGGGCTGGCTCTCGAACAGACGAACGCGATGGCCGGCAGCGTGCAGGGCGTGGGCGGCCGTCAGGCCGCTGATCCCTCCGCCGACCACCGCAACGGTGGTGCTTGGCATACGGCAGTGGTACGGCCGAGCGCCGCTCGCGGATCATCGCGGCCGCCGCCAGCTCGCGTATCTCGCTGCTGGGATGAATGGCCAGGAAGTGGCCGTCCGTCCCAGCCGACGACCACGAACGGCCATGCAGGGGCCCGGAGCCTGGCTGTTCGTCCCATGCGAGAGCTACATCGGCCAGGAAGTGGCCGTCTGTCCCACCCGCGGAGTACACGCGCGCGCCTGCGACTACGTGCCGAGCGGCCGACGAACTCGGGCCGGATGACCCTCGCCGCTGCGGCGCTCCGGACGCGATCGTGCCCCCATGGAGAGCGTCGGCGTCGCGGTCGGCTCCGGCATCGCGTCCCAGCCTCAGACGGTCGCGCCCGTCCGCGCGACGGCCGTGTGGGG
>Ga0268386_10002411_pt1 | contig 13311 bp, 12 predicted proteins | sample RVTome_15_FD_200260 | JGI IMG/M metagenome (GOLD analysis project Ga0268386, IMG submission 200260) | Soil microbial communities from uranium-contaminated site in the Upper Colorado River Basin, Wyoming, United States - RVT150D86... ...
GAGCAGGAGCCGGCCGCGGCGCCGCCCGCGGCCACGGCGACCCCGACGGCGGCGGCGGACGCCAACCAGATCGTGCTCCAGGGGTCCGGCGACTCCGAGGCCCAGGGCCTCATGCGGCTGTTCCGGCGCGACGACGGCGCCGTGCAGTTCGCGATCGCCGCCCAGAACGTGCCGCCGAACGAGGGCCGCGAGGTCTACGCCGTCTGGTTCACCCGCGAGGACGGGCGCCCGCGACGGCTCGGCTTCGCCCAGACCCCGGTCGGCGAGGAGGGGATCCTCACCACCGGTGGCCCGCAGCAGGCCGACATCGACAGGTTCCCGTCCTGGTTCGCAACGTACGACAAGGTCCTCGTCACGCGCGAGACCGACGCGGACGCGAGGCGTCCCGGCCCGGCCGTCATGGAGGGTACGCTGCCCGCCGGCGCCGGCTGAGCTGGGCCGGCGCTGATCGCCGGTCCGCGTAGCGGACATCTGCGCCCGTCATCGAGCCCAGTCGCACCGTCACGCCGCGCGGTGGGCGGGCGGCTCACTCGAGCACGGCGTGGTCGCGCACCAGCCGCCGCCGCAGGGCGCCGTAGTCGACCCGCTGGACCGGCACGTTCGCGTCGATCGCCAGCGCCGCCGCGGTCGCCGCCGCCTGGGCGAGCACCATGAACACCGGCTCCATCCGGATCGACCCGTACGCGATGTGCGATGACGACAGACAGACGGGCACGAGCAGGTTCTCGCACTCCCCCTCGCGCGGCACGATCGAGCGAAAGGCGACGGGGTACGGCGCCGGGGTGCCGACCTGGACGTCGCCCTCGTTGCGGACCTGGCCGTCGACCACGACGCGCTTGCAGTTGTGCGAGTCCATCGTGTACGAGGCCAGCCCGACCGGGTCGGGGATCGACGTGTGGCCGCGGCAGTCGTGCTCGGTCATGACGTAGTCGGACACGAGTCGGCGCGCCTCCCGCACGTACAGCTCGTGCGGCCAGCCGCCGGTGTCGGTGAACTCGCCGCGCGGCAGCCCGAACGCGCCCACCTCGGCGCGGATCTCGGCCGGCACGCGCTCGTCGTTGGCCAGGAACCAGAGCAGCCCCTGCTGGTAGGTCACGTGGTCCTGGAAGATCCGCTCGCGCTCCCGGTAGCTCGCGTCGGGCCAGTCGTGGTTGCGGCCGATGTTGTCGCTCGAGACCGCGCCGTTGTTGTTGAAGTCGGTCTTGTCCCCCGGCATCGGCTGGTTGTTGCCGAGCACGTCCCAGATCCCCGCCTCGATGTAGCGGAGCAGCAGCGCGTAGCGGTCAGGGTCGTAACCGCCCGGCTTCGGGAACGGCAGCCGGTCCTCCGCGCGGGTGAGGCAGACGCGGAAGTTGAAGGCCTGGATCCGGTGGTCGCCCTCGCCGGCGGCGCCGGGCGGATCGGAGGAGACGCCCTGCAGCAGCCCGCTGGACCGGTCGCCGGGCAGCACGTACGGGTCGACCGGCACGCGGAACTGGTGCCCGGAGCGGAACTGGACGCCGTTGAGCGTCTCGCGGTAGGTCGCGTTCCCCTCGCGGCCGGCGAACCAGCTCGCGCCGGCGCGGGCGAGCAGGTCGCCCTCGTAGCTCGCGTCGACGAACATCGCGGCCCGCAGGCTCAGGCCGCTCTCCATGCGCAGCTCGAGGATCCGGTCGCCGCTCATCCGCACGCCGTCGAGCCGCTGTTCGCGCTGGAGCTCGATCCCGTTCTCGGCCACCCACGCCTCGAACACGGCCTCCGCCACGTGCGGTTCGAACCGGAACGTCTCCGGCAGCCCGTAGTGCGCGCCGACGCGGCGGTAGAACTCGCGCGCGAGCCCGCCGATGGCGCCGGTCTCGCCGCTGTCGGTGGCGCCGAGCCCGCTCGCGCTCAGGCCACCGATCCTCCGCCCGAACGCGGCGACCGTCACGCTGCGCCCGAGCCGCGCCGCAGTCACGGCGGCCGCGATGCCGGCCGACGTGCCGCCGTAGACGCAGACGTCGCTGACGATCGTTCGCGGCGCCTGGCGCGGCCCCGGGTGGTAGTAGCGCAGCATGGTGCACCGCCTGCCCCGTCCGGGCCGCGCTCACGCCGCCGACCGCCTTGACAGCGGGCCGGCCGAGTCGTAGCCTCCGTGCTGACAACGTTGTCGGACAACGTTGTCCCGGGAGACATGAGCGCCTTGCGCAGCACGCGGCCAACCATGCGCGACGTCGCCGAGCGCGCCGGGGTGAGCCTGAAGACCGTCTCGCGCGTGATCAACGCCGAGTCGGGCGTCGCGGTCGCCACCGCCGCCCGCGTCGGGGTGGCGATCGACGAGCTCGGCTTCCAGCGCAACGACCTCGCCCGCTCGCTGCGCCAGGGCATCACCTCCTCCACGCTCGGCCTCGTCATCGAGGACGTCGCCAACCCCTTCTACTCGGCGATCGCGCAGGCGGTCGAGGCGGCGGCGCGCGAGCGCGGGTACCTGCTGATCACCACCTCGTGCGAGGAGGACCCGGAGCGCGAGCGCGAACGCGTGCAGTCGCTGCTGCGCCGCCGCGTCGACGCCCTGCTGCTCGTCCCCGCGTCGCGCGACCACTCCTACCTCGTGCGCGAGACCCTCGGCGGCACGCCGGTCGTCTTCCTCGACCGCCCGCCGGTCGGCATCGAGGCCGACTGCGTGCTGCTCGACAACCTCGGCGGCGCCCGCGCGGCGGTCGAGCACCTGCTCGCCCACGGCCACACCCGGATCGCCCTGATCGCCGACCCGCCGGAGCTCTACACGGCCGCCGAGCGCCTGGCCGGCTACCGCGCGGCGCTCACCGCCGCGAGCGTTCCCGCACGCGAGGAGCTCGTGCGGCTCGGGACGCACGACACCCAGCAGGCCGAGGTCGTCGTGCGCGAGCTGCTCGCGCTTCCCGCGGACCGGCGCCCCACCGCCCTGTTCGCCGGCAACAACCGCAACGCGATCGGTGCGCTGCGCGCGCTGCGCGACAGCGACCGCCGCCCGGCGCTGGTCGGATTCGACGACTTCGAGCTCGCCGACCTGCTCGCCGTCCCCGCCACCGTCGTGCGTCACGACAGCCAGCTGATGGGGGCACAGGCCGCGGCGCTGGCCTTCGCGCGCCTCGACGGCGCCGAGCACCCGGCGCAGACCGTCGTCCTCCCCACCGAGCTCGTCGCCCGCGGATCCGGAGAGGTGCCGCCGTGAGGCCGCTGGTCCTGCCGCCCAACGTCCTCACCCACTTCTACGCCGGCGGCCGGCGGATCGCCCGCCTGCGCGGGATCGAGCTCGCGTCCGACCACATGCCCGAGGAGTGGATCGGCGCGGTCAACACCGCGTTCGGCCACAGCAAACGCGGGCTCAGCCGGCTCGCGGACGGCACGCTGGTGCGTGACGCCATCGCCGCGGACCCCGAGGCCTTCCTCGGCCCGGGCCGCAGCGAGCCCGGGCTGCTCGTCAAGCTGCTCGACGCCGGCCAGCGCCTGCCCGTCCACTTCCACCCGAGCCGCGAGTTCGCACGCGAGGCGCTTGCCAGCCCCTACGGCAAGACCGAGGCCTGGCTGATCATCGAGGCCGAGCCCGGCGCGTCGGTGCACGTCGGCTTCAAGCAAGACGTCACGCTCGAGCGCCTGCGCGAGTGGATGCGCACGCAGGACTCGGCCGCGATGCTCGCCGCCATGCACGAGCTGCCCGTGCGCGCCGGGGACACGGTGTTCGTCCCCGCCGGCACGGCGCACGCAATCGGCGCCGGCATCCTCATGGTCGAGCTCCAGGAGCCGACCGACTTCTCGGTCCTGCTCGAGTGGGACGGCTTCGAGCTCAGCGAGGACGACGGGCATCTGAACCTCGGCTGGGACCGCGCGCTGCAGGCGCTGAACCGGGAGGGCTGGGACGAGGCCGGCGCGCGCGCCCTCCTCGGCCCGGCGCTGCCCGCGGAGGCCGACCCGTACTTCCGCTTCGAGCGCGTGCGGGGCGGGGACGCGCTCGATCCCGGCTTCTCGATCCTCGTCGGCCTCGGCGGCGACGGAGCGCTCGACGACCTCCCGTTCGGCCGTGGCGGGGCGGTGCTGGTTCCGCACGCCGCGGGCGAGACGCGGCTCCACGGGGACGTGGAGGCCCTCCGCGCCCGGCCGGGGGTGGCGTGACCCTCCTGCTCGGCCTCGACGCGGGCACGACCGCCGTCAGGCGCGTCCGCTACGAGCCGAGCTGCTGAACCACGTACGCGAAGCGGTGCGTGCCGGCGCTCAACCGGTACCGCGGGGCGGTGTCGGGCCCGCAGCTGGCGGTCCCGAGGCCGCGCTGCGCGTGGTCGAGGTTGAGGATCACCTCGGGGCGCGGCTCCAGCTCGTCCGTGTGCCGTGCGGCGGTCAGGTCCGCGGCGGTGAAGTGGCTGGCGCTGAACCCGATCACGGGCATGCCGGAGACCCTGATGCCGCGGCCGTCCTCGTCGGTCAGCGTGAGCCAGCGGACGTCGCCGTGGTGGCCGTGCTCCTGCGGCGCTATGTAGGGCACGTACTCGTCCGTGACCGTGCTGCGCCAGCGGCCGACGACGGCTGACGCCTGGCGGTCGGGGTAGTTCTCCCACGGCCCGCGCCCGAGATACTCGAGCTGCTCGAGGCCCGGCGCGAGCGTGAGCGCGACGCCGATCCGCGGCACGTCCTCGGGCACGTCGACCTCGTGCTCGAACAGCAGGCCGCCGCCGTCGAGCCGGTGCACGCTGCGGCGATGGGCGACGCCGTCGGGGATCCCGCGGTCGAGCCCGAGCTCGAGCCAGCGCCTCAGGGGGCCGACGTCGCGGCCAGGGTGCAGGGGCAGCCCGTCGTTGTCGGTCGGCGCGCGCCAGAGCTGCAGGTGCGGCCCGTCGAGCACGAGCGGGAGGTCGTCGATCGACCCCGGCCCCACCGGCCGCGGGCGCGCCGCGCGCGGGCCGACCAGCTCGAACTGGCGCCGCGCGACTTCGTGGTCGGCGTCGTGGAAGCGCATCGTGACGTGCTCGTGCCCGCCCACGTCGAGCGTGAACTCGCCCTCGGTCGGCAGGTCGCCTCCCTCCCACTCCCCGCGCAGGTGCGAGAGCCCGGTGAACAGGTTGCGGTTGTGGATCCGGAAGCGCCCGCCGCCCAGGTGCTCGACGTCGAGCGGCGCGGCGAGGTACTTGAGCTCGTACAGCGCCGGATGCGGCGTACGGTCGGGCCACACGAGGCCGTCGGCGCAGAAGTTCGCGTCGTGGCGTGCCTCGCCGAAGTCGCCGCCGTAGGCCCAGTGGTCGCCCATCCAGATCCCGTGGTCGACCCACTCCCAGACGAAGCCGCCCTGCAGCGCGTCGTGGCGATCGAAGGCGGCGAAGTAGTCGGCCAGGCCGCCGTTGCTGTTGCCCATCGCGTGCGAGAACTCGCACAGGATCAGCGGTCGCGGGTCCGAGCCCTCGCGCGCGAACGCCTCGATCGAGTCGACGTCGGCGTACATCGGGCACACGACGTCGGTGGCGCGGCGCCCGCCCGACCAGTCGCCGCGGATCGCCCCTTCGTAGTGCAGCGGGCGCGTCGGATCGCGCCCGCGCGTCCAGTCGGCGGCCGCGTCGTGGTTCGGGCCGTAGCCGCTCTCGTTGCCGAGCGACCAGAGGATCACCGACGGGTGGTTCTTGTCGCGCTCGACCATGTTGCGCATCCGCTCCATGAACGCGGCGGCGTAGCGCGGGTCGGCGCACAGGTCGTCGTGGTAGGCGTGCGCCTCGATGTTCGCCTCGTCGACGACGTACAGGCCGTACCGGTCGCAGAGGTCGAGCCAGTACGGGTCGTTGGGGTAGTGCGAGCAGCGGACGGCGTTGACGTTGAAGCGCTTCATGAGGCGCACGTCGGCCTCCATCAGCTCGCGCGTCACCGCGCGGCCGCGGCGGTCGTCGTGGTCGTGGCGGTTGACGCCGCAGATCCGGATCGCCCGGCCGTTGACGAGCAGCCGCGCGTCCGCCACCTCGACGGTGCGGAACCCGATCTCGCAGCTGACCTCGTCGTCGCCGGCCGTGACGAGCAGCGTGTAGAGGTGCGGCGTCTCGGCCGACCACAGCCGCGGCTCCGGCACGCGTCCCTCGAGCCCGTCGAGCACGGTGCGGCCGTCGGGGTCGACGAGCCGGGCACGGGCGGGCGGGCCGGCGACGTCGACCTCCAGGCGCCCGTCGGCGTCCCCGCGCGCGAACACGTCGGCGATGTGCTCGCGCGGCGTGGCGTACACGAACACGTCGCGCGGCAGGCCGCCGTGCCACCACTGGTCCTGGTCCTCGACGAAGCTGGCGTCCGACCACTGGACCACCGCGCACAGCAGCTCGTTGTCGTCCTCCAGCAGGTCCGTGACGTCGAACTCGGCCGGCGTGCGGGCGTCCTTGGCGATGCCGACTCCCTCGCCGTTGAGCGCGACGAAGAGCGCGCCCTCGCTGCCGCCGAAGTGCAGGACGACCCGGTCGCCGGGCGGCCGCGCGAAGCGCCGCCGGTAGAGCCCGGTCGGGTTCTCCTCCGGCACGTGCGGTGGTCGCTCGTCGAACGGCATGGCGACGTTCGTGTAGGCGGGCGGCGCGAAGCCCTGCATCGTCCACAGGCCCGGGACCTCGATCGTCGACCACGCCTGCGCGGCGGCCCCGGGGCGCGGCAGCAGCGCGAAGTCCCAGCGGCCGGCCAGCGAGACCGCCGGGCGTCGCAGGGTGGCCGCGGGCGGCAGGCGGTTCAGGCTCGTCAGCTCGGGCCGCTCCCAGGCGCGGTCGGCGAGCAGCGCCTCGAGCCCCCTCACAGCAGCTTCCCCGGGTTCATGATCCCCGCGGGGTCGCAGCGGTCCTTGAGGGCGCGCAGGACGCCGACGCCGAGCTCCCCGACCTCGGCCGCCAGCCAGGGCGCGTGGTCGCGCCCGACGGCGTGGTGGTGGGTGACCGTGCCGCCGGCCGCGACGATCGCGTCGGTCGCCGCGGCCTTGGCGGCGCGCCACTGGGCGACCGGATCGGCGTCCTGCCGGGCGATCACGGTGAAGTAGAGCGAGGCGCCCGTCGGGTACAGGTGCGAGACGTGGCAGCCGGTGAGCGTGCCCGGCAGCGCCGCCCGCACGGCGGCGCGGAGGGCCGCGAGGTTCGACCACGAGGTCGCGGTCTCGAGCGTCTCGACCATCACGCCGCGGTCGAGCAGGTCGTCGCGCAGGTGCGGGCCGGCGAAGCGCGAGTGCGCCCACTGCCGCCCGGCGCGCTGCGTGGCGAACCGCGCGCCCTCGCGGCGCAGCCCGCGCGCGGCCTCGCGGCGGCGGCGGGCGATCGCCTCCGGCGAGCCCTCCCAGCCGCAGATCGCCAGGCAGCGGTCGCCGATCGCGCGGCGCGCGATCCCACCGAGGCCCGCCAGCGCGAGCGTGTAGCGCGTCTCGTCCTCGTCCGACAGGCGCGCGACGTCCGGCGCCGCCCCCGCGTGCTCGAGCCGGCGGAACGCCTCGCAGCCGGCCTCGAAGCTCGGCGCGAGCCAGCCCTCGTAGCGCCGCGCGGCCGGCAGCGGGTGCACGCGCAGCGTGGCGGCGGTGATCACGCCGAGGGCGCCCTCGGATCCGGCCACCAGCTGGCGCAGCGCAGGCCCGGCCGCGCTGGCGGGTACGGCGAGCGTGGCCAGCTCGCCGAGCGGCGTCGCGCAGCGGACGGCGACGAGGTTCGCGTCGATCCGCCCGCGGCCGGTCGAGGCCTGGCCGGACGAGCGCGTGGCGACGCAGCCGCCGACCGTCGCCCACTCGTAGCTCTGGGGCACGTGGCCGAGCGTGAGCCCGTGGGCGGCCAGCGCGCGGTCGGCCTCCGGCAGCCGCATGCCGGCCGCGAGCACGGCGGTCAGCGAGCGCTCGTCGACTCCCATCACCCCGTCCAGGCGCGCCAGGTCGAGCGAGATCAGCGCGCCGAACGGCCCGCGCAGCGGCTCGAGCCCTCCGACGACGCTCGTCCCGCCGCCGAACGGCACGACGGCGACGCCGGCCTCCGCGCACGTCTGGAGGACGGCCGCCACCTGGGAATGGTCGGCCGGCGCCACGACAGCGTCCGGCGCGCCCTCGCAGGCTCCGGCCCGCTGCGCGAGCAGGTCGAGGTAGGACTTGCCGCGACAGCGCAGGACGCGCGCCTCGCGGTCGGTGCGGACGGCCCCCGTGATCGCCTCGAGGCGAGGCAGGAGCCCAGGATCGAGCCCCGGCTCCCCCAGCCGCACGTCCTCGAGTGCGACCGGCCGGTCGATCACCGCGCCGTCGACCCCGAGCTCGCTGCGCAGGAACGCCGTCGCGTGGTCAGGCAGCGACGGGCCCGCCCCCGGCTCGCCCCAGCCCCAGAAGACCTGCTCCCGCCTCATCGCACCTCCTCGCGCTCGGCTCGCCCGCTCACCGCGCCGCCTTCGCCAGGCCGTCGAGCGCGCGGTCGAGCTCCTGGCGCGCGGCGCGGCGCAGCATGAACCGGCCGAACCGCGCCATCCCCCTTCCCCGCTGCCGCAGCTCGATCGTCACGCGCGCGCCGTCGCCGGCCGGCTCGACGGTCGCCTCGACCCGCCGCTCGGCCAGCACCTTCGCGAACGGCGTGCCCTCGATCTCCTGCACCCACGCGCGCCGCCGCCCGGCCTCCTGGCCGTCGAGCCGCCAGTCGGCCCTGACCGCGCGCCCGCGCGAGGATCGCATCACCGTCGTCCAGCCGTCCGGCGTGATGCCCTTCACGCGCTCGACGCGCGGCCACCAGCGCGCGAGGCTGCGCGGGTCGCCGACCACCCGCCACACCGCCTCGGGCGCAGCGGCCAGCGTGCGGGAGCGCCGGACGATCACTCGTCGTACGACAGCAGCGCGTGGACGTCGTAGTCGTCCAGCCGGTCGCGGCCGCGCAGGAAGGCGAGCTCGACCAGGAACGCGCAGCCGACGATGTGCGCGCCGGCACCCTCGATCAGCTCGGCCAGCGCCCGCGCGGTGCCGCCGGTGGCCAGCAGGTCGTCGTGGAGCAGCACCCGGGCGCCGTGCGCCAGCGCGTCGCTGTGCAGCTCGAGGGCGTCGACGCCGTACTCGAGGATGTACTCGGCCGCGATGGTGTCGTGCGGGAGCTTGCCGGGCTTGCGCGCCGGCACGAAGCCGGCGCCCAGCTCGCGAGCGATCGCCGCGCCGAGGATGAACCCGCGCGCCTCCGCCGCGACCACGAAGTCGACCTCGAGCGGCCGGGCCCAGTCGGCCAGCTCCGCGACCGCCTGCGACAGCGCGTCGGCGTCGAGCAGCAGCGGCGTGATGTCCTTGAACTGGATCCCGGGCTTCGGGAAGTCCGGGATGTCGCGGATGTGCGCGGCGAGATCCACGTTCGCCGCGCTCACTTGGCGATTCGCCGCAGGTCGCGCACGAGCAGCAGGTGCTTGAGGTGCGACGCCACGGCGGCCAGGTTCTCGAGCGCCTCGATCGCCTCCTTGCGCCGCTCCGGGTTGCGCGACCGCAGCGACGGGGCGAGGATCTGCTGGAGCAGCGCCGACTCGCGCTCCGCCGAGGTCTTGAACACGCGCAGGTTGCGGCCGGCGACGCCGTAGCGCGCGAGCTCGGTCACCGCGCGGACGATCTCGCGCTCGGTCTCGTCGTAGTACGTCGTGCCGCTGCGGACCTCGCCCTTGACGATCCCGAAGTCCTCGAGCTCCTTGACCAGCCGCGGCTCGGCCCCCGTCTCGTCGACCACGTCGTCGAGCGAGTACAGGGAGCCGCTGTCGCGGATCGAGAACGTGAGCCGCCGCAGCGCGGCGCCAGGGCGCGCGGCGTCGGGCGGCGGCGTCGCCGCCGCGGGGGTCACCGGCGTGTCGCCCTCGGTGCGGCCGGCCGCCAGCTCCTGGCGGATCACCCGCAGCGGCAGGAACTCGTCGCGCTGGAGGCGCAGGATCGTCCGCAGCCGCGAAACGTCCGACTGCGCGTAGAGCCGGTAGCCGCCGGGCGTCCGGCGCGGCGAGAGCAGCTTCTGGTCCTCCAGGTAGCGGATCTTGGAGATCGAGATGTCCGGGAACTCCTGCGAGAGCGCCTTGCAGACCGCGCCGATGGTCAGCGACTTGCGCGGCGTCTCGTCGTCGGCCGGCGACGGGAGCGGGGCCTCGGTGAGCGGGTCGTCGGCCACGCTCACCTGGCGAGGTAGGTCAGCTTGTACTTGCCGATCTGGAGCTCGTCCCCGTCCTCGAGCTTATGGGAGTCGATCCGGCGGCGGTTGACGTACGTGCCGTTGAGCGAGCCGGAGTCGTCCAGGTACCAGGCGCCCGACCGGCGAACCAGCACCGCGTGGTCGCGCGACACGGTGACGTCGTCGAGGAAGATCTCGGTGTCGGGCGAGCGGCCGATCGTCATCCGATCGCCGTGCAGCGGGAACGACTGGCCGACGCGGCCGCCGCCGGAGCGGATGACCAACGCGCCGCTCTCGGCCGCGACGTCGCCGACGTCGACCGGCCGCAGCTCCCCGGTCTGCTCGTCGATCACGTACGTCGCGGTCGTCACGTCGTCACGCGGCTCGCGCGTGCCGACGAACGCGCCGCACTTCTGGCAGTAGTTCGCCCCCTCCGTGAGGACGAAGCCGCACTCTGGGCAGTGGCGCGCCACGCGGCGCTCCGCGCTCGCTAGAGCTCTTCGCCGCCGGATGCGCGGCCGGCGAGGATGTCGGTGAGCCGCTGGACGTCGGCGCCGGAGATGACGTCCTCACCACCCTCGTGCTTCTTGCGCAGGCGGTTGACGAGCTCCGCACGAAGGATGTCGATCTTCCCGTGCAGGATCCTGCGCCGATAGGACACCTCCTGCTCCTCGTCCGTGAGCTGCTGGATGAGGTCCTTGAGCTCCTGGTCGGAGAGGGAGCCGAGATCGGGGAATGTGTCCATGCGGGCGAGCATAGCAATCATCAAGTAGTACTTGAGGGTCGTGACGCTAGCCCGTCGCGCACGTACATCGCGGTCGATGCGAGGACGAACGCGAGGCCGACGTAGAGGCAGATCTCGCCGACGGTCTCGAGCCCGGCCATGGCGAAGAAGAGCGCGCTCATGACGGGCCAGACTCCGAGCCGGCCGAGCCAGTTGACCTTGACGTCCGCCCCATGACGCAGGCCCCAGCGGACGAGCCCGAGCATGAACAGCTCACGCGCGGCGAGCACGAGCAGGCCCCAGCGCGGCAGCAGCTCGAAGTGCCAGCAGACGATCGCGCCGGAGAGCACGAGCAGGCGATCGACGAGCGGGTCGAGCAGCGCGCCGAGGCGCGAGTACTGCCCGGTGATGCGCGCAGCGATGCCGTCGAAGTAGTCGCTCCAGCCGACGATCGCGAAGATCAGCACCGCCCGCCAGTCCTGCCCGTCGCCGGACGAGAACGCGATGACCAGGAAGACGGGGATCAGCGCGAGCCGGATGTAGCCGATCGCGTTCGGGATCGTCCACGGGCGCAGCGGCTGGCCCTTGAGGGTCTGCGGCGGCGGCGGGCCCGAGCGGTCGAGGCCGGCCAGCCGCCGGAACGTGAGCCGCGCCCGCTCGGCCGCCTCGGCGGCCCGCTCGGACGCTACGGGGCGCTCCGCCACAGCGCAGCGGCCGCCTCGGCGGCGCCCTCCAGCGGGATCGTGCTCGCCTCCCGTCCGCGACGCACCTGGGCCTCGACCTCGCCGTTCTGGAGCGTCCGGCGACCGACGGTGAGGCGCAACGGCACGCCGAGCAGCTCGGCGTCGGCGAACTTCTCGCCCGGGCCGGCGTCGCGGTCGTCGTAGAGGATCCGCAGGCCGGTCTGGAGGAGCTCGCCGTAGAGCGTCTCGGCCAGCTCGCGCTCCTCGCTGCCGGCCCTGCCGAGGCCGACGAGGTGGATGTCGAACGGCGCGATGCTGCGCGGCCACGAGATGCCGGCCTCGTCGGCGAACTGCTCGATCGCGGCGGCGGCGATGCGCGCCGGGCCGATGCCGTACGAGCCCATCCAGATCGGCCGGGCGGTCCCGGACTCGTCGAGGTACGTCGCGCCGAGTCGCTCCGAGTAGCGGGTGCCGAGCTTGAAGATGTTCCCGACCTCGATCGCGGGCTCGATCCGGATCTCGTGGCCGTCGGCGGTGTCGCCGGGCTCGACGCGGCGGACGTCGCCGCGCTTGAACGGGAAGTCGCGCCCGGGCTCGACGCCCTTGAAGTGGCAGTCCTCGCGGTTGGCGCCGGTGATGTACGGACCCGGCTCGATGGCGTCGTCGAGCAGGATCGGCACGTCGATCCCCACCGGGCCGATGTAGCCGGCAGGCCCGATCCGGTCGGCGAACTCGTCCTCGCGAGCGGGCCGGAACGTCGTCCCGAGCGCGTTGGCGAGCTTGACGTCGTTGACCCGGTGGTCGCCGCGGACGACGACCATCAGCAGCCCGCGGTCCTCGACGATCACGGGGTAGGCCTTGAGCAGCGTGCCGGCCGGCACACGCTCGTGCGCGGCCACCTCGGCCACGGTGGTCAGCCCGGGCGTGTGGATCTCCTCCGGCGCGTCGATGCCCTCGGGCAGGTCGACCGGCTTGGCCTGCGCGGTGGCGACCTCGACGTTGGCCGCGTAGCCGGGCGCGAGCGCGACGTCGTTCTCCCCCGCCGGGCACGGCGCCATGTACTCGTGGGCGCCGACGCCGCCCATCATCCCGACGTCGGACTCCACGCGGTACCACTCGAGGCCCACGCGGTCGAAGATGCGGTCGTACGCCTCGCGGTAGCGCTCGTAGTGCGCGTCCAGGCCCTCGCGGTCGCGGTCGAAGGTGTACGCGTCCTTCATGATGAACTCGCGCGTGCGGAGGACGCCGGCACGCGGGCGCGGCTCGTCGCGCCCCTTGGTCTGGAAGTGGTAGAGGCTGAAGGGCAGGTCGCGGTAGGAGCGGACCGCCGTCGCGACGTGGGTGGTCACGACCTCCTCGTGCGTCATGGCCAGCACGAGCTCGGCGTTGCGGCGGTCGTGGAGCTTGAACAGCTCGTCGATGCCGTAGCGGCCGCTGCGCTGCCACAGCTCGGCCGGGTTGATGACCGGCATCAGCATCTCCTGCGCGCCGATCGCGTCCAACTCCTCGCGCACGATCTGCTCGACCGCGCGATGCACGCGCCAGCCGGCCGGCAGCCACGACCACAGGCCGCTGCCGACCTGCCGGGCGAGGCCGGCGCGGACCGTCAGCCTGTGGGAGAGCGCCTCGGCGTCGGCCGGCGCCTGCTTCTCGGTCGGCAGGAAGTACTCGGAGAGGCGGGTCACGGGTCCGAGAGCCTAGATGGTCGGGCACGCGGCCGCCGCGTCCGCATGGCCCGGACCGTGGATGCCGGGCGGTGCGCGCGCGAGGGGCACAGTGGCGGAGCTGAGTGGCGAAGCCACTGCCCCTTCAGCGGGTGCCGATCCGGCGACGC
>Ga0268386_10002412_pt1 | contig 13307 bp, 14 predicted proteins | sample RVTome_15_FD_200260 | JGI IMG/M metagenome (GOLD analysis project Ga0268386, IMG submission 200260) | Soil microbial communities from uranium-contaminated site in the Upper Colorado River Basin, Wyoming, United States - RVT150D86... ...
CGTCGGCCCAGCCACAGAGCTGGCCCCGCTCGCTCCACGCCGTGTCCCCGTGACGCACCAGCCAGAGCCTCACGACGACCACCATGGTCCGGACAGGAACACGGCCTGGCCCAATGCAGCACCCAAGATGAAGAGACCGATCTCGATCACCTGCTCCGTCGCCCCGAGCACGTCCCCTGTGAAACCCGAGATCCTCCTCTTCGCGATGGTCCCAACCAACAGCGCACCCGCCCCAGCGATGAAAACGAAGGCCAGTGCCCACCACCCGAGCAACGTCATGGCGATCCCTATCGCAGCGACTGATCCAGCTAAGGCAGATCGCGCCGACCGGGCATGGGAATGGGCCGCTCCGAGCCCGTCGCCCGTGGCGGCCGGCAAGGCAGCGAGCAGCGTCACGGCACCGGCACGGCTCAGGGCGTGGATCGCGGGAACCATGAGCAAGGCGGACATGGCGTCGAGGGCGCCCAGCGCGAGGACGCGGAGCATGAGGGTCAGCACCAATGCGATCACACCGAAGGAACCGTGAGTGGGGTCCTTCATGATTCTGAGCGTCTCCTCCCGATTCACGCCGGCACCGAAGGCGTCTGCGGTGTCGGCCAGGCCGTCTTCGTGGAGCGCGCCGCTGATCAGCACGCCCACGGCCGTGGCCAGCGCGGCCGCCAACAGATCAGGGACAACCCAAAGGAGCAGTGCGTATGAAGCGGCGACGGTGACTCCGATCATGGCTCCGACAACCGGGAACCACGGCACCGACCCAGCCAGGTCCTCTTCGGCAGGATCACCGGCCCCGACCGGGACCCGGGTCAGGAATCGGATGGCCGCTGCCAACTGGCTCACAGCCCCCACTCCTCGAATGTGGCCACCTCGTTGACAGCCCTCGTCGCAAGTCGCACTAACGGCAGGGCGGCGAGGGCTCCCGTTCCTTCGCCCAGCCGCAGACCAAGATCGATGAGAGGCTGCTTGCCCAACTTGTCCAGGAGTAATCGATGACCGGATTCCGCCGAGCAATGGCCGGCAAGAGCGTGATCGAGCGCCCCAGGCCTGGCCACCTCGAGGGCAGCGCATGCGGAGGTGACGACGAACCCGTCGAGGATCATCGGGATCGAACGTGTCCTGGCCTCGAAGGTGGCCCCGGCGATCGCCACCAGCTCGGACCCGCCCACCTGCCTGAGGACCTCCAGCGGCCCGGCACCTTCCACCCGCCGCTGTGCGGCCCGTACCAGGGCCGTCTTTCGGTCGAGGGTGGCGTCATCGATCCCTGTCCCCCGCCCTGTCCAGAGCTCGGCGTCGCCACCGAACAATCCGGAGCACACCGCTGCTGCCGCCGTCGTGTTGCCGATACCCATCTCGCCCAGGACGAGGAGATCGACCTCCGCCCCCAGCCCCTTCACCGCATTCCCACCTGCCTGCCAACACTCGTCAAATCCCTCCGTTGTGAGGGCCGGCTCGGTCGAGATGTCGCCTGTCGGGCGACCGACGCCGACGTCCACGACGGAGACCGTTGCCCCCACCTCGGCTGCCATGACGTTGGCAGTAGCAACTCCTGCACGCAAGGCATCGACCATCGAGCGGGTGATGGCGGCCGGATAGGCGCTGACCCCGGCGGAGGCAACACCGTGATCGCCGGCGAACAGCACGACGTGAGGCGATTCGACTGCGGGCACGTCCGTGCGTTGCCATCCGGCCAGCCAAACCGCGACGTCGTCGAGCCTCTGCAAAGCTCCAGCAGGGCGGAGGACTCGCTCTGCGCGCTCTCGGACGCGCCCCGCGCTATCCGCGTCGGGCTCGGGGAAATTCCCCGGCAAAGCGGCTATCAGATCACCCATCCCAGCTCTGATCCAAGACCTCCCCGACTTTCGACACCGGGATCACGCCGCCGGCCACAGTCAGCAGCACCCGGCCGGCCGCATCAGCCCAGATCGCGTTGACCGTGCCCAACAGATCGCGGTACTGACGGGCCATCGCGTTCATGGGGACGATCCCCGAGCCGACCTCATTGCTCACGACCACCGTCAGCGCGGGCCGGGCAGCGGCAACAGCGGCTGCGGCGGCGGCTCTACTCTCGATGTCGGGTAATTCCAGGTGCTGTCCCATCAGGTTGGACACCCACAATGTGATGCAGTCGATCAGGACGGCGGTGCCCGGGTGAAACCCGGCTAGTGCACCTTCGAGATCGGTCGGCTCCTCGACCACGCGCCAGTCAGAAGGGCGGGATCTGCGGTGTTGCTCGATCCTCTCGACCATCTCCTGATCGAGGGCCTCGGCGGTGGCGATCACGCCCACGGGCCCATCCCACGCCTCGACCATGGCCGCACCGAGCTTGGATTTCCCGCTCCTCGCTCCGCCCACGAGCAGCGTCAGCGATGACACCGTCTCCATCATGAGCCCCGTTTGCGACGCAACGGTGTCACGACGAGACCGGTGGCCCCCATATCGACCACGCGCACCCGGGCGTCGTAATTCTGCATGATGCTCTCCTCGGTCAGCACATTCTCGGCAGTGCCGTCGCTGACCACCGCGCCATCTCTCATCATTACCAGTCGATCTGCGTACTGGCCCGCGAGAGTCAGATCGTGGAGGGCGCTGAGCACAGTCAAGCCCTGCTCGAACCGGAGCACATCGATCAACTCGAGGACTTGCTGTTGATGTCCCACATCGAGCGCAGAAGTGGGCTCGTCGAGGAGCAGGATCTCGGATTGCTGGGCGAGGGCCCGTGCGAGAACGACACGCTGCGCCTCGCCCCCTGACAACGTGTCCACCTGCCGATCCGCCAACGAGGTGAGCTCCAATCTCTCCAAGACCCCGGCAATGACTTCCCGGTCGTGAGACGACTCGGTGCCCCAGTAAGGGACATAGGGGGTGCGGCCAATGGCCGCGTAGTCGGCCACGGTGACACCTTCCGGCAAAACCGGACGCTGGGGAAGGAACGCCACGAGCTCGGAGAGATGTCGCCGAGTCATCCCTGCAGTTGACACTGCACCGATCTCGATCTGACCCGAGTAGGGCACGAGACTTGCGACCGCGCGGAGCAGGGTCGACTTGCCGGCGCCATTGGGGCCGATCAGAGCTACCCAGGTCCGGGGCTCGATGTCCATCGAGACGCCATCGACCACCCTCCTCCCGTTGTAGGCGACCGCTACCTCGGCCAGCCCGAGACGGCTCATGAGAGCCTCCGCGCCCGCGCCAGCACGACCAGGAAGAACGGCGCCCCGAAGAACGCCGTGATGACACCGATCGGTATCTCGGCCGGAGCGAGCACGGTGCGGGCGATGAGGTCGGCGATGATCAGGAATGCGGCGCCAAAGCCCAGCGACAGCGGGAGGATGATCCGGTAGCTCGAGCCGAGGACGAGACGAATCGCGTGGGGCACGATGATGCCCACGAACCCGATCAGGCCGCTGACTGCGACCGCTGCCGCCGTCCCCAGGGTGGCTGCCGCGACGACGACGAGACGAACTCTCGCCGCCTTGATCCCGACGCTGTCGGCTTCCTCATCTCCTACCCCCATCACATCCATGAGACGCCGGTACAGGAGCAGCCCAACCGCGCTGGCGATCACGTAGGGCAGAATCAAGGTGACCTCTCCCCAGCCCACGGTGCCGAGGGCGCCCATGATCCAGGCGAATACCTCACGGAACGTCTCCGTGTTCCGTTGCTGGATGAACGTCTGAGTGGCGGTGAGGAATGCAGCGACCGCCACCCCGGCCAGGATGAGAGTGGCCGCGGCGTAGGTCCGCGTTGCCGATCGTCCCAGGACGTAGGTGACCGCCACGCCGAGGACGGCACCCGCAAAGGCTGCCAAGGGCAGCGGGCTGACGATCCACCCGCTGTCATCGGGCACGTAGGCGATGGCGAGAGTGGCGCCAAGGCCGGCGCCGGCAGCCACCCCCAACAGGTAAGGGTCGGCAAGTGGGTTGCGAAACACCCCCTGGAAGCCGGCACCCGCGATGGCCAACATCCCCCCGACCATCCCGGCGAGGACCACCCTTGGCACGCGGAGCTCCCAGAGGATCGCGGTCTGACGCACGGAAAGCCCTGAATCGATGTCGATCCCCGGCACCCGGTCCAGGATCTCGGCAATCACCGAGCCCACGGGCAGATCCACCGCACCAACCGCGATGCCGAGCACGGCGCATCCCAGGAGCACCGCCAGAACGAGGAGTGCCGATCCCCACCCGACCTTCGAGATCCGTGGGCGCCTATCCGCCTCGGAAGTCAATCTGCGATCACCCGCTCTCCGCCAGCCCCTGAACCTCCTCGACGATGATCGCCAGGTGGTCCACCACCCTCGGTCCCCAGCGGGAGGCGATGTCATCGTCCAACTCGACCACGCCACCTGTGGTCACCGCAGTCAACACATCCCAACCGGGCCGGGCAGCCACGGTTTCCAGGGACTCGCCACAACATTTGGTGTCGGCGAGGAAAATGAGATCGGGATCGGCTTCGATGATGTACTCGGCCGACAATTGCGGATAGCCGGTGTCCGCCCCCTCGGCCTGGTCGGCGATGTTGTCGAGACCGGCCAAATCGTATAGCTGACCAATGAAGGTCGTCGATGTCACCGTGAACAAGGATCCGTCCAACTCGTGGTAATAGGTATGGGCTTCCGCAGTCTCAGCAACGGCGGCGACCAGCTGGTCGATCTCCTCGCGCATGGACGTGACCAGGGCGGATGACTCGTCCGGGTGACCCGTTGCCTGACCCAGCAACTCGACCTGAGCGTAAGTGTCGTCGAGCGTTGCCGCAGCCGGATTGTGCACGACAGGGATGTCGATGGCCGTCAGAGCCGCCACGACGTCGTTGATGTCGTCGGATACGACCACGAGGTCGGGCTCGTGCGCAGCGATCGCCTCGATGTTCGGCTCGAACCCCGACAGGTCGGTGATGGGAGCCTCTTCGGGGTAATTGGAGAAGTCGTCGACGGCGACAACCTGCTCACCCGCACCTATTGCGAACAACATCTCGGTGGCAGTTGGAGCCAAAGAGACGATCCGGGTCGGGCTCTCCGGGACCGTCACTTCACCGTTCGCTGCTTGGACAGTTACCGGAAAGCCGGCGTCGGCCGCCGTCGTGGTCGGATCGGGCGCAGCAGTCGTGGTCGGGTCCGGCGCCGCCGTGTTGGTGGTGGCGACATCACCGGTGGTGGTCGTCCCACCTTCGCCAGCACACGCAGCGAACGCCAACAGGGTGAGGATCAGGATGATCCTTCGCATATGACACATCCTCCGTTATCGGAGGATGAAGAGGCCGGTGGCTTCCCTGAGCCCACGCTTCCGTCTTCATCCGAGACTTTCGTCGTGGCCCTGGAGATCAGGCGACCTGGCTCGTCCCCAGCAGATTCTTGATCGCGGGGGCTTCACAGTTGCGGGACAGCACCGGGGTCTAACCGGCTTCGCTGCCTCCGGGGCAACCCACCAAATGACAGTGGGCCCGGCCAGCATAGCCGGGCCCACCGGGAGAAACTTTCGTCAGCCGAGGTCGGGGGGGCGCTCGCTCATGGTCACCGGGACGGTCACTTCGTTGCCGTCGCGGACGACCACCAAGTCGACCGTGTCGCCAGGCTGATGGGTCTGGACCTGAGCAGCCAGATCGCCGCCATCCTGGACCGGAGCACCGTCGATGGAGATGACCAGGTCACCAACCTGGAGCCCGGCCTCGTCGGCTCCGGTGCCCGAGGTGACGTCGTCGATCAGAGCGCCGGCCTGACCCGACTCGACCACGCCGAGGGAGACTCCGAGGTACGCGTTCTGGATCTCCTCACCGGCCACGACTCGGTCGGCGATGTCGTGTGCGATGTCGATCGGCACCGCGAAGCCCACACCGTCGTTGGCGCCAGAGAGGCTGAAGATCGAGACGTTGATCCCGATTACCCGACCCTGCCGGTCGACGAGAGGCCCACCGGAGTTGCCCGGGTTGATGGCGGCATCGGTCTGAAGAACGGCGCGAGCGGATGCACCTTGCGGGATGGCCTGGTCGACAGCGGAGATGATCCCAGAGGTGACTGTGCCCTGGAGACCCCAGGGGCTACCCACGGCGATCGCCATCTGGCCGACCTGAGGGTCGTTGTCGAGCGCCAGCTCGGCCGCCGGCAAATCCGTTCGATCGACCTCGATCACGGCGACATCGGCGCCCGAGGTGCCACCGAGGACGGTGCCCTCGACCTGCTCCCCGTCGGCGAAGCGCACGGTGACGGTGTCGGAGCCCTCGACCACGTGGGCTGCGGTCAAAATCAAACCGTTGGAGTCATAGATGACCCCGGAGCCAACACCCTGGCCCGCTTGTATCTGGACCACCGACGGGAGGATCACTGCGGCGGCATCGGCCACCGGCTCCTCGCCGGGTGTCAGCTCGGTGGATGCCGCTTGCTCGTCGGACCCGGGCTCGGCGGTCCCGGCGGCGGGCACCTCGTCGTTGTCGATCGTGGTGATCAGATAGGTCGCCGCCGACGAGCCCACTACCAGCAACAGAGCAAGGAATGCCATCAGCCAAGGAGACAGGCGGGCCGAGCCGGTCTTCGCCGGCTGGACCGGGACAGCGGGCGGAGCGACCTGGGCAGGCTGCGGGCTATCGGGAATCTCCTGGGTTACCGGCACCTCTGTGGCGACAGAGCCTTGGAGAGTGGGGTTCTCGGTGCTCACCGGGCTCTGCTCGGTTGCCGACGGGGTTGGGTGCTGCGTCATTTCCTCGTTAGTCATCTCTAGAAACCTCCTGGCATGTCGAACCTATGGCTCAGGAGATCAAGCTCCTGTAAATGGTGTGAAATCTGGCGGCGAATCTTTCGCGCCGGTCTTCGGGAGCCAAACCGTCATCGTCGTGCCCGCGCCGTCGGGACCGGTCGAGGAGACCAGGGCGCCCTCGTGGCCTTGCGCGATCTGCTCCACAATGGAGAGCCCGAGGCCGATTCGGCCGCCGTCCGGCTCCTCGGGCAGCCCCGGGCCCTGGTCGGACACCGCCATCCATGCCCAATCGTCGACCACTCCAGCACCGATCCTGATCCGCGATCCGATGCCCGAGACGCCGATGGCGTTGTCGAGGAGGTTGGTGAGGGCCCGGTCGAGGGCAACAGGGACACCTTCGACCAAGGCAGGAGACACGGTGCTCTCGAGGACGATTCCCTTCTCCGCCAGGGGCTTGCCGTATTCGGAGGACTTGGCGCCCACGATCTCGGCGAGATCGAGCGCGACGGCCTGCGCCTTCCCGGTCTGGAGCCGGGCGGTGGCGAGCAGGCCATCGATCATGTCGGACATCTTCTCCGCGTTGCGCCGTACGATCCCTCCCACGTCCTGCCAGTCGGTGACGGTCGCCGTATCGTCATCGGCGACCACCTCGACATTGGAACGAATCACGGCGAGAGGAGTCCGGAGATCGTGGCTGGTGTCGGCGAGGAACCGCCGCTGGCTGGCGAATGCAAGGTCGAGCCTCTCCAGCATCCCGTCGAAGGTGGCGGCAAGCCGGGTGATCTCGTCGTCGGGTCCCTCGAGAGCGATGCGGCGGCTCAGATCGGAGGCCTGAATCTCTCGTGCCACGTTGGTGATCTCCTTCACCGGCCTGAGGACCCGGCCCGACATCACCCAGCCGACCACGATGCTGAGCAGGAACAGGGCGACCAGGGCGAGGATGGTGGCCTTGGCCACCTCGTTGAGGACGATCTCGTTGTACACCGACTCGATCATCCGTACCTCTCGGGCGGCAAGGCTGGGAAGGACGACCTCGACTCCTTCCACCACCACCTCGCGTCCGCTCCACACGTACTGTGTCATGGTCTGACCGCGCAGCCAGTTCCTGAGGGCCATGTAGACCAAGCCCAACAGAGCGCCCCCCAGACCAAAGACGATGGCCGAGTACTGCACCGAGAGGCGGAAGCGGATCGAGTTCCAGGCCTGCATCACTCACTCAACCTGTAGCCGCGGCCGGGCACTGTCGCGATCAGGGGTGGATCACCGAGTTTCTTCCGCAGGTTGCTCACCGTGACCCTCACCACATTGGTCATCGGGTCTGCCATCTCGTCCCAGACGTGCTCGAGGAGATGCTCCTGGCTGAGCACGTGACCGGCGTGGGACATGAAATAGTGCAGGAGCGAGAACTCCTTTGCCGTGAGATCGAGGGCTTCGCCGCCTCTCGTTGCCTCGAACCGGGCAGGGTCGAGCCGCAACGGGCCGACATCCAATACCGGGTCGGTGCCATCGTCCCTACGGAGCAATGCCCGCACGCGCGCCGACAACTCGGCAAACGCGAAGGGCTTGACCAGATAGTCATCGGCGCCGGAGTCGAGACCTGCCACCCGGTCCTCGACCCCATCCCGTGCCGTGAGCATCAGGATCCGCGGCCTATCGGGTTCGAGGGTTGGCAGGTCGCCACTGACCAACCGCCGGCACAAGTTGATGCCCGAGCCGTCGGGAAGGCTCCAATCGAGGCAAACGAGGTCATATCCGGCGGTGCGTAGCTTGAGATCTGCGTCGGAGGCCGACAATGCGGTGTCGACGGCGTGCCCATCGCGCCGAAGACCCCTGGCGATCGCGTTGGCCAGGTCCGGCTCGTCTTCAACTACTAGAAGTCGCACTTCTCACCAAGCTAAGAGGCGGTGGGTAACGAACTGATAAACCAAGAATCACGGTTGCTCGATACCAGTATGGGTCCAGCGACCCAACTGATAGTGAAACCGAGTGACGATGATGTGAGTCGGATACTTTGCAAATGGTCGTTACCTTCATAACCCAAGATCAAGACGGATTTCACACCTACACCGGCCACGTGGTCTCACGTGGGCCATCGACCATCGTGGTGATGCTGACCGAGCCATTCAGCATGGCAGGACGCTCGGTCCAGTTCCCCATGAAGGTCGTGGTCGAGGAGAAGGTCGTCTCCGCCTGAGACAGTCGATGACCTCGTCGGCTTCTGAACCGGCTGTTGTGGCGCGATGTTCCTAGACGCATCCACCTGGCAGGCGCTCGCCGTCGCCGGTGCCGTCGGCGGGGTTGCGGGCCTCATCGCCGGATTCGTCGCCAATGCCACCAACCTCATCGGTGCGATCCTCATCGGGATCATCGGTGGCATCGCGGCGTCGGCAATCATGAGGATCGCCGGAGCTCCTGCTATTGCCTCCGTAGGGGACGGGTTCTCTCTCGTCTGGGCCGCGGCCGGTGGTCTCCTTCTCGGCTACGTCGTCGGCCGCTCCAACTAACCGATCCCCCGGTCGGGTGCTTCGTCGCCCACAGGTGTTATCTCGACCTCCCCGACCCGCCGCCCCTCGGTGCTGCGGACGCGTAACCGCCAACCTTGGTCCTCGATCACATCGCCGCGACGCGGCAAGCGCCCAAGACGTTCCATGACGAGTCCCCCGATCGTTTCGTAATCACCTGAGGGCAGCTTCACGCCGTACCTGGCCAACTCATCGGGGCGCATGGTGCCCGCAGCGACAATCCGCCCATTCGGCTCAACCGACACCAGCTCCTGGCGTGGATCGTGCTCGTCGGCGATATCACCGACCAATTCCTCGGCGACGTCCTCCATCGTGATGATGCCCGCCGTGCTTCCGTGCTCGTCGACCACGACGGCCAGATGAGAACGGGCCTGTCGCATCTCATCCAGAACCGACCGCAGCGGAGCAGTCTCCGGGACAACCAGGGGCTCCCTGAGTCGGTCGGTGGGCAGCGGCGCCTCTCGGTCGACCTCGTCTGTCATCAAGTCCTTGACATGGATCAACCCGGCGACGTTGTCGAGATCGCCGTCATAGATCGGGATACGGGAATGGCCGGTGACTCTCATCAACTCCTGGATCCCTGCTACGGGCGTCTCCGAGGGAGCGGCCACGATGTCCGGCCGGGGAACCATCACCTCGGACGCGTCGAGATCCCCAAAGATGATGGCTCCGGTGAGCAGTCGGTGGGCGAAGTCTTCGATGACCCCTTCCTTCCTACCGGTGCCGATTATCACCGCCAGGTCCTCAGCCGAATGGCCGACTTCGAGGGCGTCCGTCGGCCGAACCCCAAAGAGACGAAGGACTCCGTTGGCGCTGGCATTGAGGAAGCCGATCAGGGGCCGGAAGATGAGGATGAAGCCGCGAAACGGCATGGCGAGCAGCACCGCTGTTCGCTCGGGGGCGGAGATGGTGATGTTTTTCGGCGCCATCTCGCCCACGACCATGTGGAGGAACACGACGATCAGGAGGGCGATGACCAGGGAGATGCCGTGAATCACGTTCTCCGAGAGCGGGAGGAACCCGAGGCCCAACTCGAAGATGGAGGCAACGGCGGGCTCGGCCACCGCCCCCAGCACGAGCGAAGCCATGGTGATGCCGAGTTGGGCAGCGGCCAGGCTGAGAGTGAGGTTCCTGTTCAGGCCAGCGGCGATATGAGCCGACCTCCGGGGTATCTGCTCGAGGACATTGCGCCGGGCTGTGATGTAGGCGAACTCGGCGGCGACGAAGAAGCCGTTGGCCAGGAGGAGCAGGACCAGCCAGAGAAGGGCGGGCCAGTTCACCGGTCGTCCCCTTCCCGATCGCTGGACCGGGTGACGCGCACCTGATCCACCCTGTGCCCGTCCATGGACAGCACCTCGAAGGACGTGTCCCCGATCCGGATCACCTCGCCCACATGGGGGAAGCGCCCGAGCTCGGCGACCAGGAAGCCGCCCAGCGTCTCATAGCGGCCCTCGGGCCACTCGAACTCGATCAACTCTTCGACTTCGTGACGGTGAAGGAGCCCGGAGAGAACCTCGACCTCTTCCTTCTGGGACTCGGCGACGGGCTCGGTGTCGTACTCGTCTGCGATCTCGCCGAAGATCTCCTCGAGGAGGTCCTCGATGGTGACGATGCCGGCAGTCCCGCCGTATTCATCGACGACCACCGCCATCCCCCGCCCCGCCGACTGGAGTTGGGTGAGCAGGTACTCGAGCGTGCTCGTCTCGGGGACCTGGAGGGCCGGCTTGGTCAGCTCTCCCACCGGGGTGAGCGGAATCCTCGACTCGGGTACGTTGAAGCTGTCCTTCACGTGCACGACGCCGACGATGTCATCGAGGTCCTCATCGAAGACCGGAAATCTGGAGTGACCGGTCGCAGCCGAAGCTCGGCGCAGCTCGGAGACCGAGTCGTGGCGGCTGAGGCCCACGACCGAGACCCGGGGAACCATGGCATCTCCTGCGACCTTCTCGGTGAATGTGATGGCCCGGGTCAACAGCTCCATCTCGTTGTCGTCGAGGCGACCCTCCTCACCCGACGATCGGATCATCAGCTCCAGCTCTTCCATAGACCGAACACCGGCCAGCTCCTCCCTGGGCTCGATGCCGAGCTTTCGGACCGTCCAGTTCGCCGACTCGTTGAGGAAGACGATCAGACGCCGGAGCACCCTGTTGACCACCTGGAGCGGTATGGCGAACCAAACCCCCGTGAAATAGGGCCTGGCAATGGCCAGGTTCTTCGGCACCAACTCGCCAAACACCATGGCCGCACCCGTGGCCAGGATGAAGGCGATGATCAGCGACACGGCGGGAGCGGACGTCTCGGTGACGAACGGAAGAGAGGAGATCCCCGGTTGGATGAGCCTGGCCACCGTCGGCTCGGCAATGGCGCCGAGGATCAGCGACGTCACCGTTATCCCCAGTTGTGCCCCGGAGAGCTCGAAAGAGAGGTTGCGTAGCGAGACCAGGATGCGCCGCGCTGAACGATCACCATCCTCCGCCTTCCGCTCCACGTTGCTGCGGTCGACCGCAACGAGGGCGAACTCGGCCGCCACGAAGAACCCGGTGAGAAGGATGAGCAGGACGACCGCGCCCAACCCAAGGAAGGTACTAATGGATTGGCTCCGGGCTCACGGTTCGCACAAGGATAAGTCTGGCGACGGGCGGCGTGGTTTGTGGCCGTGGTCGCGGTGGTAGGTGCCGATGGAAGCCATGCCAAAGTACCTCGTCAACCAGGCTGCCGTAGCCAAGGCGGAAGAGCTGATCGAGGCTCGTCAGTACGTGGTGCGCAGCGAATGGTCCGAGGTGCAGCCAAACGCCGCATCGGAGAACGAATTCCTCGAGCGCAACGATTGGGAGGCGTACTCCCTATGGCATCTCGGGCTGACGGACGGAGCACCGGATGAGACCAAGGCCCGGTATGCGTTCGTGTTCGGTGACCTGCGCCGTCTCCATCGGAGCGGGCTGATGGCGTGTCGCTTCCGGGCGACGCAGTGGGACCACAAGGAGATCGAGTTGGCGTCCCACGATCTGATCCAAAAGCTGGACGCCCGCCGAGCGTCAAACTAGAACCTAAGCCCTACAACCTTTGACGCTGAGACGACGGAATCGTCTCAGCCGACAGCCCCCGCCTCGATCATGTTGAGCTCGATGAGCCGGTTCATCTCCACCGCGTACTCCATCGGGAGCTCTTTCACGATGGGCTCGATGAACCCGGCGACGATCATCGACGTCGCCTGGTCCTCGGTCAGACCACGAGACATCAGATAGAAGAGCTGGTCCTCGCCCACCTTGGACACGGTGGCCTCGTGACCGATCTCGGCATCGTTCTCCTCGATCTCCATGTACGGGTAGGTGTCGGAGCGACTGTCTTCGTCGAGGATCAGGGCGTCGCAGCGCACGAACGACTTGGCGTTCTCCGCGCCCGGCTCGACCCGGACTAGCCCCCGGTAGCCGGACCGACCCCCGCCCTTCGCGATCGACTTGGAGACGATGGTGGAGGTGGTGTCAGGGGCGACGTGGATGATCTTGGCCCCGGCGTCCTGATGTTGGCCCTCGCCGGCAAAGGCGATGGAGAGGACCTCACCATGGGCGCCCGGTTCCATGAGCCAAACCGCCGGGTACTTCATGGTGAGGCGGGACCCTAAATTGCCATCCACCCATTCCATGGTGGCATTTCGGTAGGCGGCGGCTCGCTTGGTGACCAGATTGAACACGTTGTTCGACCAGTTCTGGATCGTGGTGTAGCGGCAGCGCCCGCCTTCCTTGACCACGATCTCGACGACCGCGGCGTGGAGTGAATCCGTGGTGTACACGGGAGCACTACAGCCCTCGACGTAGTGAACGTAGGCGCCTTCGTCCACGATGATCAGGGTCCGCTCGAACTGGCCCATGTTCTCCGAGTTGATCCGGAAATAGGCCTGCAACGGCTGGTCGACATGCACCCCCGGCGGTACGTAGATGAACGAGCCTCCCGACCACACCGCCGAGTTGAGGGCGGCGAACTTGTTGTCGTTGGGCGGGATGATCGTCCCGAAGTACTCCTTGACGATCTCGGGATACTCCCTCAGGGCCGTGTCCATATCGGTGAAAAGGACGCCCAGCTTCTCCAGGTCCTCACGGTTGCGGTGGTA
>Ga0268386_10002413_pt1 | contig 13304 bp, 8 predicted proteins | sample RVTome_15_FD_200260 | JGI IMG/M metagenome (GOLD analysis project Ga0268386, IMG submission 200260) | Soil microbial communities from uranium-contaminated site in the Upper Colorado River Basin, Wyoming, United States - RVT150D86... ...
CACCTCGTCGGGGAGGAGGCTGTCGGGGTGCCGGAGTCGCAATCCGGAGAGGTGTCCGAGGACCTGGGGCCCGGTCGCCGCGGCATCCTCCCAGCGTGCCCGACGCACGACCTCCGAAAACGACTCGCGCTCGGACCGTTTGGCCTTTCTGAGCTTCTCGTAGGCGTCCAGCTCGAGGGTGATGGTCTTGGTCGCCATGCATGAGCAATACACGACCGCACCTGGAGTGGTCGACCCCGCGTTCATCTCAAGTCAAAGCAGGCGGGAGCCCCAGCTCCTCGAGGAGCCTCGGACGTGTGAGGCCGTCGCCAGAGGGGCGGATTCAGCCGGCGGTCCGGGCGAACTGGTCCCAGTCCATCTTCGGGTCGAAGACCTCCTTCGAGCGGAGGAGCTTCTCCCAGGTCACCGTCTTGCCGGTGTAGGCGGCCGTCCGTCCGAGAATGCCCGCGAGGGCGGACTCCGCGCCGTCGGCGAGCTCGTTGACGAAGCGCCCGCTCGCGATGCCGTCGACGAACGCCTTCTGCTTGTTGGGGTCGGCGTCGTCGAGGGCGCCCCGGAAGGTGCCGGTGGCGGCGAGGGCGGGGTCGGCGGGCTCCACCTGGAGCCCGGGGTACTCCCACTCCGTCTCCCCCGAGATCCGGACCGGCGCGTCGTAGCGCGCCTCCGCGCAGCCCTTCGTGCCGTAGTACTGCATCCCCACCCCCCACGCGGCCTCGCCGAACTGGGTCGAGGCGAAGCTGACGTGGACGTCGCCCGGCCAGGTGTAGACGCAGTTGAAGTGGCCCCAGCAGTCGCCGTGGTCGGTGCGCCCCGCCCGCCCGCCCGACCCGACCGCCTTCAGCGGGTGGGCCTTCAGCACCCAGTTGGTGACGTCGAGGATGTGGACGTTCTGCTCGACGATCACGTCGCCCGAGAGGACCCGGTCGTAGACCCAGTTGCGCAGCCGGCGCTCCGGGGGGGTCGCCTCGGGCCACTCGGGCCGCTTCAGCCGCGAGGCGAAGTAGTGGACCTGGCCGGAGACCGGACGGCCGATCTGGCCGTCGTGGATCCGCTTCACGAGCTCCACGTAGGGCGAGGCGTGCCGGATCTGGAAGCCCACCGCGAGGCTGAGCCGGCCCTCCGCCCGCTCCCCGAGCGCCTTCACCTTCTTCGCCCCCGGCACGTCGACCGCCACCGGCTTCTCGAGGTAGACGTGCTTCCCCGCGGCGATCGCGGCTTCCAGGTGGAGCGGGTGGAAGTAGGGCGGGGTGGCGACGTAGACGGCGTCCACCTCCTTGCAGGCGAAGAGCTCCTGGTAGGCCTTCGGACCCCGGTAGATCCGGGAGGGGTCGATCGCGGGCTTGCCGTGCTTCGCCGACGCCTCGTCCAGCTTCGCCCGTCCCTTCTCGAGCTGGTCCGCGAACATGTCGCCGATCGCGGTGACCACCGCGTTCGTGTGCTCGAGGAACGAGGCGGCCACGTTGCGCCCCCGGCCCCCGCAGCCGAGCACGCCCAGCCGCACCGCCGAGTTGGCCTGCGACCCCCAGACGAGGCTCGGCTTCAGGATCGTGACCCCGGCGGCCGCGGTCGCCACCCCCAGGAAACCGCGACGGTCCACGCGCGTGTCTTTCCCATCGTTCACCGCGTCACCTCCTCAATGTATGGCCGGAAGAAGGCCCGGGCCACGCGGCCGGTTCCGTGGCGCCCCGGATCGACGGGGCTAATTGGTCCCATCTCCCGCGCGATGTCAAGCCCCCTCCCGGACCGACCCTCTTGCGAGGGCTCTACCTGCCCTTGACGTCGCGCGAACCGCGGAGACCGTAGAGACCTCCTGACGCGCGCCGCGCGAGAAGCCGGGAGGTCACCGACGCCGGGGGCAACGTGACCTTCACGACCATCTACCCGGCTGGTACGCCGGGCGGGCCACCCACATCCACGTGAAGGTCTACGTCAACGCGGCGGTGGTGAAGACGACCCAGGTCGCGTTCCCGGAGGACGTGACCGCCGCGCTGTACGGCTCGGGGGTCTACGCGCCCAAGGGCCAGAGCCCCACGAGGAACGCCTCCGACAACGTCTTCTCCGACGGCACCCAGACCGAGATGGCGAGCGTCTCCGGCGGCGCCGACACGGGCTACGACGCGAGCCTGACCATCGTGATCGCGGTGTAGAGTCCTCCGGCGTTCCCCCGGGGAACGCCGGGCCGTTTCCGTTCCCGGGCCGAACTTCCCCGGGGCGTCCGCCTAGAACACGAACCGCGCGCCGAACTGGCCGGTGCGGGGCACCCCGCCCGGGCGGAGGGCGGTGACCACGAGGAAGTTCGTGGAGCGCAGGTCCCCGGTCGGGTTCGCGAAGTTCGCCCGGTCGGTCAGGTTGAAGACCTCGCCGAACAGCTCGAGCCGCCGCTCCCCGAGGCGGATCTGGTAGCCCAGCCGCAGATCGACCTGGAAGAAGCTCGGTCCGTAGGCGCCGTTCCGGCCGCCGTCGTTGTCCACGGTGATGGCGTTGTCGCCCGTGCCCGAGTACGAGCCGGCGGGCAGCGGGTCGAACAGCTCGCCGTTCTGGTCGGGGTCGCTGTTCGTGTCCTGGATCGTGAAGGGGAGGCCGGAGAGATAGCGGACGACCGCGCTCACCGTGAGGCCGCCCGTCTTGGGGACGATCGCGGAGCCGCTCAGGACGAGGTTGTGCCGCCGGTCGATGTTGGTGGGGCCCTCGTTGGCGTCGAGCCGCATGTCGTCCAGGAAGTGGAGCTGGCTGGTCGGGATCCCCACCCCGGCCGTGTTGCCCCGGGAGCTGGACAGGGTGTAGGACGCCCGGAAGCGGTAGCTGTGGGCCCACCGCTTCTCGGCGAAGAGCTGGAGGGCGTCGTAGTCGGTCTCCCCGGCGTTGACGGGGGCCCGGACCTGGGCGACGTAGTCCGGGTCCACCCGCACCACCCGGCCGGTGCGGGAGGTGTCGACCCGCACGCCCGGGTTCAGCTCGTCGAGCATGAGCTGGTTCCGGTTGAAGCAGTGGATGTAGTCGAGCCCCACCGACAGGTTCGAGGAGAGGGCGCGCTCCACTCCGACCGAGAGCTGGTCCGTGCGGGGAATCCCCCGGTCCGGGCTGTCGAAGGTCACGATCCCCGTGTTCTTGACCCGGCTGCCCGGGGGGAAGAGCTGGTCGAGGAGCGCCCGGTCCACCACCGGGCCGTTCGCGAGCAGCGGGTCGGTGGGACGCTCGCCCTGGGACGGACCCGGATCGGCGGCGTTCGCGGGGAAGGTCCGGAGGAAGGAGGTCGATAAGGCCCCATTCGAGATGATGGCCGTGATCAGCTCGAAGTGGGTCTTGTCGTAGAAGCGGCCGTACCCGCCCCGCACCACCGTGTTGCCGTCGCCGGTGACGTCCCACGCGAAGCCCACCCGGGGGGCGAGGTTGTCGCCGTCCACCGGGTAGTCCCCGGGATCGGAGATCATCGGGTTGTCCACCTCGCTCAGGGGGATCCTCTCCAGGTCGTAGCGCAGGCCGAGGCTCAGGGTCAGCCGGGGGTTCAGCTTCCAGTTGTCCTGGAGGAAGGCCCCCAGGTAGTGGGCCTTCATGTAGTAGCCCTGGGGCCCGGGGACCCGGATCTGCAGCCGCTCGGGATAGGTGCTGAAGTCGTTCTCGTCGAACGGGGTGTCCCCCCGGAAGCTGAACGCCCCGTTCATGAACCCCTGGTCGGTGAAGTCGTTGTCGGAGTACTGGTACTGGAAGCCGAAGCGGATGTTGTGGTCGCCCTTCTTGCCGGGGACGAACCAGGAGAAGGTGTCCTCCACCTGGAAGCCGTTGTTGACCCGGGCCTGGGCCACCTCGCTCTGCTGGTCGACGTAGGTCAGGAAGCGGAGCTGGGGGAGGAGCGCCGACTGGTTCCTCCCGTTGCCGTTGAAGCCGGGGTTCCCGAAGGACACGTCCTCCTGGGTCCAGGCCAGGCGCAGGGTGTTGAGACGGGTGGCGCCGAGGGTGCGGTTGAAGGTGACCACCACGCTCTGGTCCAGGTCGTCCTCCTCCCGGGCCGAGGCCAGGGAGACCGGGAGGGCCACCCCGCCCACCACCACCGGGATGATCTGGTTGTACTGGGGCGAGTGCTCACGGAGCCAGCGCACGTTCCAGGTGGTGGCGGCGTTGATCTGGTGGTCGAAGCGCACCACCGTGTTCCAGACCCGGGTCTCGGTGGTGGGGGAGGCGTTCAGGCCGGGGCGGGCGGGGATGTTGATGGTGCGGTCGTCGTCGATGATCACCCGCTCCAGGCTCGCGAAGAAGTGGGCCTTGTCCCGGACCACCGGACCGCCGAGGGTGAAGCCGTACTGCTGGTTCCGGGTCTCCGGCTTGGGGAGGTCGTTCTGCTTGGCGAAGTAGCTCTTGCTCGTGAGGCTCGCGTCCTGGATGAAGGCGAACACGCTCCCCCGGAAGGCGTTGCTCCCCTGCTTGGTGATGGCGTTGACGATCGCCCCGGTGGTCCGCCCGAACTCGGCGTCGAACTGGTTGGTGATGACCTGGAACTCCTGGATGGCCTCGATCGGGGTGCGGGCCTGGGTCCCCGCGCGCTGGCCGATCACGTCGTCGTTGTTGTTGGCCCCGTCGAGGAGGTAGTTGTTGTTCCGGGAGTCCTGGCCGTTGACGCTGATGGAGTCCGAGCCGAAGGACTCCGTGCTGATGTTGGGGGTCACCCCGGGGAGGAGGCCGATGAAGCCGATGAAGTTGCGGTTGATGGACGGGAGGTCCAGAAGCTCGCGGTCGGCGATGTTGCCGCCGACCTCCTTGGACGTGATGTCCACGATGGGGGCGGCCGCGTCCACCGTCACCTCCTCCTCCATCGCCCCCACCTCGAGGCCGATGTCCACCGTGGAGGTCCTGCCGACCTCGAGACGGAGGTCTCGCCGGGTGAACTTCTTGAAGCCGGACAGCTCGGCGCTCAGCTCGTAGATGCCGGGAGCCACCCCGCCGACGAAGTACGAGCCGTCAAGGCTCGACTGCGTCCGGCGGAAAGTGCCGGTGTCCTGGTTCCGGGCGACCACGGCGGCCCCGGGGACCGCGGCTCCCGAGGCGTCGCGGACGCTCCCCCGCAGCTCGGCGGTGGCCTGCTGGGCGGGGGCGTCGGGGGGGACCGCGCACGTCACGACGAGGCCGGTCAGGAGGCCGGTCAGGGCGTTTCTCACCTTCATGGGTCACCTCTCCGTCCGGGAATGGCGGGACACCACTCCCTCGATTCAATGCGCCCCCCGGTCGACTTCGTCGTGGGTCGTCTGCCGCACAGTCTGGTTCCGCCTCCCCGGGCTCCACAATCCGCCGAACGGCGGACACCCGTCAGGGAGCCCGTCGTTCAAATCCCTGGCCGCACGGGCCTTGACCGCCCGGGCTAGAATCAGGCGAGAGTCCCCCCCGGGCAGGACGGCGACGAAAGGCGAAAGGGGTCGGGCAGCATGGCGAGCCAGATCGCCCTGGGACGCCTGCTCGAGGCGTCCCGTGCGCTCGAGAACGAGGAGGAGGTCGTCCGCCTGGCGGCCGAGGCGATGTGGGAGGCCTGCCCGCGCGGCCTGGGCCTCGTCTACACGATCCGGGGCCGCCCGGCGAAGGCGGTGGGCGCGGCCGCGGGGGTGGTCGACGGCGCGGCCGCGGGCTTCCTGGACCTCGATCGGTTCCGCCGCCTCTACGAGGACGCCGCCCTCTACTACGATCGCTACCGGGTCGAGCGCAGCCAGCGCGAGCACTGGATCGACCTCCCCCGGCCGTGGTTCCGGAGCAGCGACTTCTACCCGGTCTTCCGGCCCTTCGGCGCGATGGGCCGTCGCCTGGCCTGCGTCGGCTCCCACCCCGTGGGCTGCCTCGGGGTGCTCCTCCCGGACGGCCAGCCCGACCTGACTCCGGAGGAGCAGGCCCGGGCCCGGGTCGCGGCCGGCCGGGCCGCGGGGGCGGTGCGCCTGGCCGCCCTCCTCGCCCAGGCCCGGCCCTCCCTCGACGCGGTGGACCACCTCATGGGAAGCCGGCGCGACGCCGCCTTCCTGCTCTCGGCCGGCGGGCGGATCCTCGCCAGCTCGCCGGCGGGGCGTCAGGCCCTGGCGGCCCGCGACGGCCTCGCCGGCCGCCTCGCCGCGGCGGTCCGCTCGGCCCGCAGCCAGGCGTACAGCATCACCGACCCCGTCCTCGGCCGGGAGCTGCACGTCACCCCCTGCTCTCCCCGGGGGGCGTCGTCGGCCTACCTCGCCGTCCTCGGCGCCTCCCGCCCCCGCGAGCGGGACCTCCTCAGCCCGCGCCAGACCCGGCTCCTCGACCTGCTCGCCCTCGGCCTCGGCAACGCGGCCATCGCCGAGCGCATGGGCATCGCGGCCTCCACGGTCAAGACGATGCTCGAGCGGCTCTACCGGCGGGCCGGAGTGTCCGGGCGGGTGGCCCTGCTCCGGTGGGCCGGGTCCGCGGACCCGTCGTAGAATCCTCCCCCGCGCCTCCACGCAAGAGGGCGGAAAGGCGGCCGACCATGGGCAGGAGAAGCGGACCGGGGACGGGAGCCTCGCGATGACCGAGTTCGGGACGATCGCGCCCGCCGCCTCCCCGGACACGATCCCTCCGGTGAGCGGCCTCGTGGTCCTGGTCACCGGCGCCTCCTCGGGCATCGGGCAGCGGCTGGCGGAGACGATGTCGGCGAGGGGGCACCGGGTCTTCGCGGGCAGCCGGCGGCCGGGGAACGGCTCATCGGCGAGGGTCCTGCCCCTCGACGTGCGCGACGACGGCTCGGTCGCGGCCGCCGTGGGGACGGTGCTGTCCGAGGCCGGCCGCATCGACGTGCTCGTCAACTGCGCCGGCTACCTGCACGAAGGCCCCCTCGAGGAGCTGACCCTCGACGAGCTGAAGGCCGTCTTCGACACCAACTTCTTCGGGACGGCCCGGATGGTGGCGGCGGTGCTCCCCGGGATGCGGGCGCGGCGGCGGGGACACCTGGTCAACGTGAGCGCGCTGGCCGGGCTGCTCGCGATGCCGTTCTGGGGGGCCTACTGCGCGAGCAAGGCCGCCCTCGAGGCCTACTCGGAGGCGCTGCGCCAGGAGGTCAAGCCCCTGGGGATCCGCGTCTCGCTGGTGGAGCCGTCCTTCTTCCGGACCGCCCTCGCCGGGAGGAAGCGGCGCACCGCGGGCACGATCCCCGACTACGACCCCCACCGGCAGCGGATGCTCGCCGCGCTGGAGGAGGAGGAGCGGCGGGCCCCCGAGCCGCGGGAGGTGGTCGACCTCATGGTCCGGATCGTCGAGAAGCCCTCGACCCGCCTGCGCCACCTCGTGGGCCGGGGGGGGAAGAACTACGTGCTGCGGCGGATGATGTCGGAGCCGATGTGGGACGCCGCCTTCCGCCGCCACTGGCGGCTGGACGGCCAGCGCCGGCCGGGAACGGGCACCGGCTCCTGACGAGCGTGACCCGCTCGGACCAGGCCCGGGTCCGCCGGATCCTCGACCGCTACCGCCGGCTCATCCTGCTCGGCAGGGTGCGGCTGCCGCTGGAGGCCGCCCGCCGCCTCGTGGGCCCGGACTGCGCCTACCACCTCTACTTCCGTCACCGGCCCGCCCGGTCCGCCTCCCGGCGACCGCGGCGCCGGAACGCTCAGGCGTCCCGGTGATCGCGGAAGAAGCGCGCGAGGGCGGTGCGCCGGGCCTCCCCCACCGAGGCCCGGAGCTGCCGCATCTCGGGCTCGGAGAGGGCCTGGAACGAGCGGGCGAGCTGGACGTTCCGGTCGAGCAGCTCCGGCTTCGGCATGCCCACGGTGGCCAGGGAGACGGGGAGGGAGAGCGCGTAGTAGAGCAGCTTCTCGGGAGGCGCCTCGTCGATGAGCCGGTCCTGCCCGAACACCTTCATCGCGATCACGCCCATCCCCTTGGCGGCCGCCACCGGGAGGGCGAGCGCCTCGTAGCTCGCCTCGGCCATCTTCACCGGGTTCGGTCCGGAGGCGTCGAACTGCATCCGGGCCCGGGCGACGTTCAGGGCCATCTGCACGCAGTCGAAGTCGTGGCGCTCGAGGGCCACCTTCATGGACGCCGGGTCGGCGTGGCCGGTGATCCCCGCGAAGCGGGTCACCTTCTGGTCGCGGGCCTCCATCACCACCCGGAGGACGCCGTCCTTCGCCTCGACCGCCGCGAGGTCGTCGAGGCTCTCCAGGCTGTGGACGTGGAGGACGTCGAGGTGGTCGGTCTTGAGCCGCTTGAGGCTCAGCTCGAGCTGGCGCCGGGCGTCGTCGCCCTTGCGGGCCCCGAGCTTGGTCTGGAGCAGGACCTCCTTGCGGCGCGTCGCCATGAGGCGCCCCACCCGCTCCTCGCTGCGCCCGTTGCCGTAGCTGTGGGCGGTGTCCAGGTAGGTGATCCCGAGGTCGATCGCGCGGCCGAGGACGGCCACCGCCTCGTCGTCGTCCTCGTAGGCCATGTAGCGGCTCCCGCAGCCGAAGGCCAGGATCGGCACCTTCACCCCGGTGCGGCCGAAGTCGCGGGTCGGGAGGGGTGAGTCGCCGAGGGCCTTGACCGCCAGGGGACCGAGGGCGGCCGCGCCGAGGAACTCGCGTCTGGAGAGGGCCATTCGTCCTCCTCGATGGGCGGGCCGTCGATGACCCGCCGGCCCCATGCTAATCCCCCGTCGCTCCCCCTGGCAACGACCCCGACGGGCCTCCAGGACCTCCGCACGGAATCCCTGACGGGCCGGCAGGCCGGGGGCCGGACGGGCCGGGAGTCCGGCGCGCCTCCCGCGCCTCCCCTCCGGCCTTGCGTGAGCCGCGTCCCATGGACTAGGCTCGGACGCTCGCGAAGGAGACCATGCCCTCTCGTCCTCGTCCGCCCTGCGCCGTGCCGGCGCGAGCCGCCTCCCTGGCCCCGCTGATCCTCCTCGCCGCCGGCTGCAGCGCGGCCGGCACGGGCGCCCCCGCCGGCCCGCCCCCCCTGCCCGTGGAGATCGCGGTCGCCCGCGCGGTGGCGGTCGAGGACGCCACCGAGTACCTGGCGACCCTGAAATCCCGCAACTCGGCGGCGATCATGCCCCAGGTCGAGGGGGAGGTCGTGGAGATACACGTCCACTCGGGCCAGCGAGTCCTTCCCGGGACGCCGCTCATGCAGATCGACCCCGCCAAGCAGCAGGCGGCGGTGACGAGCCAGGAGGACACGCTCGCCGCGAAGCGGGCCGGCCTCGAGTACGCCCGGCAGCAGTTCGAGCGGGTCGAGGGTCTCTCGGCGGCGGGGGTGGCCAGCCGGAGCGACCTCGACCAGGCCCGCGCGGCCCGGGACGCCGCCCAGGCCGAGCTGCAGGCCCTGGAGGCCCAGGTCCGCGAGCAGCGAGTGCAGCTCCGGTACCACCAGGTGCACGCTCCCACCGCGGGGATCGTCGGCGACGTCCCGGTGCGGGTCGGCGACCGGGTGACGTCCTCGACCCTCCTCACCACGGTGGACCGGCCGGGCAGCCTGGAGGTCTACGTCAACGTCCCCGCGGAGCGCGCATCCGCGCTGCGCCCGGGGCTGCCGGTGGAGGTCCTGGACGCCGACGGCGCCGTCCTCGCGCGGAGCGAGGTCTCGTTCGTCTCCCCCCGGGTGGACGACCGGACGCAGACCGTCCTCGTGAAGGCGGGGATCCCGAACGACGACCGGAAGCTCCGGACCGCCCAGTTCGTCCGGGCCCGGCTGATCTGGGGGACCCACGAGGGACCGGTGGTGCCCGTCCTCGCGGTCTCCCGGATCAGCGGCCGCTACTTCGCCTTCGTGGCGGAGGACGAGAAGGGGTCGCTGGTGGCCCGCCAGCGCCCGCTCCGGGTGGGCGAGATCGTGGGGAACGACTACGTGGTGCACGAGGGCATCCGGCCGGGGGACCGCGTGGTCGTCTCGGGGACGCAGTTCCTCGTGGACGGGGCCCCGGTGGCCCCCAAGGCCCCCGCGGGAGACGGGGCGCCCGCGGCCCCCCCGGGCTAGCCCGCCCATGTTCGTCGACTTCTTCATCCGGCGTCCCATCTTCGCCACCGTCTGCTCCCTCCTGATCATCCTCGCGGGAGCGGTGGCCATCCCCACCCTCCCGATCTCCCAGTTCCCGAGCCTCGCCCCGCCCCAGGTGGTGGTGCAGAGCGTCTACATCGGGGCGAGCGCCCAGGCGGTGGAGACCGCGGTCACCACCCCCCTCGAGCAGCAGATCAACGGCGCGGAGGGGCTCCAGTACCTGACCTCCACCAGCGGCAACGACGGCTTCAGCATCATCACCGCCACCTTCGACCTCGACCGCGACCCCGACCTCGCCGCGGTGGACGTCCAGAACCGCGTCAACGTCGCCCTCGGGCGGCTCCCCAACGAGGTCAAGCAGACCGGCATCGTCGTCACCAAGACCTCGACGAACTTCGTCTTCGGGGCGGCGGTCTACTCCGAGGGGAACCGCTACGACACCCAGTTCATGAGCAACTACCTCGACCTCTACGTCAAGGACGCCCTGAAGCGGGTGGACGGGGTCGCGGACGTGTTCATCTTCGGGGAGCGGCGCTACGCGATGCGGCTGTGGCTGGACCCCGCCCGGACCGCGAGCCGGGGGCTCACCGCCTCGGACGTGGTGGCGGCGCTGCGCGAGCAGAACGTGCAGGTCACCGCCGGCCAGGTGGGCCAGCCTCCCTCCCGGCCCGGCCAGTCCTTCCAGATCAGCGTGCGCGCGGTGGGCCGCCTGAGCGAGCCCGCCGAGTTCGAGGACATCATCGTGAAGGTGGCGGAGGACGGCACCCTCGTGCGCCTCCGGGACGTGGGCCGGGTGGAGCTGGGGGCGGAGGACTACAGCTCCGACCTCCAGTTCAACGGCCAGGACTCCGTCGGGCTCGGGATCACCCAGCTCAACACCGCGAACGCCCTCGCGGTGGGCCGGGCCTCCCTCGCCGAGCTGGACCGGCTCTCCGAGCGCTTCCCCCCCGGGATGAAGTACCGCCTCGCGTTCGACGCCACCGACGTGGTCAACGAGTCGATCCGGGAGGTGCTCTTCACTCTCGGCCTCGCGGTGGCCCTCGTCATCCTCGTGATCTTCCTCTTCCTGGAGGACTGGCGGAGCACCCTCATCCCCTCCGCGGCCATCCCGGTCTCCCTCGTCGGGACCTTCGCCTTCGTGAAGCTCTTCGACTTCTCGATCAACACCCTCACCCTCTTCGGCATCACCCTCGCCACCGGCCTCGTGGTGGACGACGCGATCGTGGTCATCGAGAACATCGAGCGGCACATCAGGGAGGGGGAGAAGGACGCGCGCAAGGCGGCCTCCGCGGCCATGCGGGAGGTCACGGGGGCGGTGATCGCCACCTCCCTCGTGCTCGTGGCGGTGTTCGCCCCGGTCGCCCTCTTCCCGGGGACGACGGGGACGCTCTACCGCCAGTTCGCCCTCACCATCGCCTTCTCGATCTCGATCTCCTCGTTCAACGCCCTCACCCTCACCCCCTCCCTCTCGGCGCTGCTCCTCGGGCGCGCCCCCGGCAAGAAGGGCCGATTCTTCACCGGGTTCGACCGGGTGGTCGCGCGCGCCACCGACTGGTACACCTCGTCCCTCCGGCGCTTCCTCGGGCGCCCCCGGCTCGCGGTGGCCCTCTTCCTGGCCAGCCTCGGCCTGACCTGGCTCGTCTACGGGCTGGTCCCGCGCTCCTTCGTCCCCGACGAGGACCAGGGCTGGGGGATGGTGGTGGTCCAGGCCCCGGCCGGGGCCTCGCTCGAGTACACGAAGGACGTCAACCGGCAGGTCCAGGACGTCCTCGCCACGGTGCCGGAGATCGACACGGTCTTCGCGATCACCGGCTTCAGCTTCGGGGGGACCGCCCCGAACCGCGGCCTGATCTTCTACGGCCTCGATCCGTACTCGGAGCGGACACGCTCCGACCAGTCGGCCCAAGCGGTGATCGAACGGCTCCGGGGGCCGCTCTTCGGGGTCACCGGCGCCATCGTCATCCCGTTCCTCCCTCCGGCCGTGCAGGGCCTGGGGGCGTTCGGCGGCTTCCAGTACGTCCTGCAGGACCAGGGGGGAAACACCCTCGAGGATCTGGCCCGGGTCACCCAGGAGGTGGTGCGGGAGGGGAACGCCCACCCCGACCTGGGCGGCCTCTTCACGAGCTACACCGCGAGCGACCCCCAGCTCGTCCTGACCATCGACCGCGACGGGGCGAAGGCGATGGGGGTCCCCCTCCACCAGATCACCGACGCCCTCCAGGTCTACATGGGGTCGGCCTACGTCAACGACTTCGACTTCATGAACCGCTCCTACCGGGTCTACGTCCAGGCCGACACCCAGTTCCGGGCCGAGCCCCGGGGGATGCGCCAGCTCTACGTGCGCTCCGACGAGGGCACGATGGTCCCCCTCGACGGCCTCGTCCGCCTCGAGCAGGCCGCCACCCCCCAGGTGATCAGCCACTACAACCTCTTCCGCTCCGCCGAGGTCTCCGGCTCGGCCGCTCCCGGGAAGAGCTCGGGGGAGGCGATCGCGGCCATGGAGGACCTGAGCCGCCGGGTCCTCCCCCGGGGCTTCGCCTACGAGTGGACCGGGCTCTCCCGGGAGGAGCTGGAGGCGGGGGGCACGACCGCGATCCTATTCGGCCTCGGGACCCTCGTCGTCTACCTCACCCTCTCGGCGCAGTACGAGAGCTTCGTCCTGCCCTTCATCATCCTGCTCTCGGTCCCGGTGGCTCTCCTCGGGGCGGTCTTCGCCCAGTGGGTCCGCGGCCTGCAGAACGACATCTTCTGCCAGGTGGGCCTCATCATGCTGGTGGGCCTCGCGAGCAAGAACGCGATCCTCATCGTCGAGTTCGCCGAGCAGCTCCGGGAGCGCGGGCTCACCGTGCTCGAGGCCGCGGTGGAGGCGGCCCGGATCCGCCTCCGGCCGATCCTGATGACCTCGTTCGCGTTCATCCTGGGGGTGGTCCCCCTGATGGTCGCCCACGGGGCCGGCCAGGCGGGGCGGCACTCGGTGGGGACGACGGTGTTCGGAGGGATGATCGCGTCCACCCTCCTCAACCTCTTCTTCATCCCCGTGCTGTACCTCGTCGTGGAGGGGACGCTCGAGCGTCGCCGGACGCGGATCGAGCCGTGACCCACCCGCCCCCTCGCCCGGGCCGCCGCGGCAGGCGGGCGGCTAGTCGGAAGTTCCCGGCTAGTCCAGGCGGAGCGACTTCACCTTGATGCGGTCGCCCTCCCGCTCCCCCTCGATGGTGGCCCGGATGTGGTCGGTCTTCTTCGTCGCCTTGAGGGCGGCCACCGTCTTCTCGTTGCCCGCCTCGTCGAACTTGAGGTAGGCCCCGTCCTTCGTCGCCCCCGCCGTGATCCCCAATCTCTTCATGGCTTCCTCCTCGATTCCGTCGTCA
>Ga0268386_10002414_pt1 | contig 13302 bp, 10 predicted proteins | sample RVTome_15_FD_200260 | JGI IMG/M metagenome (GOLD analysis project Ga0268386, IMG submission 200260) | Soil microbial communities from uranium-contaminated site in the Upper Colorado River Basin, Wyoming, United States - RVT150D86... ...
CACGATCCGCCGGCCACGAAGGTCATAAGTGGCGACCAGCCGCGCGGCAAGCTGATCGGCGTAATTCTGAAACGTCGGGGAAAAGTGCAACGAATTATCGTACTCGACGTCATAGTCGATCAATGTTGAGTCGAACGCAACATTGGACGCGTGTCCACAGTCATGGCACGCAGCAAGGTCGATCGGGCCCATCACCGCAGCCTTGGCCAGCTCGCGCTCAGGGAACATCACGCCATTGAGGACCGGGACATTGCCGAGATCGACAATGGGTTTCAGGCGTTCTCCACTGCATGCGAGGCAGCAGGGTACGGCGGTCATGCTGGCTCCAGAGCTTGAGATTTTCCAGATATCGCGCACATTGGGTGGTCCATTGGGCAGACCCTACCAAACAAGCGAACGTACACTCTCCCACGTGCGGCGCACCGGGGAGTACTGTGCACTTTTCCTTTGTGCTCACATCCTGAATTGACTGCGCGCGGGTCGCTGGGACGCGATCGGCCACCCCACCGATTCGTGTCTGCAGGCGCGAGCCGCTGCCGGTGACGAGGGAGTTCTTGATCGCACTGGGGTGAGGTCCGTTGTAGGAGCGTGGCACAAAAGTCCGGCGTGGCCGCCGCATGACCACACATACCAAATCCGTTCGAGGTCGCCACCTCGTGGGTGCACGGTATCCTGCCCAGAATCCCCCCACGGTCGTAGACCTCCGTCCGCAAGCCTCTATCGGCAGCCGGCTGGGCCTTCGTCCCCAGCCGGCTCAACGCTTGTTACTTCCTTGCGGAATCGTAGACTGCGTGCGCAGCCGTCGGCCGTCGCCAGCCGCTGCGGTTCGCACGGGCGGCTGCCAACGGGCCATGAGCGGCGTCGAGACGAAGTGCGCGCCTGGGTCTGCGTACTGGAGCGCACGGCGCCCGGCACCGCCTCCATCAAGGCGCCACAACGCGCCCACTGCGCCGATGAGTAGAAACAACACACCGGTGTACGTGCCGAACGACAGCGAGTCGAACGTCGCACTTACCATGATGGTCACCAGGAAGGGTGCTGCTAGAGCCTGGGCGAGATGCCGCGTTTGCTCGTCAGCTCCTCGCAGTCGAATGCTGCGGCTGGCCAGGTACGGCAGGAAGAAGAAGACCACGAGTCCGATGAGCCCAATCACGCCCCCTGCGAGCAACGTGCCGTAGTACTGGTTATCCAGCAGGATATAGCGGTCGGGCAGTACTGTTCCTGAGCCTCTGCCGAACCATGGACGCTGTTGCCACAGGTCGATCACGTACCCTGTTCGCGCGATCCGGTCCTGTACGCTTGGGTCGTCGTCAGCGTTGGTGAACAACGCCTTGATCGTGCCCAGCAGTCCAGGTTGGACCATGCGAAAGGCGACGACGGCCAGCAACGCGACGACGACCGCATTGAGCTTGCGCCGCCAGGGCCAAACCGATGCGATCGCGGTGACAGAAACGAGCACGCTGAGCGTGGCGGCTCGCGATACGGAGAACGGAATGCCGCTCGCGATCAACCCAACCGCACTCCAGCGCAACCACTTCTGCTTGACCGTCGAGGCAAAGAAGGCGTAGTGCAGTGCCAGTGGCAGGATCATCGCCAGCACGACGCCGAACTCAATGTAGTGCGTCGCCGTGCCGGCCACACGCGCGAAACCCGGCCCTCCCCGCTCGTCCACACCGATCAGGTCGGTGTTTAAGCCTAGACCTGGAAGGCGGATGTAGCGCGTGAGGTCGACGATTCCGAAGAACTGAAGCACGCCCACCAAAGCCATGGTCGCCGCCATGGCGACCAGCAGAAGGAGAAGCCTGTCAAGCTGACGACGGTCGGTGAGAGCGTCAGCGACCGCGAGCGCCACGCCGGCCATTGCGATGGTCAAGATCATCCAGCGGTCGGCACCGCTGGCCTCGACCGCCGGCAGGCCGCGGTCGTAACCGACAACGTACCCGAGCAGCTGCATTCCCACATACCCGGCGAGCAGCCAGCGGACCGGCTGGAAGCCCTTTGTCAATCCGCTCGATTGCAGGAGCCCGGCAAGCCAGAGGAACCCGAGCAGCAGGCCGACGGCAATTGCTGGCCGACCGATTGCACCCATCCCGCCGATGACCAGTCGAGCGGGTATCAGAAACAGTAACAATAGAAACCCGGTCAGCATGACCATGACACTGGGTCGGCGCAGCAATACCGGCTGCCACTCGTCGATACTCGACCTCAGGCCCGATGTCCGCGAGAGGATCGGCTCCCCTCGGGCGAACCAACGGGAGGTCTTGCGCACGTTCGCGTTGCCGCGATGCTGTGCGTGCTTTCCTATTGTCACGCAAAGTCCCGCAATCCTCGGATGGTCTCGTCCGCATCCTCGAACCGGCGCGTGCGGAGAACGACGCCCTCAAGGACGCTCAGCGGATCGACCGACGACTTCGTCCTACCCGCCATTGTTATCCCGAGATGCCCGACTCCCCAGGTCGGGTGCGGCCCCGGTTTGCGGTTGCCGTTCAGGTCCAGGCCCGGTGTGTACCCGCCGTTCAGGTCCAGCCTCGACGTGCCCTGCCGGGTACGGCTGTCGTCGGGTCACGGTGATCTCCTGGCCACGGTCAGGGCCATCGGCCGTGGCTTCCGGATGAGTCGCAGCCGACGACCCGGAGCGGTGGCTATCGTGCTCCGCTATCACCTCATTTGGGCGGCTTCGGGGGGATTCCCGATCGCGCACTTTGGACTCGCTGGAGTGTCTTTGCGGCTTTGACCCATCGTTGTCGACCAGCACTGCATCGTCGGACTCTGTCGGTACGATCGCCGAGTGATCTTCGTCCGCCGAACCGGCCGGTTTATCGTTGGAGCGCGCGGACGTCCGACTCCCGCTCATCCGGCGCACCAGTCCGACGAGATCGTCGAACAAGATCGCGATAACGGTGGCGAGGGCAGCACCTAGCAGGCCGATCACGGCCTGTGTCCTGACCTTCCCGTCAGGCACTACCTCGGTGATCGCGGGCCTCTGCACAACCTGGATCGTGACCTGGGCATCAGGCTTCAGCCCAGCGTCGCCCTGCCGCGCGGCGAGTTCCGTGCTAGCAAGCGCGATTATCGCCTCACCTGTGGCTTCGGCGACCTCAGGTGTCTCGGTACGTACCGAGAACGACATGATCGAAGTGCGGCTGATCCGACCGACCTCGTAATTAGGAGCTAGGCTCTGGGCGGCGATGGCGCTGCGCGCCTCGGGGCCACCGAGCACGATGACCATCGACTCGATCGCTGTATCCATGTCGGAGTATGGGCTGTACGAGTCGGTGACCCGTGGGGGCGCCAGTATGAACGAACCGGTCGCCTCGTACTCAGGGGAGAACCGGTTACCGGCAGCGACCAGCGCGACACCGCTGACGGCGAGCAGGGGGAGCAACACGTACCAACGCCGCGAGACGGTAAGGATGATCCGCCAGACGTCCATCAACCCCCCTTAAGAGCACGACGTAGCCCCCGCTACCGTGTTCTCACAAGATAGGCGCTCGTCGAACCGCCTACGGTACAGGCCAGGCCACCAGTTGGGCCAACGCACGTGCAGCCTGCGATACTTGCGCCGTGAATGTCGGACTGCGCCTTTGCCTGGCCGGAGCACCCATAGGCAACGGAAACCGCGGCGTGGAGGCGCTCGGCAGGTCTGTCATCGACGCCGTTGACACCGAAGCTCCCGGCTCCGCGCTGAGTGTATTCGACGACGGATGGGGTGTGCGGCATGACACCGCAGCACGCTACGGGGGCATCCGACTGGAGCACGTCGGGGTCCGGCAGTCACGGCGGTGGCATCGCCCCGAGAGCTGGGCACAGATCAGAGTCGCCCAAGCGTTCGGCGGCCTCCGTAATCCGGCGGCCATGCGCCTAGCGACCGCCGACGCCGTACTCGACATCAGTGGAGGCGACAGCTTCACAGATATGTATGGGCCAAAGCGCTTCCGGCACATCAGTGCCCCAAAGCAAGCGGCCCTTCGGGCACGCCGACCGCTGGTTCTCCTGCCTCAGACCTACGGGCCGTTCTCCGCAGGCGAGAGCCGACAGACGGCAGCGAGGTTCGTCCGTTCGGCTGCACTCGCCTACGCCCGAGACACTGAGAGCTATCACCGGCTCCTCGAGCTCGGTGGCGAGTACAGCTCGCACTTACGGGATGGCGTCGACGTAGCTTTTGCTCTGCGGGCCCGCCGACCCAACAGCGGGCCTGCAGATGCGATCGACGCCGCTTCTGAGGAGGTTCTGGCCGGGGTCAACGTCAGTGGTCTGCTGTGCGGCCCAACTGCCGCTTCCCGGTTCGGCCTGGCCGGTGACTACCTTGCCACCATGACCGAACTGGTGCAGCGGCTAGTGAATGCCGACGCGATGGTCATGCTAGTCCCGCACGTCCATGTGAACAGTGCCGGCGAGAGCGACATCGTGGCGATCGATCTGCTCCGTCGGGCTCTGCCCGCCAGTACGCGCAGCCGCACCTTGGTGGCTCCGCCGGACTGGGACGCGGCTCAGCTGAAATGGGCGATCTCCCGCTGCGCGTGGCTGGCCGGTAGTCGCATGCATGCCACCATCGCAGCGTTGTCCTCAGGAGTGCCAGCAGCGGCCTACGCCTACAGCGACAAGACCCTGGGTGTTTTCCAGACATGCGGCTCAGGCGATCAGGTCGTCGATGCCCGCACGGCGACCGGCAGCGTCGCAGTTATGGCCATGATGCATTCGTTCGAAGGGCGCGATCGCACGGCGCCTGTGCTGTCCGCACGTGTAGCCGCTGTCGTGGACAGAGCCCGCGGTCAGCTCACTGAGATCCTCGCGGCGGTCGCTTCGTGGCGCGGTCAGGATACTTGGAGCGCGCGCACATGACCGCGAGACGATTGCGCACGATCCCGGACGTCGTTGAAGCGCACTTATGCGCCGGCTGCGGTGCGTGCGCGTATCTCGCCCCGGACACATTCCAGATGGTCGACGTACCCGAGCATGGCCGGCGACCACTGCCGATCGTGGGAATCAACGGTGCCCCCCAGCACTCCGAGGTCTCCGCCTGCCCTGGCGCTGCTCTGGCCCACCCGCCCGGGATCCTCGACGGTGCTCCACTGCACGGAGAATGGGGCCCGGTGATCGAACTATACGAGTGCTGGGCCACCGATCCCGACGTTCGGCACCGCGGATCCTCCGGCGGAGTTGTCACCGCTCTGGCGGCCCATGCGGTCACATCCGGTTCGGCCACAGGCGCCCTGCAGGTTCAGGCCCGCGCCGACATGCCACTGGTGAACGAGACGGTCCTCAACCGGACCTACGCGGATGTCGCCGCCGCGGCGGGCTCTCGGTACGCGCCCGCGAGCCCCTGCGAGCGGCTCGATCTGGTGGAGTCCGCCGATGGTCCGTGCGTGGTGGTCGGCAAACCGTGCGACGTGGCTGCCACCCGTCGCGCCGCCGAGATCCGACCGGCACTTGGTGCCAAGGTCGGGCTGACGATCGGCATCTTCTGCGCGGGTACGCCGTCAACACGTGGGACCGAGGAAGCAGTCCGGCGGCTGGGCATCGAGCCCGCTGGCGTCACGAGGCTGGACTATCGAGGAGAGGGCTGGCCCGGTCGCTTCCGGGTCACCGCCCGCAATGGGGCAAGCGGATCGCTCAGCTACCAGGAGTCCTGGGGGGAGACACTGCAGAAGCATCGGCAATGGCGGTGCATGATCTGCCCGGACCACACCGGTGAGTTCGCCGACCTCTCCGTGGGCGACCCTTGGTACCGGCCAGTCCGTGAAGGCGAGGCTGGACGTTCGCTCGTCGTCGTACGCTCCGTAGCGGGACGGGACGCCCTGCACGCCGCATTGCGTGACGGAGCGTTAGAGGGCCATCCGATCCCAGTCGAGCGGCTACCCGAGTCACAGCCCAACTTGGCGTCGACGCGCGGTGCCGTCTGGGCGCGAGTGCTGACCATGCGACTCGCGGGCCTGCCGGCTCCTAGCTACCGCGGGCTGCCGTCGTTCCGGCTCTGGCTCGGGCTCGGCGCTCGAGCCAAGATCTCCTCGGTGACCGGGACCGTGCGGCGCATCCGTCGCCGCCGCCTCCGGACACCGGAGACCATGGATGCCCCTGCAAGCTCGAGACCTGGACGGAGCAGCAGTGCCGCCACGCAGTGACATCCTCATGATCACCTACCGCAGCGCCGGCTACCTCCACCTGAGTCTTCCGCGTCTGCTGAGCACGTGCACCGAGCACGACCGCATCTGGCTGTGGCACAACGGCGACGACGAGGCCACGCTGGAGGCGCTGCGTCCGTATCGATCCGATCCTCGAGTGGGCCGGTTCCACCACAGCCGCGAGAACGTTCGGCTGCGCCCGCCGACGTCATGGTTGTGGAGCGAGTCCACTGCGATGTTCGTCTCCAAGGTCGACGACGACTGCTTGGTGTCAGCGGGCTGGATCGACACTCTCGCAGGAGCGCACGAGGAGAACCCGCAGTTCGGCGCCATCGGGAGCTGGCGCCACCCGGCCGAGGACTTCCGGCCCGAACTCGCCCAGCGCAAGATCGAGTCCTTCAACGGCGGACATCAGCTCATGCGCAACCTCTGGGTCCAAGGCAGCGGATATCTGCTCCCCCGCGCGCTCGTCGCTCGCCATGGTCTGCTCGGCGTGAACGAGTCGTTCACTGGATACTGCATCCGCCTCGCCGCTGCTGGAGCGGTGAACGGGTACTACTATCCATTCATCCCGGAAGACCACATGGACGACCCCCGGTCACCGCACTCCCTGATCCGCACGAACGAAGACCTGCGCGAACGTATGCCGCTGTCGGCGCAGGCCAACGGAGTCACCACGGTCGACGACTGGCTCGCACAGCTTCGTCGCAGTGCGGTCGTCTTACAAACGGCACCAGTCGATCCCCGGGCTTACCGCGGTTTGCGGCTCAGGCTCAACGGCGTCCGAAGGAGGCTTGGCCGGATCGGCGGGAGGGCAGCCACGTGGTAAGTGCCATACCCCCGCCCCCCGCGATCGCCAACCGGGACGATGGAGAGCCCGATGTCGTCCTTATTGCAGTTACCCACAACAGCGCAGTCATCATCGATTCGTTCGTGCAGGCGCTCCCAGGGGCGCTCAAAGACATCGACAGCGCCGCAGTGCTCGTCGTCGACAACGCCTCCAGAGATAGAACAGTCGAGCGGATCCGCCAGATCGCACCGTGGATAATTGTGCTGGAGTCTGGGGAGAACCTCGGCTATGGCGGAGGGATCAACCTCGGACTGCGACGCCTACGTGGGCGGCGCGGCGTCATGGTCCTGAACCCGGACACACGGCCGGCCGCAGGCTCAATTCAGAGACTCCTTGCCGCGGTCGAGTCCGACGACCATGTCGGCATTGCCGTGCCACTGATCGTGGACTCATCTGGGCGGTTGAGCTACTCGCTGCGTCGTGAACCGACGATCCGTCGAGCGTTCGGCGAAGCTATTCTTGGTGGGCGCCGCGCAGCCAATTTTCCATCGCTCGGAGAGGTGATTCGCGATCCTGGCTACTACGTTGACGGGGCCGCTGCTGACTGGGCCACCGGGGCCGCCATGTTTCTATCCCGACGAACGCTCGACGCTGTTGGGTTCTGGGCCGAGGACTTTTTTCTCTACTCCGAGGAGACAGACTACGCCCTTCGAGCCCGCGACGCACAACTCGGCCTGCGCCTCGTGACCAGCGCAATGGTCGCTCACGACGGGGGGGAAATGACCCGCTCTCCATGGTTGTGGAGCATTCGAGCAGTCAACCGTACCCGTCTGTATCGTCGGCGGCATGGTCGCGCTACAAGCATGATCTATTGGTCCGCTGTCGTTCTCAACGAAGCCACCCGCGCTGTCCTCGGTCGGGCTACGCATCGAGCCGCATTGCGCGCATTGCTGACCGGTCACCCGCCATCGAGAGACTCGGCGTCCGGTGTCAGCACGTGATCGGCAAGGGCAAACCACGGGGCCTATTGGCGCCACTCAGTTCCGACACAGAGGCCGTTCTACTGCACTGCGCAGTGAAATATGCCATAGATGGCGGGGCTCGTCCTCTTTGTCTGGACGTTCAGGAGCGACATTTGTGAGGAGACCCGCATCGCATGAGCGCATTTCACAAGTTGCGGTACCGGATTGTGGAGGCGCCCAACTCGCTGGGCGCGAAGAGCAGAGCGAGGCGCTCGCAACTATTCATCGCGCTCTTTCCCAATCTGTCAGAAATGTCTGTAATCGACCTTGGGGGCACACTTGAATCGTGGCGGCGCGCCCCCGTGCGCCCTGCGCACGTCCATGTCGTTAACCTGGAGGCCGCCGACGGCCCGGTACCTGAATGGGCCGACTTTGATTACGGTGATGCTTGCGATCTTCCGACGAGCATCCGCGGCAATAGATACGATTTGGTCTTCTCGAACTCAGTTCTTGAGCACGTCGGCGGTCACGAGCAACGTCGCCAGTTCGCTGATACTGTGCACGCGCTGGCTCCCCGGCATTGGGTGCAGACGCCGTATCGGTACTTCCCGATCGAGCCGCATTGGCTATTTCCCGGTTTCCAGTTCCTGCCGCTGAGCGCCAAGGCCGCCGTTGCGCAGCATTGGCCGCTTGCACATTCTCAAGCAACGGACCACTCTGCAGCGTTGCGTGTTGCATTGGGCGTCGAACTAGTCGGGCGTACCGAGATGCGCTATCTCTTCCCGCTGTCGGAGCTCTACAACGAAAGAGTACTTGGCGTCACGAAGTCGCTTGTTGCATTCAAGACGTCGTAGCACTCCTACCTATCGAACCTGCGGCGCGGCCCGACGGCGTCATTGCGACACAATTCAGGACACGCTGCCGTCAATTGGCCGGCTGACCATTGTCAAGCCAGACGTTCGATGAGTCCCAGTTCACACCTGGGCCATCGCTGAGCACGCCATAGCGAAAGTCTCTGCCAAATACATTGTTCCTGAAGTATATGGGGCTGCCACTCGCCTTGCCGGCATTGACGGTGTAATTGCCGCCATTCATCATGTTGCCGTCGACAAGAAGGTTGTCGAGCGGGCCAGTCAAGGAGCCGATCTGGATTGCGGCATTCATTTCGTCACCTGTTTGGGCATTGTAGGCCAGCAAGGTGTTGTGGCGAATCACGATGTTCGAACCCTTACGTATCTGGATCGTATCGTGATGGCCGCCGGGAATCCGCGAGAGATCGTGCACGTAGCTGTCCTCGATCACGACGTTGTCGCCCTCTATCCGAGGGCCGTCAATGACGCTGTGGATGTCGACACGGCGGAGCGTATAGTCACCTCGGAGAATTGCTGTGCTCGCCCGTCCTGCCTCACCGTTGCCGTTACCATCTATTTCGACGTCCTCTATCACGAGGTTCCTATAGCCAGAGTCTATCTGAATTGGGTATAGGCCCGTGTTGTCAATAAGCGATCGCTTGATCGTCACATTATTCGCACGTACCGTAACGGTTCCCTTGATATGCAAGGAGTCGACAGTCGTCCCGTCCTTGGTGATTGTCAAGGAACTGGATGGCGTGAGTTGGGTACCCTCCGGCACACCGGTGGACCGGTCGTCCGGATAACCCTCGAACACTGGCCCAGGACGTGGCGTCGTCTGCGCCGTACTTCGTGGCGCGGAAGGGCTCGGCGTAGGGCTGGAGGTCGGGGTGATCGTCGGTGATGATACGGACGTTTGCGGTGCGGAAGGACTCGGCGTTCCGCTTGAGGTCGGAGCGGGCGGCGCCGGGCTCGTCGAGGAATCCACGGTCCGTTCAACACCCGGTACCACGTTCACAGGCTCATCATCAGCAAAGCTGTCGACGATCAGTGCGGGGAGGTTTGGCGCGTACATGAACGAATGACGGCACCCGGCTGCTTCTACCCGTAGCGCGGTGTAACTGCCAAAAACCAGGCCATTGGTTTTGCTGGAGTCCTGACAAAGGACCTCGGAATCTTCCACGATCGTGCCTCGAACGCCAGAAAATACACGTATGCTATGATATCCGCCATAGACTACACGAGTGCGCTTGATCGTGACGTTGTCGGCCTTAATTAGGATATATCCGTGCACTTCAAGAGCATCGATGACGGTTCCGGGCTTGGTGACGACGATCTGAGACGAGCGCGTGAGCTGCACGCCTGCTGGTACACCGGCCGAAGCGGCCTGACCGGCATAGATCGAGCCTGCCAACAGCGTCATCACGGTCGATACGAGCACGGGGATGCGGAGCCCCCGCCGGCGGTCCCGGGCATAGCGTCCTCGCGAGCGTCTGCTCACACATCTCTCCTGACCTGTTCCCACTCGGCGTCCTGGTCACGCATTCGGGGTACGGTATAGGACCCGAGCCGTGATCGCCAGCGGAGCGGCATGAACCGCCCAGCGTGTCAGGACAGGTAAGACGTAGCGGCTCCCGCACGGCATGTGCCGCGGGCAATTTTCTACGCATCCCAGGTGCGATGAGTACCGGTATCTGAGCTTTACACATGATGCGCGGTATGTAGTTGCTTGTGCAAGTCGTCTGGCAATGAGCGCGGCGTTCCCTTCGTCCGGCCTGATATAGGAGCTGATCTGGATTTCTTGTGCCGCGGGATGTAATCGCCGTTGCGCTCGCCCGCCTGCTGGCGACGCTGATTCGGCAGGATGGGTGCGACGGGCCTGCCGATTTCGCTCGGTGTAGCGCTGGGTTCCACTTTCGATCGGGCCGGAGATCTAACGCTGGACGTTGATCGGCCCGATACCGGGAGTCTGCGTAGTCTCAGCGTCCTGCGGAGGAGGTTGCGCACAAATGGGTCGAGGAGAGCCAGCACTGCTCCTGCACCCACCATGCCGGCTGCTGCCGCAACTGCCGCAAGTGGCAACGGATGGAGTGCGCCGAACGTCATGATCGATGCGGCAACGAGGGCACTGGCGGCCCCTGCAGCGGCTCCTGGTCCGGATGCTCGCAGCATGCGTGTTGGCGCAATGTCGAAACAGCGACCTGCGGCGACGATCATTAAGATAATGCTGGTGCCCGTTGCGGCGATCACTGCCACGCACAGCACGGTCAGCCGACCCTGCACACCGTCCGGCGCCGGCACGATCGACGCAGTAACAAGCGCCGCCACGGTGGTGGCGCTCCAGACCCATACGATGGCCGCCAGCGTGCCGGGCCTACCGCGGGCTTGCAGCGCCGGACCAAGCAGGAGCGAAATAGCGGAAAGCCCCTGGGTCACGGCCATCAGGCGTATCGCAGTCGTCGCACCTTCCCACTCCGCGCCGAGGATGTGCTCGACAACGGGCGCAACGCCCACCAGCACACCCAGGGTGGGGAGCGTGAGGGACGAGGTTAGGCGTTGCATGCCTAACAGACGGGTCTCGAAACCCTCCTCGTCACGCTGCAGCGCCGCCAAGGCGGGAAGCGAAACCGACTGCATTGACCGAGCGGTGACATCCACAACCATAGTGGCCAGCCGCTGCCCCATCTGATATATGCCCACAAGTGCCGGTCCGAAAAAGGCTCCAGCAAGGACTACGTCGACCCGGCCGCCGATGAACAGCCCGAAGCTGGACAGGGTGGCACGCCACGAGTATGTCAACAGCTCCCTAGCCGCCTGCCGCTCGAACCGAAACCGCGGCCTCCAGGACGAGACACCCCAGAGCACCGCAACTGCGGTGATATTCATGACCAGCTGTTGCGCGACCAGCGCCCAAACGCCCCAGCCCAGCAGCGCACCAGCAATGCCGGCCGCACCGCCTGCCAGCACTGCAATCCAGCTGCGCATGGCGAGTTTCTTGAACTCGAGGTTGCGGCGCAGCATCGCCTCGTGCACGACCACCGACGACATCAGTGGCACGCCGAGGGCGAGAATCTGGATCACGGGTGCGAGCTCGGAAAGGTTGTTCAGCCCAGCCCAAAGTGGTGCGATGGCTATCCCGGTCGTGGTACAGATCACACCGACGCCGATCACCAGCCAGAAGGCGGTGTCAGCATGCTCGGCTCGCAGTATCTTGCGTGCGATGATCGCAGGCATCAAGCCCTGCTGCTGAAGAATCTCGATGAAGTTGATGAATACCAACGCCATAGCGATCACGCCGAATACGCGCGGCCCGAGCATGGCGGCCAGCACCAACGAGAGCCCCGTCGCGATCCCCATGCGACCCAAGGTCAGCCCGTACGACCAAAGGGTCGCGGTGCGCAGGCTCGGTACCGGCGCGCCCTGCCCGCTGGTCTCGACTATCACAACCGGATCACATGGTCTCGTGCGTTCAGTTGACTGCCGTTACCTGAACGGCGCCGAATGTCGCGTCCAGCTGATGCGCGATGAGCACTACAGAGCCGTTGTCATGGCCGCCGACATCGTCGATGGTTGCCATCCATGAGCTGGGCTCGGCGGTGCCCTGCTGCCACCACTTCATCGAGTAGCGTGCTCCTTCGGCCAGACTCTGGACCCGGACCTTCATCACATATGTCGTGTCGAAGGGGATCGTGCCGCGAGGGCCGCGGACGATCGGAAAGTTTTCGTTGCCGATGAGCTCCCATCGCCCGCCGGTTTCGTGGAAGCGATACCAGGCGTAAGCGCCGACGGGGAACCAGGCCCAGGCGGGCTGCTTGCTGTCGACCGAGGTGTGCCCCCGCCAGCGCATTCCGAGTCCGACCATCGGTGCGCCCGACAGATGAGTGTAAGCGCCCGGGCCGAAGCCATGGACGGTCATGGGCACACTGACTTCGAAGTCGGTCCAGGCCATGTCGCCAATCGCGATCAACCGGTCGTAGCCGGTTCGCGTTGTCCGCACCGCACCATCCGAGACCGTCCAGAGCCCATCGACCACCGCGGCCTGGGCTTGCAGTGGTGTGCCCGCCGACCATGCGTGTGTGAAGGGGAGAGGGACCCGTCCTCCGTCTGCGACGGTGAGGGTGACGGTGGCCGTGGCCGTGGCACCGCCGTTCCGGACCTCCGTGATGACCACTGTGTTCTGACCGCTCGCGAGATCGGCGTAAGGAATATCGATGTTGAAGTCTCCTGGATCCTGCAGGCGTCGGTTATCCGGGCCTGTGCTTAGCATCCGGCTGGGCCCGCCGTTGAGTTCGTAGCTGAGCGAGCTGAGGCTCTCGGGGTTGGCGACGTTGCCAACAATGTTTGCCCAGCTCTGGGTCAGGGCTGGCGATCCGAACACCTGGTCGGGGCCGAACCAGACGTCGATTGCATTGCCCTCCCCGGTCGCGGCTGTACTGAAGGTCCCGGTGACGGCCTGCCCAGGGTTAGCAGCGGTGTCTGTGGCGTTGACTCTGTAGTTATACGTCGTGTTCGGTGCCAGGTCGATCAGGTCGACCGTGTGGCTCACCCCGATGGCCTGGCTCGCAACCGTGGAGGCG
>Ga0268386_10002415_pt1 | contig 13299 bp, 11 predicted proteins | sample RVTome_15_FD_200260 | JGI IMG/M metagenome (GOLD analysis project Ga0268386, IMG submission 200260) | Soil microbial communities from uranium-contaminated site in the Upper Colorado River Basin, Wyoming, United States - RVT150D86... ...
CCTACCAGGCCACCACCGGAAACGGCGCCTTCGCTGGCACACTCGCTGCTCTCAATGGTCAAAGTCTGGTCGACAGCGTGCTCGCCAGTGGCACTAAGAGCGGTTACGACTATGCGATCGTAGAGCAAGCCGGCACTGGCGCCACGGCTGTGTTTGGCGTCTATGCATTCCCCGACATTTCCGGTGGCGTGTCTCAGACCGGCACTCGCACCTTCGGCACCACTGAAGATGGCGTCATGCGTGGCGATCCCGACCTCGGCGCGATTCCAAACACTATTGCCGACATCCGTGCGTTGCCCGTTCTCGGAAACTAGAAACAATGCCAAATGCCGATTGCCGATCTTCACTTAAGCCATAGAATTAACCAATTGGCAATCGGCAATTGGCAATCGGCAATAGCACTGGCCATTGCTGTCTCCTTCGCCCTGATTGTTCCGTCAATCCTCTGGGGAATCCCTTCAAACCTCGATCTCACAAATCACTTCCGTTTTGCACTTCCCTTCTACGACGCAATTGCCGCCGGTGACTTGTATCCCGGCTGGCTGGCCGAGTCGAATGATGGATACGGCGATCCAAGCTTCCGCTTCTATCCTCCAGCACTCTACTACCTTCTCGCAGCATCTCGATTTCTGGTTGGCAACTGGTACGGCGCGACACTGCTGGTCTTTGTCGCACTATCGATTACCGGTGGCCTTGGAATGTACTTTTGGGCTAAGACCATCCTGCCGTCGTCTCGAGCGACGTGGGCCAGTCTCTTTTACGCACTGGCTCCTTACCACGTTAATCAACTTTACCAGGCGACGTTGCTGGCAGAATGGGCCGGCAGCTCAGTGTTGCCCTTCGCCTTCGGGTACGTGGAGAGAGTTTGCCAGAGAGGCAGGCCGAGGGACGTTGCAGGGCTGGCCGCCAGCTACGGCATTTTGGTATTCACTCACCTCCCACTCGTAGTGATTGGCTCCTTCGGTCTGTTGGCGTACGCCCTCGCGAGGATCGAAGGGCCGGATAAGATTCGCAAACTCGCAAAGCTTTCTTTGGCCGCTGTTCTTGGGTTGAGTAGTAGTGCAGTTTACTGGGTCACGATGGTCTCGGAAGTTCGTTGGATTGGACTCAATGAGATCCAGCGTGCTGCATCTGTTGACTACAGACTCAACTTCATCTTCTCGACGTTCGCTCCAGACAATCTCAGCGTTTGGTGGATGAATATCCTGGTGGTAATGACAGTGCTGCTCTTCGCTCCTGCTTTACTACTCTTCTTCAAGGGAACTGCTTCGCTCCGGCGAGTTATACGACCGGCTATCGCACTAACAGCATTGGCTTTGTTCATGTCAGTTCCCCTTAGCCGTCCAATCTGGTGGCTGCTGCGCCCACTGCAGGAAACACAATTTCCCTGGCGCTGGCTGATTCTGATCTCAATGGGCGGCTCGATCCTCGCTGCTGCTTGTTTGCCGCTGCTCTTAGACACCTTAATGAAGTTGGACCGTACGAAACGCATGATTGTCTTTGGCGCGATGGCCATTTCAATTTCTTTTACACTTTCTCATGTCGTGCGTGAGGCCCAGTATTTTCCGAGGCAGAAATTCGAAAACATGCTGAGCGAGGTGCGCGGCACTCCGAGTGTAAATTATTGGTTTCCCATCTGGTCACGCGCTAACGTGAGAGAAATGGCAACTGAAATCGAAGTTGCAGATCGAGGAGTTACCGTAACGTCCTGGCAGCCCGAGCATCGCAGGTTCTCAGTCGCCGCCGGACAAGCCACAGAAGCACGTGTCAGAACCTTCTATTACCCTCATTGGACCGCAAAAAACGAAGCAGGCCTTTTGCCCACGCGGCCGGATAAGGATGGCGCGCTGCTAATTTCGCTTCCGCAAAGTGCAACCTCTGTCGAACTCGATTTTCGAGAACCCCGAAGAAGTAAGTTCTCGACAATAAGCAGTTTGGGCGGTTTAATAGTCATCGGTATTCTGGCTGCACCGTTTAAGCGGAGAAGGAAGCATGATTAGGCCAAACCACGCGAAGCAGGTTGTTGATTTACCCATGACCTGGGAGGCCGAGCTTGGTGCTTCTGAACGGCAACAGCAGGAACACTACGACAACATCGCCGCCGACTACGAAGCCCACTACAGCGACGAGTGGAGCGTCGAGTACCGTCGAAAGTTTATTTATGAACCAATGTTCGAGGGCCTCAATCTTTCGGGAATGAAAGTGCTCGATGCGATGTGTGGGAGCGGTCAAACTACCAGCTACCTGCTTAGCCAAGGCGCGAGTGTTACGGGACTCGATATCTCCAACGAAGTCATAGACGCGTTTCAGGCGCGTTGGAGCGAAGCGGAGGTAGTCAAGCGATCGTTGCTCGATTCAGGACTGCCGGACGACACCTTTGATTGTGTTGTCGTAGTCGGCGGACTGCATCACATTCATCCCAACGTTAAACGTGCAGTGAGAGAAATACATCGGGTTCTGAAACCAGGCGGTCATTTCTGCTTCATGGAGCCACACAGCGGGTCACTTGCAGATATTGTGCGACGTGTCTGGTATCGCTTCGACCGGTTCTTTTCAGATAATGAGGCGTCGATTGACGTCGCGGCATTGCAGAAGGATTTTGATGACCGGCTCGAACTCCGGAAGGCGAAGTATCTTGGCAACTTTGCTTTTCTGCTTGTCTTAAACTCATTGATCTTCCGCATTCCGCCGGGCGCTAAGAGATTCTTTGCGCCGCTGTTGATGAAACTTGAGCCAGTAGTAAACAAGCTGCAAACCAAACTCACATCCTGCTTCGTCGTGACGCAATGGCAGAAGCGGTTGGAAGAGTAAAAAGGGCCGCGGATTTCACGAATGAACACGGATTAGGAAGTTTGATCCGTGTTCATTTGTGAAAATCCGTGGCGAATAATTCGAGTGGAAACAACCACATCAATCACACAATCAAATAGTCGCGCAGGGACCAGGCACGGAAGGTTCTGGCGAATAACGGCGATTGCAAGAAATGCTTTTCGTGAAGCCGTGCGCGATCGTGTGCTCTACAACTTAGTGCTGTTCGTCCTCTTGCTCACCGCCGCTTCGATCTTCATTGGCGAATTGTCGGGTGGTCAGGAACGAAAAGTAATTGTGGATCTCGGCCTGAGCGCGATGTTGTTGTTCGGTGTGTTTATCGCGATCTTTGTGGGCGTCGGACTTGTCTACAAAGAGATCGAACGAAGAACAATCTATGCAGTTTTTTCAAAGCCCGTCGGGCGCGGTGAGTTTCTTGTGGGAAAGTATTTCGGGCTTTGTCTGACGTTGCTCGTAAATGTTTTGGTAATGGGTGTGGGAGTTTCTCTCGCGCTCATCTACGTCAGTCGGGGTTGGGATCCTTTGGTTCTTACCATCTGGCCCGCGGTTTTATTGATCTACATGGAGCTGATGCTTCTGACTGCAATCGCACTTCTCTTTTCGTCGTTCTCATCGCCTGCGCTGTCTGCTTTGTTAACGTTCCTGGTTTTTATCATTGGCCACTTCAGTGCGGATTTGAAAAGTCTCGCCGTCTCTTTAGGAAGTGCCGGGGCGCGTGGGTTGTTTACCGGCCTTTATTACCTGCTGCCTAATCTTGCCAACTACAGTTTTATTACGCCGGCCGCTCATGGTCGTGCGCCCTCATTGCAATTCGTTTTTGCCACCGGATTGTACGCGCTGGTCTACATCACCGTGATACTTGCAGTGGCAACACTCGTCTTCAGCCGTCGAAATTTCAAATAAGAGATGAGCACCGATTCAAACGGACTAAAGAACGACCGAATGAAGACCGTCACTCTCGGGTTGGTGGTCCTCGTCGGGATGGCATGCGCGGCGCTTCTCGTTCGCTGGATCGAAACGTTGCGGCCTCCTGCTGATCCAAATGTTGTTGATGAGAGTCTCTATCTGGATGGCAAGACTGCGAGACGAATAAGTTTGGGTTTCAATGGACTCGCGGCTGACTGGTACTGGATGCGTTCGCTCCAATACGTCGGCAGAAAGGTGATGAATGTTCCCGAGGATGTTGCTATCGACGATCTCGGCCAGCTCAACATGAAGCTGCTCGCTCCCTTGTTGGACACAGCAACCACGCTGGATCCGGAGTTTCTCGATCCATACGAATATGCAGCGATCGTCTTGCCTGCAATCGATGTTCAGCAAGCAATTCGCATCACGCAAAAGGGCATTGATGCTAATCCAAATGCCTGGAGGCTTTATCACCATCTTGGATACATCTACTGGCAGCAGCGCGATTACCAGGCCGCCAGCGAAACCTACGGCCGGGGAGCGCAGATTCCCGGGGCGCCCGCCTGGATGGAAGCAATGAAAGCAAGGATGGCCGCTGAAGGTGGCAGTCGTTCGACCGCGCGTGAGATCTATGCGCGGATGTATGAACAATCCACGGAGGAGCAAGTCAGGGATATGGCCGGCAAGCGACTGCTCCAATTGGATTCGTTGGACCAACGGGACGGTTTGCGAAAACTCCTGACCGCGTATCAAGGCCGCGCTGGAAAGTGCCCGAATTCGTGGAAGGAGATGGAGCAGATTTTCCGTGCGTTTCGCGTGCCGGTTGATTCGTCGAGCGCTCCTCTCGATCCCGCAGGAGTGCCCTACGTTTTAAGATCCGGCGGGTGTGAAGTCGAGCTGGATCCAAAGTCGGAAGTGCCCGCGAAATGATTTGCTTTCTCTGCGTTCTCCGCGTATCTCTGCGTCCTCTGCGTTGAAGGCGCTGTTAACGCAGAGACCGCAGAGACCGCAGAGACCGCAGAGAAAAGGCTAGGACATGCCAGTCGTTGAAATTACAAACCTAACCAAGGACTATGAAGTCGGCTTCTGGCGCAAACGCAAAGTGCGCGCGCTGGATGGCCTTTCTCTTTCAATCGAACGCGGACAGATCTTCGGCTTTCTTGGTGCAAACGGTGCAGGCAAAACGACCACACTAAAACTACTTATGCGCCTGATCTTTCCTACGGCCGGAAGCGCGCGAATTCTCGGTCACGATATTCAGGACGTGAGCATGCATGAACGCATTGGTTACCTGCCGGAGAATCCATACTTCTACGACTACCTCACTGCGCGTGAATTCCTCGAATACTGCGCCGAGATCTTCGGTTTTCCGGCCGCCGCAAGAAAGAAGCGCGCCGCAGATCTACTTGCTCGAGTCAAACTCGATGAAAAACGTTGGGACACGCAACTGAGAAAGTTTTCGAAGGGAATGCTCCAGCGAGTGGGCCTGGCCCAGTCACTGATTAATGATCCGGAGATAGTTTTTCTGGATGAGCCGATGAGTGGATTGGATCCGGTTGGTCGTCGAGAAGTGCGCGACCTGATTAGCGCACTGCGAGACGAAGGTAAAACTGTCTTCATGTGCTCGCACATTCTCTCTGACATCGAGGTCCTGTGCGATCGAGTCGCTATTCTCAAAGGAGGCCGGCTCGCGCAGGTTGGGTATCTGGATGAGCTGCGGCGGACGGCTGAAGGCCCAAATCGAATGGAAGTTATGGCAACGGGCACCGATGCCGGCACGTTGAGACAGTACCTTCCTGAAAGTGAGATTGCTCCAACGCCACGGGGTCTGCGAATCGAAATATCTTCCGAAGATGAAATTGAAGGGGTTCTCGCGGCGTTGAGAAAAGCGGGCGGGAAGATTGTTTCTGTTCAGCCCGTCAAGCAGTCGTTGGAAGAGCTCTTCCTGTAGGGTCGTATAAGTCCCAGGGGACCTACTCTTTAAACTTAAACCCCGTCACTTCCATCTTGATATTCGCACGCGCGTCTGCGTCGCTCATCCCCTCTAACATCACGTTCACTTGCATGGTCTTGTTTGGCGCCAATTCTGCCTGGCGCGTTGGGATCACCACAACAGTTCTTTCTTTCACGGGCTGCGATTCATAGTCGACCACGGCAGCGCGAATTTCAAGCCCGTTCAAAGTCTTTCCTGTGACATTGCGGACAGTCGTTTGAAGAGTCATAACGATGTCGCCGAGCGCGCGTTTCGCCTCCGTCGCCTCCGGGTCATCCAGAAAGATTTTCGACTTGTACTCTTCAAACTGTGGTGAGCCTGCACGAATCGCGCCTGGCAGGGTTGGTTCGCCGGCAGGGCCCCTACCACCTGCACGCATCAAGACATAAAAGAGAAGCGCAATAACAACAGCGGCAGCGACGGCCACGACGATGATGAGCGTTCGATTCGACTCGCTTGCTTCGGTCCGTCGATCTGGAACAGCCATAGTGGAAAGATTGTAGATACGTGAAAACGGTTTTGCAACGAAAGTCGTGCGGGTTGTTTTGTCGGGGCGGCCCTGCGTGGCCGCCCCTTTTTCGAATCAGATTCCACAGGCATTATTTTCGAACGCAAGGGGCGGCACGGAGTGCCGCCCCTACAAAATGACTCGCAGAGTTAACTACTTCTCCAGTAGGTGCGCGATTAGAACTTCGAGTTCGTTGAAATCGATCGGCTTCGTGACGTAACTGTTGCAACCGGCCTCAATAGCTTCCAATTGAAAGTCAGACGTATCGTGAGCGGAGACTGCAATGATCGGCGTCAACTGAAGATCCGGATCGTTACGTATTAAACGAGTTGCCGCAAGCCCGTCGATCACAGGCAGACTGAGGTCCATCAGTATAAGTTGAGGAGCTTCGGCCTTCGCAAGCTTGACAGCCTCCTCTCCGTTCATTGCCTCAACTACCCGGTAACCGGTCATTTCGAGCAATCGTCGCATCATGAAGCGGTTGTCTTCAGTGTCTTCAACCAATAAAACAGTCAGGGGTTTGTCGTGCTCTTTAATTTGGTCCTTCAAAATCTAACCGCTTCCTAACCCTGCTCAGAGTTCTAAGTTATTGATTCTACTGTATCACTAGAATACGCGAGCCTTTTTTGTTACCATCCCGCATTGAAACGCAACACAAAATGAGCGTAGGCCAGCGTTTAATTCATACACTCGAACTGGCCGTGAGGTTCCCCCTCCCCTACAGCCCCATTTTTAGGAGCTGAGAGAGATTCGCAATTCGATGAAGACTGCAATGTCGAGGCCTGAAGAGACTGAGCGACTTCAAGACCTCGGGCGAGCTTCTATGCAAATAGTGCATGACCTCAAGAATCAGCTCAACGGTCTCAAACTCTATGCCACGTTTCTGCGACGCAGGATCGAGAAGACCGATCGGCCCGGCGACGAGCAGGAAACCATTGGCAAATTAATAAGCGGTCTCGATCGAGCGGCTGAGGATTTGTCGACTATCGTGAGATACGGCCAGCCGGTCGAGTTGAAAAAACAACCCGGATTTGAGGTTGATAAAGTGCTACGCACCGTCTGCTCGAGTTTGGACGAGGCGAATTCGCGAATTGTTTGGAAAGCTGATGCAGACGTTGTTCAGGGAAGTTTTGATTACTTCAAGCTTACGGATGCCTTCAAGTGGTTATGTATGGGAGCAATAAAGCATCGGCAAGCAGGCAACGGAGCCGGTGAGATTGCTGTAACGTCAGAGCTGTCGCCAGATTCACGACAGGCCATCATTGAGTGGTCGGGCTTGCGTCAGTTGGATCGCGATCCGTTTCGTTCATTCGCCGGAAGCGATGAGATCAAACTTGCAATGGCAGCAAAGATAATCGAGGCCCATGGCGGGTCTGCAAAATTCATAGATAAGAAGTTTGTGGTTGTGCTTCCGCTCTCAGAGTGAACAGATCAAACCAAACAACGCTAACATAGAGGGAGTAATCATCATGCCCCACAGCGCAGCGACTTCGAGTGAGGAGAAAAAGGTGGAGAACAAAGAAGTGCGGATTCTTGTGGTAGACGACGAACCAACGATGGCCGATTCTCTGCGGCAAAACTTCGTTGAGGAAGGATACTCCGTTGACACCGCCGCTACCGGAGCGGCCGCCATCGAACTCTTCGATCAGGGCGGGCACCATTTGTCGATCTGCGATCTGCAACTGCCGGACATGGATGGCCTGGAAGTGCTGCGTCACATGAAAGACGCACGGCCGACAACGGAAGTAATCGTTGTCACCGGTTACGGCTCGGTTCAAAAAGCCGTCGAAGCAACCAAGGCGGGGGCTTTCTATTTCGTCGAGAAGCCTTTTGACTTTGAGGAGCTCCAGCCGCTTGTTGAAAAGGCACTCGAACGTCGCGAGCTGGTTGCAGAAACTGCAAACATGAGGCGCCAACTCTCCACTCGCGCGGAGTATTTCAATATCATCGGCTCGTCGAAGCCGATGCAGACGATCTATGAAACTATTGAGTCGGTGGCGAAGTCAGATGCAAACGTGCTGATCGTTGGTGAGTCAGGAACAGGCAAAGAGCTCATTGCCAACGCGATCCACTATCAATCACTCCGTTCGAAAAAGCCTTTTATTAAAGTAAACTGCGCTGCGCTCCCGAAGGAATTGATTGAGTCGGAACTGTTTGGCCACACAAAAGGCGCGTTCACCGGAGCACACGCGGACAAGGAAGGTTTAGTCCAACACGCTGCCGGCGGTTCGTTGATGCTCGATGAAATTGCTGAGATGCCGGTGGAGTTGCAACCGAAGCTGCTGCGCGTCTTGCAGGAACGAAGTTACCGCAAGATCGGATCGGAAAAGACCTACGCAGTTGACTTCCGCCTGGTGTGCTCCACCAACCGTCCGCCCGCTGATGCGATACGTGACGGATTGCTGCGCGACGATCTCTTTTATCGCATATCGACAATCACGATTCACGTTCCGCCGTTGCGTGAACGAAGTGAAGACATTCAACTCTTAACTGAACACTTCCTGCACATGTATGCTCAAAAATATGAGCGACCAATCACTGGTGTTTCGCAGGCGGCATATCAAAGACTGTTTGGTCACTCATGGCCGGGGAATGTGCGTGAGTTGCAAAACGTGATCGAGCGTGCAGTGTTATTGGCTAAAGACAAACAGATTGAGCCCATCGATCTGCCTTTCGATAATGGCTCGCTCCCGGAAGGCGCGTCGGCGAATGTCACATGGGATGTTCCACCAAACTTGACGCTCGAGGATATTGAGCGGCTTGTTATCGAACGAACTCTTCAACGCACCGGAGGCAACAAACAGGCGGCGGCGAATCTCCTGGGAATTTACCGCCCGCGTCTTTACAGCAAGATCAGAAAATACAATATTGACGTTCCGTCGTTAGTGTCGGCCTGAGTTTGCCTGGATATTCCTGACTCTGCCTGCTTGGGCGGCGATTCCCGTGTCACAACCCAGGGCGGTTGGCGATTGAACATCTTCCGCAAAGGCGCAAAGGCGCAAAGAAAGAAGTAAGACTAACTTTGCGTCTTTGCGCCTTTGCGGGAAAACTTCTTCTCGAAATTCCCTGCCTAAGCTAAACTGCCTGACGTTTTACCTGCTTTCTCAATCGTTCAAACCCGGTCCAATGGAGGAACTTCTACACGTGCGTTTCCTACAACTGCTCGCACTTGTCTCGCTGTTGATTTTTGCCACGGCCTTCGTATCACAAGATCCAGTACAACCGCAGCGTCCTGGTCCAATAGCGCAGCCCCTGGCTTCTCCGACGCCTACACCGACTCCACTACCGCCCCCGACGGTCAGGATTGATGAATACCGCGCCGCCGCCGCGCGCATCATCGGCGCAGCGCTCACAAGCGATCGGGCCTATTCAAGACTTGCGCACTTGACGGACCATATCGGGAATCGTCTTAGCGGCTCAAAAAACCTCGAGCGCGCGATCGAGTGGGCCCTCTCGGAAATGAAACGCGATGGCCTGGACAATGTGCGCGCTGAAAAAGTGTTGGTGCCGCATTGGGTGCGCGGTGAGGAAAGCCTCGCAATGTTAACTCCCGTCCCGAGAAAGTTGACGATGCTCGGGCTCGGCAATAGCGTCGGCACACCCGCTGAGGGCGTCACCGCCGAGGCAGTTGTAGTACGCAACTTCGGCGAGCTTGAACGACTCGGAGAGCGTGCGCGCGGAAAGATCGTTGTTTACAACGCGCCTTTTACGACCTATGGAGCAACTGTTTCCTATCGTTCGCGGGGCGCTTCACAAGCAGCCCGGTATGGTGCGGTTGGAGCGCTCGTGCGCTCGATCACGCCGGTAAGTCTTCAAACGCCGCATACGGGGGCAATGCAGTACGACCCCGCCCAGCCCAGGATTCCCGTAGCAGCTATTACGATCGAAACTGCCGAGCTCTTGCAGCGCATGCATGATCGCGGCGATCGCCCGACGGTAAGACTCAAAATGGAAGCTAAGTTCATGCCTGATGCTGAGTCGGCAAACGTAATTGCCGAGCTTAAAGGCTCCGAGAAACCGGATGAGATCGTTCTTATTGGCGGACATTATGATTCGTGGGACGTGGGCCAGGGCGCGCACGATGATGGCGGTGGTTGCATCGTCGCGTGGGAAGCGGCGAGGTTGCTGAAAGAGCTCGGGCTCCGGCCAAGACGCACCATCCGAGTCGTGCTTTACACCAACGAAGAAAACGGACTCCGCGGCGGCAATGCCTATCGAGACGCGCACCGGGAAGAGCTTGCGAAACACGTATTGGCTATTGAATCGGATTCAGGTGTTTATCGACCCGAAGGGTTCGGGCTTGCTGCGACAGCTCCTTTACAAGTACGCGCCAACCTTCGGGAGATCGCAAAACTTCTGTCGGGAATCGGCTCTGATCGCATTGCGGCAAGTGGCGGCGGAGCAGACATAGGTCCAATCATGCGTGAGGGAGTTGTGGGTGCAAGTCTGGACGTAGACGGATCACATTATTTCGACATCCACCACACGCATGCTGACACGCTGGATAAGGTCAACCCACAGGAACTGGCGCTTTGCGTGGCCACGATGGCTGCGATGGCGTACGTAGTCGCTGATATGTCCGGATCGTTGAAGTGAAGCTCGCTTTCTCTGTGCACCCTTTGTGTACTCTGTGTCTCTGTGGTGGCTGGCTTGATGAGATTTACCACAGAGACACCGAGCACACAGAGGATGCACAGAGATTTTCAGTCGAGCTGGTAAGTTGCGACACTGGTCGGCGTTTCGAAGCAACGCACCTTGTAGATCTGCACGCGGTCATCACCGACGCGTTTCGCCACGCGGTCCAGGACGTACTTCGCAAGATTCTCGGCCGAGGGTTGTAATTCATCAAACGGCGGCAGCTCGTTGATGTTTCGATGATCCAGGTAGGTCACAACTTCATCCGCCGCCGCCTTCAGCTCCACAAAATCGACTAGCAGACCGATATTATCCAACTCTCGACCGCGCGCATAAATCTCTATCTTGTAGTTGTGACCATGCAGATTCTCACACTTGCCTTTGTAGCCGCGCAGTTGGTGCGCGCTGGAAAAATTCCGCTCGATCATCACTTCGAATTGTCCCGGCATAGTTAAGCCACAGATTAACGCTGATTACACGGACAGAGCCAGTGGCCCGGACCTGGAGGCCGTCTGCAGGAACACGAGTTAAAGACCAATCAAGCCTGCTCGTGCTGGCTGCTCCTGCCCCTGCCGCTGGTCAGTCGCAAAGAAGCCAGCAACATCCATAATCTGAGAAGTCACCCTGCAAGGTGGCAGGCTTTGCAGAAACGTTCGACCATAACCCTTTGTCCGCAAACGCGGGTCGAGAATAGCTAACACTCCTCGATCGGTCGAGCTGCGGATCAGGCGTCCCAGTCCCTGCTTCAACGCGATGATCGCCTGCGGCACGCTGTATTGGTAAAAACTCGAGCCACCGCTGTCTTCAATATATCTCTGTCTTGCCGCGACTATCGGGTCAGTGGGAACCGCAAACGGCAGTTTGTCAATGATCACACACGACAACTGTTCACCGCGCACGTCAACACCTTGCCAAAAACTCGACGTCGCAAACAAGACTGCATTCGGAGTTTCGCGAAATCGCTTGAGTAGTTGACCTTTTGAAGCACTGCCCTGGACCAGACATGGGTAGTCAATCTCGGCCCAGACGTTTTCAAAAAGAGACTGCATACCTGCAAGACTCGTCGACAGGACAAATGCGCGACCCTCGGTGGCATTGAGTATTCGGGTAACTTCAGCCGCCGCGGCCGGCGCCCATTCTCGATCTCGCGGATCGGGCATCTTTGGCGGCAAGTAAAGTATCGCCTGACTTTCGTAATCAAAACTCGATTCGGCAATCAGATCATCAGCCGTGTCCAATCCAATGCGGTCGCGAATAAACGTAAAGTTTCCACCGCTCGACAGTGTCGCTGAAGTCAGCACCACCGTTGGCACCTCTTCGAACAGCTTATCTTGCAGGATTCCGGCGACGTCGATCGGAGAGGCACGCAAAAAGATGCCGCGATTCCGCCGTTCAAGCCAGTAAACGAACTTCTTGTCAGCACCGGTGACTATGAACTGCAAATCAAAACGAATCTGACGCAAACGGCGAATCAGATTCTCGACGTCCGGTGTTTTTTCCTTGAGAGCGTCAAGTGTGGTTTCCGCGCGCTCTATGGCGCCTTCAAAGACCACATAAAGCTCGCCAAGCCGCGTCGCTTCCAGATCGCCGTCAGAGTTTTTTCTCGCAAACGTCCCAGGGATTATGGGATAACGACCGTCCTCCCCGCGGCCATCGCGAAAACCCATCCAGAAGTCATCCGCAAACCGCGACATACGAGCGACACTGTTCGTAAGCTCCCGATCGATTCCAGCGTCCTCGATTGTCAGCATTCCCAGATCGCGCGCGACGTCTTCGATCTGATAGTTCGAAACCTGTGCTCCGAAGTATTCCGACGCAACCTCTTCAACCAAATGCGCCTCGTCAAGGATAACCGCTGTGTAGTCAGGGAGAACTGAGCCGTAATTGCCGTTGCGCAGACTCAGGTCAGCGAAGAATAGGTGGTGATTGACAACGACTATGTCCGCTTCTTGAGCTCGGTCGCGCATGCGAGTAATGAAGCAGGGATCGAAGTCAGGACATTTCTGGCCCAGGCAGGATTCGGAACGAGCATCGATGTGACGCCAAAAGGAGAGCGACTCAGGCAGGTTTGCGAGTTCCGCTCGATCGCCGGTCTCACTTTCTTTCGACCAGTGGCAGACCTCTTCGAAGTAATCGACTTCATCGAGTCCTTCGAGCACCGGCGACGACTGCGCGCGGGCGAGCCTGTTCAAACACAGATAGTTGTTACGACCTTTCATGTAGGTCGCTGAGAACGGCTTGGGCAGGATGTTTTGGAGAAAAGGAATGTCCTTCTCCATCAACTGTTCCTGCAAATTCTTCGTTCCCGTCGAGACGATGACACGACCGTTACCACCCAGCGCTGCTGCGACTGCCGGAACCAGATAAGCGAGAGTTTTGCCGGTTCCGGTCCCTGCCTCGACGATCAAATGACGCTTCTCTTCAAACG
>Ga0268386_10002416_pt1 | contig 13299 bp, 12 predicted proteins | sample RVTome_15_FD_200260 | JGI IMG/M metagenome (GOLD analysis project Ga0268386, IMG submission 200260) | Soil microbial communities from uranium-contaminated site in the Upper Colorado River Basin, Wyoming, United States - RVT150D86... ...
GCCCCAGGTCGGTGTCCGAGTAGTAGCGGTAGCCGCCGCCGGGCTCGACCGGCCGGTCGTACGGGATGTAGCGCGTCGACTGCTCGAGGTAGGCGGCGAGGCGGCCCCGCTGGAGCACCTTGGTCAGCACGTTCGAGACCCACTCGCAGCCGAGATGGGCGCCTCCGACCTGCGCGATCGAGTCGTCGCCGAAGCCGATGAAGACGCGCTCGTAGAGGCCGGCCGCGCGCTCCCCCTCGGCCCCGTCGAACGGCCGACCGGCGGAAGGGACCTCGGCGGCGAACTCGTCCAGGTACAGGCGGCGGAGGGTTCCGCCCCAACGGGAGTAACGTGCGAAGAGCGCGCCCTTCACGGTCTCGGGCAGGTTCGTGAGTGCGAACACGGGCCGGTCGAGATTCGTGAAGTGGGGGGCGAGCAGTGCTCGCTCCTGATCGGTGAATTGCTCGACCGGGTAGCGCAACGGGATCGCCATCCTAGAGAGCGCACCGGCAGATCTTCCCGTCGGCCCAATGCACTTAGATCCAGGTATCCCTTGAACGAATCGGTCCAGAGCCGCGACGCGTTCGGAGCCCTCCAAGGAGAAGAGCTCGAACGCCTCGGTCGGTTCGGGGGCATCCTGCTGGTCGTGGGCGCGCTGGTCTCGCTGCCCGCGGGCCTGGTGCTGGAGCCGGCTCCCCCGGCCGGCGACCATCTGATCGGGCTGGCGACGCTCGTCACCGGGATCGCCGCGCTCCTCGCTCCGTGGCAGCGGATGTCGGCGAACTGGCTGCACCTGGGGCTGATCGTCGCGACGATCGAGATCGCCGCCGCGGTCGCGGCCCTGAGCGACGACTTCGCGTTCTTCTACGTGCTGGTGGCGATGTACGCGGCGTACGCGATCCGTGACGCCCGCGCGCTCGCCGGCTACGCGCTGCTGCTGACCGTGGCGCTGCTCGCCCCGCTGATCTACGCCGACGGGGACCGCAACGAGCAGGTGCACCACATCCTCGTGACGCTGCCGGTGCTGGTGATCGCCGGCCTGATCGTTCGGGTTCTGCGCGACACGCTCGAGCGCCGCGAGCGCGAGTACCGCAGCCTCGCGGTCGAGGCCGTGGCGCTCGCCGAGCGGATCCGCGGGCGCCCGGCGCCGGCCGACGACGGCGACCTCGACGCGCGGCTGGGCCGACTCGAGGAGACCGAGCGCCGCTCGCGCCGCGGCGGCTGACGCTCGCCGGTGCCCGGCGCCGACGTGATCCTCGTCATCGTGGTCGGCGTGCCAGGCGGCACCGTCGCCTGGCTGCAGCGGTCGAGCGGCGGCGCTAGGTCGGGGGCGGCGGCGCTCGCATCAGCTCGACGCGGTGGCCGCCGGGAGCGGTAGCGACGGCTCGCGGCTCGCCCCAGAGCTCGCGCGCAGGAGCCACCTCGAACCCCGCCGCGCGGAGCCGCGCGACCGTCGCGTCCAGGTCCGCAGCCACCACGGCGGTGTGCCCGATCGCCGGGACCGTGGGCGCCAGGGTGCGGATCAGATGGACCTGGGTGCCGTCGCGCTCGAACCAGGTCACGTAGGCGGCAATCGGCGCCGGTGCCTCGACCTGGGCGAACCCGAGCGCGGTCCAGAACTCGATCGCCCGTTCGAGCTCGGAGGAGGGGATCTCGAGTGAGGCGTGGTGGAGCATCGGACGGGCGGGATGACCGGCAGGCAGCGCCCTGCGGTCGCCATTGGTCGTGTTTCTAGCCGAGCGCGTTCGTGATCGACTCGCCGGCGCCCTCGACGAACTCGACGAGCGGCCCCGGGATGATCCCGAAGAAGACGGTGGCGGCCGCCGCGAGGATCGTCAAGCCGATGATCACCGGGCAGCGCAGGCCGCCGATCCGCGGCCCCACCGCGGGCGGCGGCGGCGTGAAGTCGTCGGGGGTCGCCTCGGGGGCTCCGCCCGCCATCGCGGGCAGGGTCCGGTGGCCGGCCTCGGGCGTGGGATCGGAGTGGTACGCCGGCCGCATCCAAACGGCGGCGATGACCCGCAGGTAGTACGCCAGGGAGATCATCGTGCCGACCGCGATCATCACCGCAAGCCAGGTGTAGTCGCCGTCCACGGCGGCCTCGATCAAGTACAGCTTGCCGATGAAGCCGGCGGTGCCGGGCAGCCCGGCAAGCGCGAGCATCGCGATCGTCAGCGGCCAGGCCAGCTCGGGCCGTTCGCGGCCGAGCCCCTGGACCGAGCGGATGTCGTCGCCGAACCCGGTCTCGCGCTCCCGGATGGTGATCACCGCGAACGCGGCGAGGTTCATCAGCGCGTAAGCGGCGAGGTAGAAGAACAGCGCCTGGACCCCGGCCTCGTTGGCGGCGACGATCCCGACCAGCATGTACCCGGCCTGGGCGACCCCGGAGTATCCGAGCAGTCGCTTGAGCGAGCTCTGAGCGAGGGCACCGACGTTGCCGACGATGATCGAGACCGCCGCCAGCGCCGCCAGCGCCGGCTGCCAGTCGCCGACCGCGGGACCGAGGGCGACCTCGAAGAAGCGGGCGAAGACCGCGAACGCGGCGGCCTTGGTCGCGACAGCCATGAACGCGGTCACCGGGGTGGGGGCGCCCTGGTAGACGTCCGGCGTCCACTGGTGGAACGGCGCGATCGAGAGCTTGAAGGCGAGCCCGGTGACGGTCAGGGCGATGCCGATCAGGATCAGCGGGTCGTCCACTAGGCTGCCGCCGATCCCGTCCCGGATCCCGGCGAAGTCGGTCGAGCCCGAGCCGCCATAGATGAACGCGAGGCCGTAGAGCAGGGTGGCCGAGCCGAGCGAGCCGATGATTAGGTACTTGAGCCCGGACTCGAGCGACTGCTGCCGGCGCAGGGCCGATCCGCACAGGACGTAGAGCGGGACCGAGAGCAGCTCGAGCCCGACGAAGAACGTGATCAGGTTCTGCGCCATCGCGAGCAGGACCATGCCGAGCACCGAGGCGATCACGAGCGCCTGGAACTCGCCGTGGCCGGCCGGGCCGGGATGGTCGTCGGCCGCCTCCTCGCGCCAGCTCAGCGGGATCACGAAGGCGGCGCTGACGATCGCGATCAGGCTCGCGACGATCGCGAGATCGTCCAGGCGCAGCGCTCCCGAGACGAGGTCCTTGGTCTCGCCGAACTGCCAAATGAGCAGGCCGCCGGCGGCGCCCAGGGTGAGGAAGCTCAGCACCGAGACCACCCGCCGCTGGGCGCGCCCGACGAGGCCGGCGAGCAGCACCACGCAGAGGCCGACGGTCAGCGCGATGATCGGCGAGAGACCGGCGTAGTCCATGTCCGGGGCGTCGAAGGTCATGGGCTCGCTCCGCTCATCGCTTCGCCACCTCGAACCCGTCGCGCGCTTCGGCCACCGCGCCGACCTTGTCCTGCACCGACGCCTCGCCCCGGGTGAGCACGCTGCCCGGGGTCACGGCGAGCGCCAGGATCACGCCCACGAGCGGCACCAGCACGAGAGCGTCGCGCAGGCTCAGCTCACGCGAGGAGGCGCCGGCCGGGAGCGGGTTGTGCATCGCCCCCTGGTAGAGGCGCAGGGCGTAGAAGGCGGCCATCGCGATCCCCGCGCTGGCGACCACGGCGAACGCGATCTTCGCGTCGAACAGCCCGTTCAGGATGTAGAACTCGCCGATGAAGTTGGCCGATCCGGGCATCGCCAGGGTCGCGAGCGTGACGATCAGAAACAGCGCCGCCAGCACCGGGGCGCGCATCGCACCGCCCCCCATCTGCCTCAGGTCCTCGCTGCCGAACCGCTCGGCGAGCAGGACGATGATCAGGAACAGCGGCACCACGACCACCGCGTGGTTGACCATCTGCAGGATTGCGCCGTTCGCCCCGTCGGAGCTCAGCGAGAACACGCCGAGGGTGATGAACCCGAGCTGCGCGATCGACGAGTAGCCGGCGATAAGACGCACGTTCGTCTGCGTGAACGCCATCGCCGAGCCGTACAGGATCGAGACCGTCGCGATCACCAGGATCAGCTCCTGGAACTGGATCGTGGCCTCGGGGAAGATCGGCAGCACCACACGTAGGAATCCGTACGCCGCGACCTTCGAGAGCACCCCCGAGAGCAGGGCGAGGACCGCGGGCGGCGCAGCGAGGTAGGCGTCGGGCATCCAGCCGTGGAGCGGGAAGGCCGGCATCTTGACCAGGAACGCCGCCGCGAAGAAGCAGAAGATCCACTCCTGGCTTCCGTCGGGCAGCAGGTTCGCACGCAGGTCGGCCATCGCGAACGAGAGCTCGCCGGTCTCGTTCGAGGCAAGGACCGCGGTGGCGATCGCCGCCACCAGCATCAGCAGCGACCCGACCAGCGTGTAGACCATCATCTTGATCGTCGCCCGCACCCGGTTGCCGGTGCCGTAGGCGCCGATCAGGAAGAAGAACGGCACCAGCATCAGGTCGAAGAAGAGGACGAAGAGCAGCAGGTCCTGCGCCAGGAACGCGCCGAGGGTCGCGAACTCGCCGATCCCGAGCATCAGGAAGTAGTTCTTGGGGCGATCCGGCACCCGGAACGCCGACCAGGCGAAGCTGGCCGCCCAGAGCACCGCAGTCATCAGGACCAGGAACAGGCTGATCCCGTCGACCCCGAGCTGGTAGCGGACGCCGAGCTCCGGGATCCAGCTCTCGTCGACCACGTGCTGCAGGCCCGGGGCGGCGGCGTCGAAGTCGAGCGCCAGCGCGACGGCCAGCCCCAGGGTCCCGAGCGCACCGGCGGCCGAGACCGGGCCCGCGAAGCGCCGCGGCAGCAGCACGACGATGAGCGCGACGGCGAGCGGCAGCCAGAGGAGGGCGCTCAGCATGCCCGAACCTCCGGTTCACCGGCAATCACGAGCTCACCACCAGGAAGTAGAGGGCGAGCGCCGCGAACCCGCCCAGCACGAGCAGGGCGTAGGCGCGGATGAAGCCGGACTGGGCCCCGCGCACGAGCAGCCCGAGCTCCCGCACGGCGCCGGTCGCACCGCCGACGATGCCCTGCACCACGACCCGCTCGACGACGTCGTTCGCGAACCGTCCGGCCCCGATCACGGGGCGGTAGACGAGCGCGTCGATCAGCTCGTCGAAGTACCACTTGTCGGCGAGGAAGTCGTGGACGCGTGGCAGCCGCTGGCGCAGGCGCGCGGTGACCCCGGGCCGCGCCACGTAGCAGTAGTAGGCGAGGCTGATCCCGGCGATCGCAATCAGGCCGCCGACCAGCAGCCCGAGATAGGCGGAGCTGTCCGAGGGGTGGATTCCGAACAGCGGCGCCTCCTCGAACGTCCCCTCGAGGAAGTGCTCGAGCCCGGCGGTCACCCCCGGGATCTGGATCACGCCGGCGAACAGCGCGAGGAAGCCGAGGACCGCCATCGCGATCCGCATCGGCAGCTCACGCTCGGCGATGTGGTGCTCGGGGCCGGGATAGCCGACATCGGTGTCCTCCGTCTCGCCGGTCGCGGGGTTCTCGGGCTCGGCGTGGACGAGGTGTCCCTGCTCCAGCTCGCGCGCCTCCTCGCACGGGTCGCCCGCGACGACGCGGAACCCGATCCGGAACGCGTAGAACGCGGTCAGGAACGCGCCGAAGTAGCCGCCGATCGTGAAGATCCAGTACATCCCGCCGCGCTCGGCCGCGAACACGAGGATCTCGTCCTTCGAGAAGAACCCGGACGTGCCGGGGAACCCGGCGAGGGCCAGGGCGCCGATGATCAGGAGCAGCGACGTGAACGGCAGCGCGCGCCGGAACCCCGACATCCGGTCGATGTCCTGGCGGTTCGCCATCGCCGCGATCACCGACCCGGCCGCCATGAACAGGAGCGCCTTGAAGAAAGCGTGGGTCATCAGGTGGAAGATCCCCGCGGTGTAGGCGCCGATCGAGACCCCGACGACCATGTAGCCGATCTGGCTCATGGTCGAATAGGCGATGATCCTCTTCAGGTCGGTGACGACGAGGGCGATCGACGCGGCGACCAGGAGCGTCGCCAGGCCGGTGAACGCCGCGATGTCCGCCGCGGTCGGCGCCAGCTCGAAGAGCGGGAACATGCGGGCGATCAGGTAGACGCCCGCGGTGACCATCGTCGCCGCGTGGATCAGGGCCGAGACCGGCGTCGGGCCCTCCATCGCGTCGGGCAGCCAGGTGTGGAGCGGCAGCTGCGCCGACTTCGCGAAGGCGCCGACCAGGAGCAGCAGGCAGATCGCGACCAGGGTGCCGTCGTTGACGGTGAAATGCTCGTCCACGGCATCGAAGACGTCGAGGTACTGGAAGGTGCCTAGCTCGCGGAAGATCAGGAACGCGGCGAGGACGAGGCCGACGTCGCCGACCACGTTGATCACGAACGCCTTCATCCCCGCGGCGGTGGCGGTTCCGCGCCGGTACCAGAACGAGATCAGCGCGTAGGAGGCGAAGCCGACGAACGCCCAGCCGACGACCAGGAGCACGAAGTTGCCGGCGAGGACCAGCAGCAGCATCGAGAAGACGAAGAAGTTCAGGTAGCTGAAGAACCGCGCGTAGCCGCGGTCGGACCCGAGGTAGGCGACGGAATAGAGGTGGATGAGCATCGAGACCCCGGTGACGATCAGGCACATCACCACCGCCAGCGGGTCGACCAGGATCCCCACGTCGATGTCGAGGCCGACCGAGGTCGCGTAGTCGTAGAGGCGGGCCGTGAGCTGCCGGTCCTCGGTGGGCCGGTCGAGCAGGCTGACGAAGGCGCCGATCGAGCACGCGAACGACGCCGCGATCGCCGCGGTGCCGAGCCAGCCGGCGGTGCGGCCCGGGAGCACGCGCCAGCCGAGCGCGATCGCGATCGAGCCCGCGAGCGGGAAGAACAGGATCAGCCAGCCGAAGTCGGTTGGGCTCATCCGCGCAGGGTCCTCAGCTCATCGACGTTGAGCGGCAGGCGGCGCCGGTACATGGCGACGATCAGGCCGAGTCCGACCACGACCTCGCAGGCGGCGACGACCATCACGATCAGCGCGAACACCTGGCCGTCCTCGTTGCCGAGCGAGCGCGAGAAGGCCAGCAGCGACAGGTTCCCCGCGTTCAGCATCAGCTCGAGGCAGAGCAGGATGACCAGCGGGCTGCGGCGCAGCAGCACGCCGGCGGCGCCGACGGCGAACAGCAGGGCGCTGAGCACCAGGTACCACTCAAGAGACAACGCCCGGCGCCTCCTCCGCTTCGCGTCCGGGGCCGCCGGGGTCGGCGTCGCCGACCACGATCGGAGGCTCCTGCTTGCGGCGCGCGGCGAGCACGACCGCGCCCACGGCCGCGACCAGGAGCAGCAGCGAGGCAGCCTCGAAGGCGATCAGGAAGCGCTCGAGCATCAGCTCGCCGATCGAGGCGGGCGAGCCGAAGCCCTCCGGGATCGTCGGCCCGTCGCCGCCGATCGCCTTGAGGCCGGTCCCGAGGATCGCGATCGAGAGCTCGATGAACAGCGCCCCGGCCAGGAGCGGCGCCAGGAACCGCTGGCCCGCGATCGGCTCCCAGATCGGTTCCTCGACGCCGCCGACGTAGGCGGCGACGAACACGTAGAGGACCATGACCGCGCCCGCGTACACGACGACCTGCGCCGCGGCGATGAACTCGGCGTGGAGCAGCAGGAACAGCCCCGCGAGCGCCACCAGGTGCACCACCAGCGCCAGCACGCTGTAGAAGGGATTGCGAAGCGCGATCACGGCGATCGCCCCGCCCAGGGCACCGATCGCACCAGCGAAGAAGGCAACCTCCTCCATTCCGCGGCATCCTATTGGCGGGTGGGCTGGCGGCGTGGCCTAGTGAGCGAGCGCCTCGACCGCGTTCGCGACGACGGCCGGACACTCGATCTGGGGCGTGTGGCCGATGCCCGGGAGCATCTCGATCCGGGCGTGCGGCAGCCTCGCTCGCAGGTCCTCGGCGCCCGCCGGGATGCAGAGCCGGTCGCGATCGCCCCATAGCACCGTCACCGGCGCCTTGATCCGCTCCGGGTCGAACGGGTCGGCCAGCTCGGGCCGGACCCGCTTCGCGTAATCGATCCGGGTCCTGATCACCGCGCGGTCGACCGTGAACCGCGTGAACCGGTCGACGACCGCCTGATCGACGGCCGCCGGGTTCCCGAACGCGAGCCGGCGGTAGAGCCGGCCCGCGACCGAGCGCACGACGCCGTCGGGTACCGGCGCGCGCAGCGAGATCAGCTGCGAGACGGCCGGGATCCGGTCGACGGTGAAGAACAGCGGCGCCATCCGGATGCCCGCCGGCCCGATCGCGACCACGCCGGCGATCGGCAGCTCCTCGTGTTGTGCGAGCCGTAGGGCGGTCCAGCCGCCGAGCGAGTTGCCAACGAGGACCACGGGCTTGCCCGAGCGCTCGGCCGCGCGCAGCACCGTGCGCGCTCCGAAGTCGACGAGCTGGTCCAGCACCTCGCGCTCGGGGTCAAGCGGCGGCGCGACGCCGAAGCCCGGCTGGTCGTAGGCGATCGCGGCGCGGCGCCGCGCCGCGAGCCGGTCGAGCAGCTCGAGCCAGGTGTCGGCGTTGTCCATCCAGCCGTGGAGCAGGACGGCCGACGTCCCCTCGCCCAGCGACCAGACCGCGCGGGTCTCGATCCCGCCGACGGTCACCCGCCGGCGACGCAGCCGGTTGATCGGCTCGGGCGGACCAGGCCGGGGCGGCGGCTCGCCGCGATCGCCGAGTCGGATGGCTGGGCTCACGCGGGAACCGTATTCACCCGGACGCGGGGGCCGGCCGGGGCGCTACAGGCCGTACGTCTTCGAGATGATCTCGCGCTGGATCTCGGAGGTGCCGCCGTAGATCGTCGAGACCAGCGTGGTCCGCACGTGGCGCTCCATGTCGTATTCGGACGCGTATCCGTAGCCGCCCATCATCTGCATCCCCTCGAGCGCGACCTTCTTCGCCGTCTCGGTCACCTTGAGCTTCGCCATCGAGGCCTCGCGCGGCAGCATCCGCTCCGGGTCCGCGTCGACCTTGCGGGCGACGTCGTAGACCAGGAGCCGGCAGCACTCGAGCTCGGTCGCGAGGTCGGCGAGCCGGTGCTTGAGCGCCTGGAACGAGCCGATCGGGCGGTCGAACTGCTTGCGCTCCTTGACGTAGGCGAGCGTGTCGTCGAACGCGCGCTCGCCGACCCCGAGCATCATCGCGGCGAGGATCAGCCGCTCGACGTTGAGGCCGGCCATCAGCTGGGTCCACGCCTGGCCCTCCTGGCCGAGCACGCGCTCCACCGGCACCTCGCAGTCGGTGAAGAAGACGTCGTTGACCTCGCGCCCGCCCATCGTCTCGATCGGGCGGACCTCCATGCCCTCGGCGTCGATCGGGACCGAGATCATCGTCAGCCCCTCGTGCTTGTTGGGAGTGCGCTCGGAGCGGGCGATCAGCAGGATGTGGGCGGCGTTGTGGGCGCCCGAGATCCAGGTCTTCTGGCCGTTGATCACGAAATGGCCGTCGACCCGCTCGGCCCGGCAGGAGAGGCTGCCGACGTCCGAGCCCGCCTCGGGCTCGGACATCGCGATCGCCTCGACGTTGCCCGCGACGATCCCGCGCAGGATCTCCTGCTTTTGCTCCTCGGTCCCGAACCGCTCATAGGCGCCGGCGACGATCGAGCTGATGCCGAACTCACCCGCCGGGATCATCCCGCGCGAGATCTCCTCGAGGAACAGGCAGAGGTCGACCATGCCGCCGCCCGAGCCGCCGTACTCCTCGGGGATCGCGACCCCGAGCCAGCCGAGCTCCGCGATCCGCCGGTAGAGCTCCATGTTCTGGAAGTCGGTGTAGCCCTTGGTCAGCGCCTCGCGCTGCTCCGGGGTCCCGCACTCGCGGGCTGCGAACTCGCGGACCGCGTCGCGGAACGCGATCTGCTCGTCGGTGAACCCGGCTACGTCGGCTGTTGCGGTGCTCATCGAACGTCCTTGCCAGCCGCCACTAAGCGGCCGCGGGCGTGTACACCGACACCACCGCGGCGCCGCCGAGCCCGATGTTGTGCTGGAGCGCGACCTCGGCGCCCTCGACCTGCCGCGCGTCCGCCTGGCCGCGGAGCTGCCAGGTGAGCTCCGAGCACTGGGCGAGCCCCGTGGCGCCGAGCGGATGGCCCTTCGAGATCAGCCCACCGGACGGGTTGACGACAGGGCCCGAGCCGCCGTAGGTCGTCGCCTCGGCCTCGACCAGCTTGTGGCCCTCGCCTTCCTCCGCGAGCCCAAGAGCCTCGTAGGTGATCAGCTCGTTCGCGCTGAAGCAGTCGTGGAGCTCGACCACGTCGACGTCGGCGGCCGACACCTCGGCCTCCTCATAGGCCTGGCGCGCGGCCTCCTTCGACATGTCGTAGCCGACGATCTTGATGCAGTCGGTGTCGTCGGCGAACGTCGAGGAGAGGTCGGTGACCATCGACTGCCCGGCGATCTCGACCGCCCGGCCCCAGAGCCCGTGCTCGTCGACGTAGCTCTCGGAAGCGACGATCGCGCAGGCGGCGCCGTCGGAGGTCGGCGAGCACTGGAGCTTGGTCAGCGGCTCGTGGATCATCCGCGCTTCCTTGATCTCGTCAAGCGTGTAGGAGTCCTGGAACTGCGCGTACGGGTTGCCCGTGGAGTGCTTGTGGTTCTTCCAGCCGATCCAGGCATAGTGATCGGGCTCCGAGCCGTACTTCTGCATGTGGTCGCGCCCGGCGTTGCCGAACATCTGCGGCGCGAACGGCGACTCCTCGGGCGAGCGGATCTCGAACATGCGCTTCATGTGCTTGTCGAGCGCCGGCGTGCGGTCCGTGTACTTCATCCCGAGCGAGCCCTTCTCCATCTTCTCGAAGCCGACGGCGAGGGCGCAATCGGCGATTCCTCCCTTCACCGCCTGGCGAGCGAGGAACAGGGCGGACGACCCGGTCGAGCAGTTGTTGTTGACGTTTAAGACCGGGATCCCGGTGAGCCCGAGCTGGTAGACCGCGCGCTGCCCGTAGGTCGAGTCGCCGTAGCAGTAGCCGGCGTAGGCCTGCTCGACGTCGTCGTAGGCGATCGCGGCGTCGGCCAGGGCCTTGCGGCCCGCCTCGGTCGCCCACTCGGGGTAGTCGCCCTCCTTCGTTCCCGGCTTGTCGAACTTGGTCATGCCGACCCCGATCACGAAGGTGCGGTTGCCCGTGCCGTTCTTGCTCATCAGGATGCGGTGCCTTTCTTGGAGGTTTCGGGATCGTCTTCGAGGAAAGATACAGAACGACTGTTCTGTTTGTTACGCTCGCAGCCCCATCGAGTGCGGATCGAGCGCGCCCAAGACGTCGAATCCGCCTCTAAACGGCGAAGCGAGAAAGGCAGCCGGCGTGACCACCGACACCTCAGCCCCCACCTTCAAGTCCGACGCGATCGGCAAGCCCGGCGAACCCGTCGCCTTCACGGTCGAGCGCGAGCGGATCGCCGCCTACGCCGCCGCCACCAACGATCCGATCGCGGCGCACGCCTCGGGGGACCTCGCGCCGCCGGTGTTCTCGATCGTGCCCTCGTTCCAGGCGATGGGCACGGCCTCGATGTCGGTGATCCCGCCGCAGCTGCTCGGCGCGATCCTCCACGGCGAGCAGGACTTCCACTTCCACAGGCCGATCGAGCCCGGGATGGAGCTCGAGACGGTCTCGACCCCGATCGGCATGCGCCAGCGCTCCTCGGGAGTGACCGTGGTCGTGCGCTCCGACACCCGCGACGCGGGCGGCGAGCTGGTCACCGAGGGCTACTCGACCACGTTCGTCCGTGGCGGCCAGGGCGCCGAGGCCGTCGGCGACGAGGCGCCCGAGCACCGCTTCGACGAGTCCCTGCGCGAGCGCGAGCCGGATGCCGAGGTCGTCCAGACCTACGACGCCGACCAGACCTTCCGCTACGCCGAGGCCTCGGGCGACCCGATGCAGATCCACCTCGACGAGGGGTTCGCGAAGTCGGTCGGCCTCCCGGGGATCATCATCCACGGGCTCTGCACGATGGCCTTCAATTCGGTCGCCGTGATCGAGCGGTTCACCGCCGACGACCCGAGTCGGCTGCGGAGGCTCGCGGTGCGCTTCGCGAGCATCGCGTTGCCCGAGCAGACGATCACGACGAGGCTCTGGAGCGCCGGCGAGCGCGAGGGCCGCGCCCGCTACGCCTACGAGACCAGCTCGGACGCGGGGGCGCTCCTCATCAAGGACGGCTGGGCGGAGATCGGCTAGGTGGAAGCGGGCGAGAAGAAGCGCACCCCCGGCGCGGAGCGGCGTCGGACCCAGTCCGAGCGCCGGGCGGAGACCCGCGCCCGGCTGCTCGACGCGACGATCGAGAGCCTGATCGACGTCGGCTACGCGGGGACGACGATCCGCGCCGTGACCGAGCGGGCCGGAGTCTCCCAGGGCGCTCAGTCGCACCACTTCCCGCACCGCGTCGACCTCGTGGCCAGCGCCTTCGAGCATCTCGCCGAGCAGCGTGCGGCGCGCTACCGCGAGCGGGCGCGAGAGCTCAGCGGCGACCGCGCGACACGCCTGCGGGCGCTCCTCGAGATGCTCTGGGAGGACTTTTCGAGTCCGCTGTTCACCGTAGCCGCGAAGCTCTGGGTCGCCGCCGCCGACGACGAGGAGCTGCGCGAGCGGCTGATCCCGGTCGAGCGCCGGATCTATGCCGGGACCGCCGAGGTCGCGCGCGCGGTCGCCGGCGACCTCGGCGAGGAGCCGGGCTTCGAGCGCAAGCTCGCGGTTGCGATGAACACCGTGGCGGGCCTAGCCCTGGTCCGGGACTTCGACCCGTCGGGACGGGCCAGCCGCGGAAACCAGTGGCCCTATCACCGCGAGGCGCTCGAACGCATGCTTGCCGGCTGAGCGTCGCCGGCAGATTCCGCCCAACAGGTAGCGACGCCGCTCAGAGCGCCGAGCGCCAGTCGGGGCGGTACGTCTCGATTCTCGCGATCAAGCCCCGCGAGAGCAGGAAGACGTGCATCGCGGGCAGCGAGCCGCTCCGCTCGCTGGAGCGCAGGGTTCCGCGCAGGCGGACCGTCGCCTCGACCCGCCCCGGGCGCGCATCGAGCGAGAGCACATGGACCTGGTTATCGGCGACGAGCTCCTTGATCTCGGCGAAGAACGTCGCGGCCTGGGTGTGACCGCGGAAGCGCTCGCGCCTGCCTGCGGCCCGCTCGTCGCTGCCCACGATCTCGACCTCGGGATCGAGGGTGGCGACGATCCCCGGCACGTCGTTTTGGTTGAACGCCGCGTAATGGCGGCGGACGACGGCGACGTCGCGAGCCGTGGTGCGGTCGAGCCCCGCACGGCGCAGCGCCTCCGCCGGGTCGGAATGGGCCTGGCCGAACGCGATCCGCCGGTCGCGGACGAGCCAGCGCCACCCGATCCGGGTATCCACCTCGGCGCCGCTGTGCCGG
>Ga0268386_10002417_pt1 | contig 13298 bp, 18 predicted proteins | sample RVTome_15_FD_200260 | JGI IMG/M metagenome (GOLD analysis project Ga0268386, IMG submission 200260) | Soil microbial communities from uranium-contaminated site in the Upper Colorado River Basin, Wyoming, United States - RVT150D86... ...
CGGGAGGCGCGAAGCGGCCGATGGGGACCTTCTTTCAACTGCGCTTCTTCGGGCTCAGGGACTTCGGCGGTATCGTCGGCGTGCAGGCGCCATTTCTCGCTTTAGGCATGGGCATTGCCCCGCCGATCGTCGGTTATTGCTACGACCGCCTCGGCAGCTATGAGCCGGCGCTGATCGGCATGGTCGGCCTGATGGCGGTGACGATCGTGCTCTATCTCGCATTGGGACCTTATCGTTTTGCGCGCGACCTTGCGGTGCTGCCAGAGGCAAGGTGACCACGCTGAGTGGCGGGCATCACTCAGACGACGAGATGGCCAGGAGCACCCCGCAGCATGGAATCAGCGTCGGTCACGGGTGCGGCGAGCGATGGCTCCGGCTATTCCGCGGTCCAGGTGTTCCTGGGCAAGGGGGGTGTCGGTAAGACGACGTGCTCCGCGGCGACAGCACTGCATCTCGCCGAGCGCGGCGAGCCGAGTCTCGTCATCTCGACCGATCCGACCCCCTCGCTCTCCCACCTGTTCGGCATTGCCGGCGCACACCGCGAACGCGAGGTCCAACCGCGGCTCTTCCTGACCGAGCTCGGCCTCGCGGACGTCCGCAGCATGTGGAACGATAAGTTTGGCCGCGACGTGTACGGCGTCTTCTCCACCTTTGTCGACATCGACTACGACACGTTCGTGCAGTTCGTGACCTCAGTGCTGCCAGGGCTGAACGAGGAGTTCATGGTCGACTACATGCGCCGCCTCGCGCTCGAACGGCGCTATCGACACCTCGTGTGGGACACAGCGCCGCTCGGCCAGACGCTCGCGCTGCTCGGCATGCCATCGCTCCTGGCCGAGCATCTGCGCGCCGCGCCGAGGATCTACTCGCATCTCAGGACCACGGGCGAGAACAGGGAGTCGGTGATGAACATCATCGATGGCTGGCGGCGTCTGGCTGCTGACTGCATGGAATTCCTGCGGCGTGACGTTCGATTCTCGATGGTGACCATTCCCGAGACGCTTGCCGTCGCCCAGCTCGGAGGCGTTGTTGAGGAGCTCGAGCGCTACGGCCTCCGGATCGCGTGCCTCGTCGTCAACAACGTCGTGCAGGTGACGGATTCGCCGTTTCTCGCACAGAAGCGCGAGGAGCAGCGTCCGCACCTCGACCACTTGCGCGAGCGGTACCGGGACATCGATATCGTCCAGATTCCGTTCTTTCCGCAGGAAGTGCGCGGCGTGGAGCGATTGCGTTCGGTGGGAAGACTGCTGCAACCGGAAGTGGCCATGCCTGCGAGAGATGACGATCCGGGAATCGCGAGCCGCTGACCCGGATCTGCTTGCTGATGAGCGCGCAGTGATGCGCGTGCTGTTGCAATGCTGCTCGCTGCGTCCGCTCCCGAAGCCTTCTATACTCGACTCGGCACGAACCGACGCGGGGGGCCGTCAGACTGACACGGTTTGCGACCTGTTTAACGATGTCGTTGATTTCGGGGCCCAGCGAAAACCTCGCTTTGCGTGCAGCCCCGTTGGAAAAGGCCATGGATGGACTTTTTCAGCAACCTGTTTGGAGAAGGCACGATGCGCCAGCAATCGCTCCCCACGGCAAACCCTGTTTGCACGCTGCTCGACTACTACTCGATCGAAATGACGGCCAAGGATGTGCCGAATCTCGAGGCAGCGGCCGACGTGATTCCAAAGGGCACCAAGATCCCTATCACCTTCCTGCCGGGCGAGGACTTCCCGATGCGCATCGCCGCGGCCAGACGCGTGCGTGATCTGGGGTTCATCCCGATTCCTCACATCTCGGCACGCCGGCTGCAGTCGCAGGAAGAGCTGGAGAGTTTTCTCGCAGGACTGCAGCGCGAGGTCGGGACCGATCACGCGTTCGTCGTGGCCGGCGATCCGCCGGAGCCGATGGGTCCGTATGAGGACGCACTGTCGATCATCCGCTCGGGATTGCTCGCGAAGTACGGTATCCACCGGGTCGGCATTTCCGGCTATCCCGAAGGTCACCCGGACATCGGCAACGAAAAGCTGTGGCAGGCCAAGCGCGACAAGCAGGCCGCGATCCTGGAGCGGGGCCATGATTTCGCGGTCGTCACGCAGTTCACGTTCGATGCCGAGCCCGTGCTCAACTGGCTCGAGCAACTTCGCAAGGCCGACGTTCACGCGCTCGTTCGTATCGGAGTACCGGGTCCGGCGAGCGTGAAGCGTTTGCTCGCCTTCGCCTCTCGCTGCGGGGTCGGGACCTCCACGACGGTGCTGAGGAAGTACGGCATGTCGATCACCAAGCTGTTGACGACCGCCGGTCCCGACAAGCTGATCGAAGACCTCGCCGCGGGGCTCGATCCGGCGAAGCACGGCGAGGTGCTGCTTCATTTCTACCCGTTCGGTGGCATTCGTGCGACGGCCGAATGGGTTCGCGACTTTCGCCTGCGACAGGGCTGCTCGGCCGCATAGCATTGGCCAATGCCATCATTCCGCTGTAATCGCCTGCGGTTGTTGCAGCTATCCCTGGTTGTCAGCGCACCAGCAGCGCGCCCACGTTCACGTCAGCGCGTTCCTCGCTCGCCGCCGCGAACAACGGGCGCCGCACTAGGCCGGCTACGCCGACCAGCAGCACATCCGGGAACTGCTCCATGCACACGTTGTTCAGGTTCACTGCAGCGTTGTAGTACTCGCGCCGGTGCGCGATCTGCTCCTCCAAGCCGGTGATGCGCCGCTGCAGCTCGATGTAGGAGGCGCTCGCCTTCAGGTCCGGATAGGCTTCGGCGGTGGCGAGGAGCCGACCGATGCCGAGCGACATCTCCTGCTCGGCGGCCAGGCGCTGAGCGTCGGGACCCCCGCTGCCAGTGCGCGCTCGCAGCGCGGTGACCTTCTCGATCAGCTCTCGCTCGTAACCGGCGTGACTCTTCACGACGTCGATCAGCTTCGGCAGCTCGTCGTGCCGCTGCTTGAGCAGCACGTCGATGTTCGACCACGACTGGTCGACCTGGTGCTTGACGCCGACGAGCGCGTTGAAGAGCGTGATGCCGTACGCCACGCCTGCGGCCGCGAGCAGCAGCAGCGCGAACACGGTCAGGGCAATCCAGATCACGAAGAGCCTCCGTCAGAGAAGAGCTTCATGACCTCGTAAAGCCCGTAGCACAGCACTGCCACGCCGCCGCCGATGAACCACAGCGAGCGCTTGCGCAGGTGGGCGAGCGCTTCGGTCTCGCGCCGGTCGGAGACGATGAATGTGCGGCCGGCGCGCCCCTTCCAGACCAGCAGCGCGTCGGAAGCGAGCGTCGGCGTCGGCGCATCCTGTAACCCGCGCTTCCGCCCGCCAGCGCGGCCCACGCTCGACAGCAGGCCGAGGTAGCCGATGATGACCATATTGGGCCGCGCAGCAGTTCCGGTGTCGCGCGCACCACTGCGATGCGCCACTCTCCGGTTCGCAGCGTGCGGACCAGCCGCGCCAGGCCCCGTTCGTCGCCAGCCACGGGCAGGTGGCGCGCCTCGTCGAGCGTGCCGAGGAGATATAGCGGACCGCCGGCCTCCATCCGGCGCTCATGTACGCGCAGCCGGCTGCCGCCGTTCCAGGCGAACCCGGTGCCTTCGAGCAGGGCGACGCCGCCTGGCGGCAGCGCGTCCTTGCCGGACTCCCGGGTGTGGACCTGCAGCAGCAGATCGGCGTCGCGCAGCCAGACCGGTACGCGACCAGTGGCGTCTTCGAGCACCAGGCCGGCGTTCCCACCGTGCCGCGCCATCACAGGACGCCAGCGCCCTCCCTTGCCCTGCCTTTCGCGGGACCAGGCCTCCACATCGACGTCCCACCAGACACTTGGGCGGCCGCTGATGCCAGCTGGAGCGGCACGCTCGCGGTCACGACGTCCGGCGTCACGGACCACGATGTCGCGTTTGTGCCGCCGGGTGGATCCGCCGATGTCTCGACGCTCGTCGCGGGCTCGCCGCGGCCGGCGGGCATCATCGCGACGCTCGATCGCAGTGGTGCGGACCCGAACGCCGAGGTGGCCCGGCTCTCCGTCGCGACCTATGACGGGCCGCCGCCAGAGTCTCCGGGTAACCCGTACGCGCCCGCAGACCCGTACTCGCCCACAGACCCGTACCGCGTGGGTTATATCGACCTGCAGCTCACGAATGCCGACGACGGCGACGTCATCGTGGGCGCGTTCTACGCGGAGGATTCGGTCTATCCGCCTGATGCGGTCTTTCCGAGTAATCCGCTCATCCCGACTGACCCGCTCCTTCCAGGGGACCCGTACCGGCTCGCCTACTGGCTCAACGATGCGTGGGTGCCCATCTACAGCGCCAACGGCAGCCTGCCCGGCTACGACACCGACGTGCATACGTTCGCCGTCACGTTCGACACGACCAGCACGCCGAAGGTCACCGAGCTCGACGGCACCGTGTTCGCGCTGATCCCGAGCTTCTACTTCCGCGGCTTCGGCATCCCGGTCGATGCGGGCATCGTGAATGTCGCGAAGGCCGGGCGCGCGATCCCGCTCAAGTGGCAGATGTTCAACGCGACGGCCGAGCCCGTGCTCGCTCTCGACCCGGCGATCGTGAAGATCTCGTCGGTCATGATCCCGTGCGAGGCGTCGAACGAGCCGACCGACACGCTCGAGGAGTATGCGACGGGCAAGTCGGGCCTGCACAACCTCGGCGGCGGCAACTACCAGGTCAACTGGGCGACGTCCAAGGGCTACGCGGGCACCTGCCGGCAACTGCGCCTTGACCTCGGCGAGCGCAACCCGGACGGAACGGTCTTCTACCGGACGGCCGACTTCCGGTTCACGCGCTGAGGCAAGCGTCGGCCCGGCACCGCCGGGCCGCGCGTTGAAAGTGGAAAGTTGAAGGTTCAAGGCCAGAGCGACGCTGCCGCCGAACGCGGCCGAAACGTTTCTGGCTTTCAACTTTGAACCTTCAACCTTCAACCTGCTTTTGCGGCCGGGCCGCATGGACCACCTCTATTCGCTGCATGATGCCCTCGTGTCAGCATCAACGTCCTCAATGACGGAGATCGCGCTGATTCGCAAGGACATGGAGCTTCTGAAGGAAGACGAAGTGATCGAGCACCCTGACATCGATCATTTGCGCGATCCCAGCCGAGTCAGGAAAGTGCGCAGCGCGACGATCTCAACGCCTTGGTAACTGCGGAGTCGGAGCATCGCGCGGTCGCCCGTGACGATCAGGGTGGCGCCGCCTTCAATCGCACATTCGAGGATGCGGTTATCCGGGTCGTCCTCGAGGATGGTGACGCGATTGCGAGGCGCGACGTGCTCGGTGAGTTCACTCAGGAAAAGGGCTACTCGGGCGAGCTCTTCCTTGTCGCGAGAGAACTTGCGGCCGAGGACGCCTATTATCTCGCCCAGCATGGGCTCGGAAAGCAGCGCGACGAAGGCGCCGGCCAGTGCGGCTGATAGCACGGCGTCCGCGCTGCCTCCCGGGAGTGTCAGTGCGGAGACGTAGATATTCGAGTCGAGGACGACCCGCATGTGAGCGGCTCAGTCCTTGCGCTTGAGATAGCGCTCGAGCTGGCTGTCGTTCAATACGCCTTTTTCGCGGGCGCGTTGTGACCAGTAGCTCTGCAGGTCGCGGTACTCACCGCGAAGTCGCGAGAGTCGATATGCCCGCACGGCGTCCTGCACGACGGCACTCAGGGTCTTGCCCTCTTCACGTGCTGTAGTCATGGCGAAGCGAGCGAGGTCGGGCGGCAGAGAAATGGCCTTCTTGACGGCCCGTGCAGGCCTGCTGCGGGGCATGGGTGTCGCCTCACGTTCGGTATGACTGAATACTACCAGGCTCAGGCCGTGACGTCGAGCGGCCGGATGGGCGGGCAGCGGACTCACAGTATCTGCAGCTTCTGAAGCAGGAGCTGACGACGTTGATCACCGCCAACGTGGGCGAAGTGCGTCAGGAGATCGTGCTGGTTCGCAAGGACATGGAGCTTCTCTCCACCACCCTCACGGTCCGGCTGGGATCCATGCTGATGTTGGGCCTCGGCCTGCTGTTTGCGGCGCTCAAGCTGACATAGTCCGTTCCACAGCGCGCGTCGTGATGGTCGGCAAGGACGATCTGATCGCCATGAAGCGGCGCGCCGCGGCGGATCCGTCGCGGCGCAAGAGCAAGCGTCTCCGCGACCAGGCAGACATCGAGCTTCTCTTGGGCGACGTGCCTGATCCCAACGAGGGCTGGTAAGCAGCGCAGCCAGCGTCGGTCCGGCACCGAATGCCGGAGGCGGCCGCTCGCCGAAGGGAAAAATTCTGGCCTTAAACCTTTAACCTTCGACCTTGAACTCGCGCGGGTCGAGCCGCGCGTTGAAAGTGGAAAGTTGAAAGTTCAAGGCTATCCAGACGGATCAGGAAAGCCTATCGGCAGGAAAGACCCGGACGGGTCGTGAAAGCCTTCAGCAAGCCAGAGGCGCGGTGCGCCGGATCGAATCTGGCCTGACGATAGTCTTACCCGACGACAGTCTTTCCTGACGCAGAGCGTCTTTCCCGACGATAGTCTTTCCTGATGCAGAGCATCTCACTTGGATGCAGAGCATCTCAATTGGGATCGGCGATCTCGACCCAGCTCGCCTTTGAGTCCACGCAGAGCTGCATCATCGGACGTGCTCCCGGATCCACATCGAGACACCCTGCCGGAACGACGACGAGACCTCGCTTCGTTGAGCGCCGCGGCACCATGGAACCGCAGCGCGCACAGAATGCGGTGCCGAAGTACTGGGCCTCGCTCAACTGGTAGTCGACCACCTGTTCCTCACCGCGCGTGAAGCGGAAGCCGTCGAGCTCGTAGAAGAGGTTGGCGGCATGAGCTGCACTGCGCGCACGTCGACAACGCGAACAGAAGCAATAGGCAAAGCGCTCTGGCCTGCCGGTGATTTCGAAAGCGACATCACCGCACAGGCAGCTCCCTGCAACGATTCCGGCAGGCGCCTGCGTCGCCGGCCGTTCCACGGCGCTCGCGCCTTCGAACTCGGGCGGAAACGCTGGATACTGCGGCAGCGAGTCGGTGATCGTGTACCAGGGGGCCTTGGACGCGGTGAACATGTGTGCCGAGGGCTTGAGGCCGAGATCGCCCTGCAGATTGCCGGCCGGGAGAATCGCGAGCTGCATCGCTTCCATCAACATCGGCGTGACCGAGCCGCAGATGCTGCAGAAATAGCGTTGGCCGACCAAGGATGAGGCATAGGTGCGCGTTCGGTCCTCACCGCTGATCCAGCGATAGCCCTCGAGCGGCGCTGCCACGAATGTTGCGAATGGTGCGCCGTGATGCTTGCGGCACATCGAGCAATGACAGTGCATCATCAGGCTGAACGGGCCGTCGATCTCGTAACGGACCGTTCCACAGAGACAGGTGCCGGTGTTCATCTGGTATCTCCGGGCGAGTGTTCGCTGAGGACCCCAACACGCTATAGCAGACATTCGACCGCAAAGACGTGCGGGTCGTCGATGCCGAGTTCGCGCAGCGCGCGGGCCAGCGCGATGACATAGTCGCTGTTGCGGCCGCTTGGCCCCGAGCATCGCCGCACGTGTGCGGCGATCTCTTCGAGCGACGCTTCACCAAGGTATGCACAGTTGTCGGGCGGCGCGACGTACACCACGCCCGGCGCCTGGTCATTAGCGAAGTGGATCGGCAGCCCGATGCGCTCGTAGCCGTTCTTCTCACGGTGATCCAGATGATCCAGCGTCTCGGGTTCCACCAGGAACGCGCGACCATAGCAGCGCTCCCCCTGTGATGGGATCAGGGTCACTACACGGCCCGGGTCACTCGGCACGCCACGATGATCGTGCGAGCCCTGCCAGAAACGGCGCATCCAGCCCTCGATGTACGCACGGCGTGCTTCCCCGTATGGAAAGTCCTGCCTCCAGATCAGTGAGCCGTAACCGAATACCCAGGTCGCCTGATCGAATCGCATGAAGGCAACTATCCTGAAGATGACTGTGCCGGGATGTGGCTGGTAGTTACGTCGGCGATGAGTCGCCCGCCTTCGCCGGTGATCGTGGTGCGCACGACGCTCAGCTGACGGCTGCGCTTGACGAACACGGCGGTCGCCTTCAGTACGCCATCCTTCTGATTTCCAAGGAAGTTGGCGTTCAGATTGATAATCGTGAACTCGATCGCCCCTCTTACGTTCATCGCGAGTCTCCGGTGGGCGAAGCGCAACGGCCACTGATGGAGGACGACAAGTCAGTGTCGGGGGAGCCTTGAGGACGCGAGGTCGATCGTACCGCGATCAGGATCCTCGTTGCGCTACGCGCGCCACGCGCAAGGCGCTGCGCCGTGCCTGCAAAGCGACGAATTTCTCGCGCTTGCGGTCGAGCCGCGCAAGGACCTTCGGCCACTGTTGTTCGTGGAAGCGTGGATAGGCAATACGCTTCACGGGGATCGCGGCGAGCACGTCGATGTCGTAGGTGAACGCGACTCGGGACAGCCGGGGGTCCAGTGCGAGCTTCTCAACGCGCTTCACGGCCTGACGAACCGTGCGCGGATCAGCGCCCGCGTCCATGTAGTTTTCGATGAACGCCCGCACGACGCTCACCGCGAGGCGGGCCTGCGCGACACCGATGGCGTTGCGTTTCGAGGGGAGGGAATCGAGATTGCGCAGGCGGCTTTCGAGCACGTCGAGCGGATGCAGCACCTGGACCGTGACGCCGTCCGCCAGGCTGATGACCGAGGCACGCTTGCGTACGTCCGCGGTGTCGAGCCCCACGATCCCGGACAGAAAGTCGACCTGTTTGACGCCTCCCCCGGGTACCGTCGCATATACCGTCGCCACTTGTTCGCCGACCTCGTCGATCGTGCCCTTGCGCAGCTTCCACGGCCGACCGAGCGACCGCTGCAGGGCCTGTGCGATGTCGCCCGTGCCGATGAAATCGACGTCCATCGTCACTGCACGGGAGAGCTCGCCGACCGGCTGGATGCCGTAGTGCACGGCCCAGGTGGCGAGGGCCTGTCCGCCCACGAGCAGCGCTCGCGGTCCGCACACTCGCAGGATCCGCTCGACCTCGTGGGGCGTGAGCTCGGCCTCCTGCAATGCGCGAGCCGGGTCGGTCAAACGAGGTCAGCCTTCGGCCAGTGAACCTTGGCGCCGCGGAGTCGATCCGGGCGAAGCAGCAGCATCTGACCCTTCGACACATCGACCGAGTTGGCGATCCGGCGATCGCGCTCCTGCGACCGGCGCTTCAGCACCTGCAACTCGGCCATCGACGGCTCACGCTCGGCGCTGCGGATATCGAATGGGATGCCCTGATGCGCCACGACCTGCTGCAGGAACAGCCGGATCGCATCGCTCAGCTCGAGGCCGCATGCGGCCAGCACCCGGGCGGCGCTCGCCTTGAGCCCGGAATCGATGCGGGCACGAACAACAGAGTTTTTCATGTGCTACAGTGTAGCTACGTTCCTGAGGTTTCGAAAGGCCCGTCGACCAGCTGTCTATCCCGCCAGGCGAGATGCTCTGCATCAGGAAAGACTGCCGTCAGGAAGGACGCTCTGCGTCAGGAAAGACTATCGTCAGGCCAGATTCGATCCAGCGAGCGGCTGTGCTGGAAAGTATCGGTGTCCCATCTGAAATCGTCGAAGTGAACCCGGAGGCCGATTCATGAGCAGACTGGACGGAAAGGTGGCCGTTATCACTGGCGGTGCCGCCGGTATCGGCCGGGCCGCAGGCGCCCTGTTCGCGCGCGAAGGCGCGTCGGTCCTGCTCATCGACCGACCGGGATCCGGAGTCGAGCACGCGGCGCGCGAGATCGGCGGAGCCGTCGCGGCCTTCGCGGCAGACGTCACCGATGCCTCGCAGGTCGATGCCTACATGCGCGACGCGCAGGACCGCTTCGGCGGGCTCGACATCGCTCTCCTGAACGCCGGCATCGAAGGTGTGTACGCACCGCTCGAGGACTATCCGCCCGAAGTCTTCGCGCAGGTCATGGCGGTCAACGTCGGCGCCGTGTGGCTGGGACTGCGAGCGGCAATCGGCCCGCTACGCCGACGCGGCGGCGGCTCCATCGTGATTACCTCATCGATCCAGGGAGCATCGGCCCTCCCCTGCACGTCCGCCTACACCACGTCCAAACATGCCGTGATCGGCATGATGAAGGGCGCGGCGCTCGAGCTTGCGAAAGACAACATCCGGGTCAACTGCGTCATTCCCGGCATGACCGACACGCCGATGATGGGCCGGATTCATCAGGCCTCCGGGGCGCCGGATGAGATGGCCGCGGCCGTCAGGGCCACGATTCCGATGCGTCGCTATGCGCGAGCCGAGGAGATCGCCCGCCTGATGCTGTTCCTCGCGTCAGAGGAAAGCAGCTACTGCACCGGTTCCACCTACGCCGCAGACGGCGGCATCCTGGCGTCGTGGACGTCCACCCCCGATTGAGCCGCAGATCCCAGATGAACAACTCGACCCGACGCATCGTCACGGGACACGATGAGAACGGAAAGTCTGTCGTCATGATCGATGGGCCACCTCCGCAGCACCACTCGATGCAAGGTCCGTCCATCGGTGCCGAGTTCATCGAGATCTGGAATGCCCCGCAAGCGGTGCCGCTGCTCACCTCCGTCGAGGCATGCGAACCCAACGAGCGCGAGTTCACGATCATGCCGGTCGCGGGGCACCTGCTGCGCATCCTCGAGATCTATCGCCGAGCGCGGGCGGAAAACGCACGGTGATGCACCGAACCAGCACCCTCGACTACGTTGTGGTGCTCGAGGGCGAGCTGGTGCTGCATTTCGACGACAGCGAAGTCACCCTGAAGCAGGGGGATGTGGTCATCCAGCGCGGAACGAATCACGCCTGGGAGAACCGCTCGAGCAAGATCGCGCGCGCAGCCTTTTTCCACATCGATGCGCAGTTCAGCGAGGAGCTGCTCGCAAGGCTGACGCAACCTCTCGAGCTGCTGCGCTGACGAGGCCAGCCACTGCGCCGCTCCAAGCCCCGTAAGATCGCGTCAGGCGCCAACAACACTTCAGCGGCAGGAACATCAGGCCGAGTCCAATGGGCGACCCATCCGATCTCTAACCGCGCAAGCGGAAGGTTCGCCGCCGCCAGCGCACAACCCACAGCGTGCCCATCTGCCGTCGCGCGTAGCACCGTCAACTCGTGCCTGCCGAGAGTTGAACTGCGCGGCGGGGGAGCTGAATATCAGCCCCGGCAACCAGACCGACGGATGGATGGATCGTCTCCGCGCCCAGCATCACGGATCCGTGCCATGTACGAACTCTCCAGGCTCCTGCTCGACCGAAAGATCGGCCGCAGAACGTTCATCCGCCGTCTCGTACAGGCGGGGGTCTCGGTAGCGGGAGCGACAGCTCTCGCGCGAAATCTCGTTGCGGAGGAACGTGGCCCGCTCGCAGCGGCATCGACCGCGCCCGAAGAGGGTCGCACGGTTCACGATCTGACCGGTGGCGAGGTCATGGCGGAGTTTCTGCTCGACTGGCAGATTCCCTATGTCTTCGGTCTGGCGGGCTCCGAGGAGGTAGGCTTTCTCGACGCGCTGGTTGATCGACCCAAGCTGCAGTACACGACCTGTCTGCACGAGAACGCGGCGATGGCCATGGCCGACGGCTACTCCCGCTCCACGGGCCAGACGTCGATCGTCCAGCTGCACTCCGTTGCCGGCGTCGCCTATGCCCTGGGACAGCTCGCAGGTAGCTTTCGCGACAAGATTCCGGTCGTCGTCACGGCCGGACGCCAGTCGACCAACTTCCGCGGTCACAACGGATTCCTCGAGTCTCCCAACCTCACGGAAATGCCGCGCGACTACGCCCAGTGGGTCTGGGACGTCATGAGCCCGGAGACGATCCCGGAAGTGCTGCGGCGCGCTTTCCTGCTGGCGGAGGCGCCACCGGGTGGCCCGACTTTCGTGACCTTCTCCAAGGACCTGTGGGAGAAGAAAATCGAAAGCGTCGAGATCGTTCCACGGTCGCGGTCCCGGGTCGACAGCGATGTCGCACCGTCCGCAGATCACGTGCGCCGCATCGTCGATGCGCTGATCAGCGCTCGCAAACCGACGCTCTTCCTCGGCAACGAGTGCATCAAATACGACGTCAGCCAGGAAGTCGCCGAAATCGCCGAGCTGATCGGCGCCATGGTGATGTTCTCGGTGAAGATCCCGGCGGTATTTCCGACGACGCACCCCAATTTCGTCGGCGAAGTGCTCGACGACCCGGCCATCCTGCCGCAGATCGACTGCTTCTGGAGCATCGGTGCGCCGATGTTCCAGACCTTCAATCGGCCGCCCGAGCCGCTGATCTCGCGTGAAGCCCGCATATTGCACACCAGCCTCATTGAAGCCGACGTCGGCCGCAATTACCCCGTCGACGTGGCCGCGATCGCCAGCATCAAGACGACCTGCCGCATCGTCGCCGAGGAACTGCGCCGGCGGAAGCTCGACCAGGCAGCCATCGGCGAGCGTCAGCAGCGGCTGCACGACTACACGCGGGATCAGCGTCAGAGCTTCGACGAGGTTGCCCGCAAAGAGTGGAACAACAGTCCGATCGCGACCTCACGTCTGATGATCGAGCTGGACCGGATCATGGAGCCGGACGCCGAAATCGTCTCGGAGCTGATTACCTCGGACAGCTACCCGCGACGCTACGTGAAATTCGACCACACGAAACCACCCGGGCAACGGCGCAGACAGCATTACACGACTTCCGGCATTCTCGGTTGGGGCGTCGCCGCGGCGATCGGTACAAAGATCGGCAGGCCCGAGAGCGAAGTCTGGTGCCTGACAGGCGACGGCTGCTTCAACTTCGGCAGTCAGGCGCTCTGGTCGGCGGCGCGATACGAGGTTCCGGTCGGCATCGTCATCTTCAACAACGGCGAGTACCAGGCGAATCGACAGAATCAGAACCTCTACAGGGGCAGGATGCACGAGACCGGCAGATATATCGGCGTGAACCTGCGGCATCCTGACATCGACTACGTGAAAATGGCGGGCGCCTACACGATCGAGGGAGAAAGCATCAGCGATCCCGGGCGTCTCGCGCCGGCCCTCGCGCGCTGCAAGCGGGCTATGCAGGAGGGCCGGCCCTACGTGGTGGACGTACGGATCGAACGGTACTTCGAGGGCAGGGACTCCAACTGGCATGATTTCTTCTCGGTTGCGCGCAGGATCCCTCGGCAGACATGAGTTCCTTGCTAGCGCGGCTCACGCGCGGGACCATTTAGCCACGACCATTCTTCGCAACTCGCTTGTTCCACGCGATCGTTTCGGATCCCAATACCATCCCGAGTACAGTGACCTGCCGCGGCTATCCTTCGGGCCGGCAAAGACGTTCCGGAGCGCAGCCACTTGTGCCGCCGCA
>Ga0268386_10002418_pt1 | contig 13297 bp, 12 predicted proteins | sample RVTome_15_FD_200260 | JGI IMG/M metagenome (GOLD analysis project Ga0268386, IMG submission 200260) | Soil microbial communities from uranium-contaminated site in the Upper Colorado River Basin, Wyoming, United States - RVT150D86... ...
GACCGCCCGCGTGACGTCGGACTCGCTCGCGACGTCGGTCTGGACGAAGTGGGCCTTGGGGCCCAGCTCCGCCGCCATCTCCGCCCCGGCGCCGGCGTTCACGTCGAGGATCACGACGTTGGCGCCGGCGGCTCGCAGGGCGCGGGCGGTGGCGCCGCCCAGTCCCGAGGCGCCGCCGGTGACCAGGAAGGTCCGGTTTTCGATCTTCATGTTGGGCTCCTCGGTACGGGGAAGATTCTACTGGTGGGAGGTCGGGCGGGAGGGACCGGACTCACGGAATTGGCTTTGATGGGATTGCTCTGAGGGAGAGTGTACGGAAATAGCGAGGCGGCGCCTCTGGACCGGCCGGGACGGACTGCGTCTGCGCCGCCTCGCTATTGCATGAAATACTTCAAGCACCGCGCGAGCGTCCGCTTCAGCTCCCGGCGGTCCACCACGAGGTCCAGCATGCCGTGGTCGAGCAGGAACTCCGACCGCTGGAACCCCGGGGGGAGCTTCTGCCGGATCGTCTGCTCGATGACCCGCGGCCCCGCGAAGCCGATGAGCGCCCCCGGCTCGGCGATGTTGAGGTCCCCGAGCATGGCGAAGGAGGCGGTCACCCCGCCGGTGGTGGGGTCGGTGAGCACGCTCAGGAAGGGGAGGCGCGCCTCGTGGAGCCGGGCGAGGGCGGCCGAGATCTTCGCCATCTGCATGAGGGAGAGCGTGCCCTCCATCATGCGGGCCCCCCCGGAGCAGGAGACCACCACCAGGGGGAGCTTGTCGTCGCGGGCCTTCTCGATCGCCCGGGTCACCTTCTCGCCGACCACCACCCCCATCGAGCCGCCGATGAAGCCGTACTCCATCGCCGCCACCACCGTCGTCCGGCCGTCCACCTCTCCCACCGCGGAGACGAGCGCGTCGAGGGAGTTCGTCTTGGCCCGGCCGTCCTTGAGCCGGTCCGCGTAGCTCTTGGTGTCGCGGAAGCGCAGGGGGTCGGAGCTCACCAGGTACTGGTCGAACTCCTGCCAGGGCCCGTCGAAGAGCAGCTCGAGGCGCTCCCGGGCGGAGATGCGGAAGTGGAACGAGCACTTCGGGCAGACCGAGAGGTTCTTGACGACGTCCTTCCGGTAGAGGATCTCCTTGCAGCCGGTGCACTTGACCCAGAGCCCCTCGGGGACGCGGCTCTCGGCCTCCCGGGGGGTGAGCGGCGTCTGCTCGCGCCTGAACCAGGCCATGGCGTCCTGCTACCGGGAGACGGGGTACCGCCCGGCCACCCGCGGCCTCACCCCTCCGCCTCCTCGGCCTTCTCCAGCTCGTTCTCCACCCCGAGGATCTTGCAGGCCCCGTCGTAGATCTGCTTGGCCGCGTTCTTGGCCGTCTGCAGCTCGGCCAGCCGCTCCTTCACCTTGGCCAGCTCCTCCTCGATCTGGCGGTTCAGGTCGTCGATCTGGGCCCGGCTCATCTCCAGGGTCTGCCGGTAGAACCGGGCCTGCTCCTCCGAGAGCGCCATCCCCGTTGCCTCCTCAGGCCCCGCCGGGGGCCGTCACTTGATGCCGAACCGCTTCAGGAGCACGTCCACCGACATCGGGTCGGGGAGGGCCGCGTCGTCTCCCTCGCCTCCCGGGTCGGTCGCCCGCCCCCCGCCCGAGTGCTCTCCCGAGGGATGCTCGTCGGCGAACGCCTCCTCGCGCTCGTGGCGGTCGAACAGGACCTCCATGAACCGCGCGAGGTCCCCCGCGGAGGGGGGCTGCCGCTCGCGCAGGACCTTGTCGATCGCCCGGTGCATCTCCCCCGCGTCCTGGAAGCGCGCGCCGGGCTCCCGGGCGAGCGCCCGCAGGATCAGGGACTCCAGCGAGTCGGAGATCCGCGGGTTGGCCCGGCGGGGGGACTCGATCCGGCACTGCCGGACCATCTCCAGGATGCTCATCTCGGTGCCCCCGCCCAGGAACGGCTTCTGGTCGGTGACCATCTCGTAGAGCACGATCCCCAGCGAGAAGATGTCGGAGCGACGGTCCATCGCCTGGCCCCAGGCCTGCTCGGGGCTCATGTAGAGGAGCTTCCCCCGGAGCGCCCCCCGGTCGGTGCTCGATGCCTTGGTCGCCGCCTTGGCGATGCCGAAGTCGGCGAGCTTCACGTCCCCCTCGAACGAGATCAGGATGTTCTGGGGCGACACGTCCCGATGGACGATCTCCATCTTCCGCCCCCGGTCGTCCTTCTTGCGGTGGGCGTACTCGAGGGCGGAGCAGACCTGGCCGGCGATGCGCAGGCAGAGGTCGAGGGGCATCCGGAGGCCCTTCTCCTTCGCCCGCTTCAGGATCGTGCGCAGGTCCCGCCCCTGCACGTACTCCATGGCGATGTAGTAGCTCTTGTCGATCCGCCCGAGGTCGTAGATCTGGACGATGTTCGGGTGGGTGAGGCCGGCCACCATCTTGGCCTCGTCCACGAACATGTCCACGAACTCCTTGTTGTCCGAAAGGTGGGGGAGGATCCGCTTCATCGCCACCACCTTCTCGAAACCCTCCACCCCGCTGCGCTTGGCCTTGAACACCTCCGCCATGCCCCCCACCGCGATCCGGTCGAGCAGGCGGTAGGGCCCGTAGGTGTCGTCCCGCCAGGTGGACTCCTTGCCGCCCCGGCGGGGAGCGGAGGTGGCCTCCTGCATCCCTTCCTCGGCCAGGGCCCCCAGGTCGAGGCCGCTCTCCTCGAGGGGCGGGGCCTTCGGGGGGGCGGCCTGGAACTTGGTCCCCGTGCGCGCCGCCACCACCGGCAGCTCCTCCTCGAAGTCGGGCTCCGGCGCGGGCGGGGGCGGCGCGGGGGCCGGCTCCGGAGCCGGCGCCAGCCGGGCCAGCAGGGCGTCCACCTCGGCGTCGGGCATCGGCCGGGTCGTCCCCTTCGGCGGGGTCCCCCCCGGCCCCGGACGGGGGTCCGTCACCTGCACCTTGATCGGCCCGGTCCGGGCGGGCTTGGGGGGATCGCCCGCGGGCATCGGGGCGTCCACGAGCTCTCCGAAGAGGTCGTCGGACGTCACGTAGTCCTGGTCCGGCACCGAGTCCGGCCTCGGACCGGGACGTCCGGCGTTCCTGTCGCGCCCGCTCGCCATGGTGATGACCAGGACCAGCATAGTCAGGCCGCGCGCTTAGGTCAACGCTCGCCGGAACTTACGCGCCGCGTCTGCTATAATCCGCCTGCGGCCGTCGTCTGCGCGGGAGGATAGCCGGCTCCTCATGGACCAGCTCTTGAACCTCCTTCTCAACAACCCCTACGTCCCCTGGATCCTGCTCGCGGTCGCGGCGCTGTTCGTCTACCAGAAGTTCGGCGACCGGGTGAAGGTCCGGGTCCCCGGGGCCGCCGTCAACAAGGAGGACCTGCTGGCGCGCCTCCTCGGTCCCCGCTGGGCCGAGGCCAAGGTCGATCGGGCGGTCGCGAAGCTCAAGAAGAGCGACAACTGGCTGGCCGCGGGCAAGCTCCTCGAGGACGCCGAGAAGCTTCCCCAGGCCGCGGAGACCTACGTGGAGGGGAAGGAGTTCTGGGCGGCCGCGGCCACCTACGAGAAGCTCGGCAAGGGCGAGAAGGCGGCCGACCTGTACCTCCAGGCCGGGGACTACAAGAAGGCGGCGGCGCTCTACGGCCAGGCCGGCAAGCCGGCCAAGGCGGCCGTGCTGTTCCAGGAGAAGGGCAACAGCCTCGAGGCGGCGCGCCTCTACGGCCTGGCCGGCCAGTGGGACAAGGCGGCCGACCTCTACACGAAGAGCGGCTATCCGCTGCGGGCGGCCGAGGCCTTCGAGAAGCAGGGGCAGTTCCTCAAGGCCGCCGAGGCCTACGAGAAGCACTTCGTGGAGAACGTGACCTACGGGACCACGTACTCCGCCACCGCCCAGACCGCCGACCAGAGGAGCGCGCTCCTCGCCGGGCGGCTCTACGAGAAGGCCGGCGAGGTGGACCGGGCGTTCCAGGCCTACTCCAAGGGGAACTACTTCAAGGAGGCGGCGGGGGCCCTCTCCAAGCTCGGGCAGCACGCGAAGGCGGCCGAGATGTTCATGCGCGCGGAGGACCACGCGAGCGCCGCCGCCGCCTACGAGGCCGCCGGGGACGTGGTGAAGGCCTCCAACCTCAAGGGCGAGGTCGCGTTCAAGTCGGACAAGCCGGCGGAGGCGGCCGCCCACTTCGTCCGGGGCCGGGACTTCCTCCGGGCGGCCGAGCTGTTCGAGTCGGTCGGCATGATGGCCGAGGCGGCGGGGGCCTACGAGGCGGGGGACAGCTGGGCGGCCGCGGGCTCGGTGTACGTCCGGGCCGGGCTCAAGGACCGGGCGGCCGCCGCCTACGAGCGTGCCGGGGAGTTCGAGACCGCCGGGCGCTTCTACGAGGAGTCCGGCAACGACGCCAAGGCGATCGAGCTCTACGGGCGGGCCGGCCTCACGTTCAAGAGCGGCGAGGCCGCGGCCAAGGCGGGGGAGCGCGAGAAGGCGATCGCGCTCCTCCAGCGCGTGGGGGCGAGCGACGAGAACTACCGCCCCGCCACCGAGCTGCTCGCCCGCCTCTTCATCGAGACCCGCATGCCCGCCCTCGCGATCGAGCGGGTGCAGAGGGCGATCGGCGGCCAGCCGGTGCAGGCGGGCAACCTCGACCTCTACTACTGGCTGGCCCTCGCCCACGAGGCCTCCGGCCACGGGGCGGAGGCCCTCGGCCTCTACAAGAAGATCCAGTCCGAGGACCTGCAGTTCCGGGACGTCGACCAGCGGGTGGCCCGGATCCAGGCGGGCGGTCCCGCGGCGGCGCCCCCGGCCCTGGTCCCTCCTCGCGCTCCGGCCCCGCCGTCGCCCGCCCCGGCCGCTCCCCCGGCCCCGGCTGCCGCCGCCAAGGCTCCCCGCTTCGTCCCGAAGGAGGAGATCGGCCGCGGCCCCCTCGGCGCGGTCTACCGCGCCGAGGACTCGGCCGACGGGCGGAGCGTCGCCCTCCGGGTCCTGCCCCCCGAGCTGCTCAGGGCGGACGGCGTCCTCGGCGCGGTGGTCGCGGACCTCAAGGCGGCGGCGGCGCTGTCCCACCCGAACGTGGTGAAGGTCCTGGGCATGGTGGAGATCAAGGGGCAGCGGTGCCTCGTCACCGAGCTCGTTCCCGGGAAGAACTTCGCGGAGGCGCTCAAGGCCGGGCGGCGGATGAGCTTCCAGCAGGTGCACGGCCTGGGGCGCGTGCTCTTCCAGACGCTCACCGCGGTCCACGCGAAGGGGCTCGTCCACGGCTCGATCCAGCCGTCGAACATCATGGTGGCCTCGGGGGTGATCAAGGTGGCCGACCTCGGCCTCGGCCGCCTCGCCCAGGCGGTCCCCGCCACTCCCGAGAGCTACCGCGCTCCCGAGGGCCGCCTCGACGCCGCGGGGGACCTCTACGCGGCGGCGGCCGTCCTCTATCACCTGCTCACCGGCACCCACCCGAAGTCGCATCCCCAGGGGGTGGGGCTTCCCCTCCCGAGCACCCTCGCCGCCGGGGTCCCGGAGTCGCTGGACAAGCTGCTCCTGCGCTCGCTCCATCCGCGGGAGGACCTGCGGTTCCCGAGCGCCGACGACCTGCTCGCGGGTCTCCGCGACATGGTGAAGCTCGGGTGAGGGAGGGCTGAGGTGGCCTGCCCGCTCTGCCGGCAGCGCAAGGGGAAGCGCGCCTGTCCCGCCAAGGGCGAGGCGATCTGCGCGCACTGCTGCGGCACCAAGCGCCGGGTGGAGATCGACTGCCCGGAGGACTGCGTCTACCTCGGGGCCCACGCCGGAGGGTGGGAGGGCCGGGAGACCGAGCGCAACCGCGACCTGCGCCGGATCGCCCCCCACGTGGAAGGCCTGACCGACGTCCAGGCCCGGCTCGTCTTCCTGAGCATGGTCGGGGTGACCGCGCTCCGGGCCCGGCGGCGGGACCTCGACGACGCCCTCCTCCTGGAGGCGGTGGTGGCCCTGCGCAAGACCGCCGAGACCCGCGAGAAGGGCCTCCTCTACGAGCACCCCGCGGAGGACCTCCGGGCCCAGGGCCTCGTCCACGAGCTGCGCGGCCTCTTCGAGGCCCGGGACGAGAGCGGGGCCGTCCATTCCCCGTCCGACGCCGACCTCCTCCCCGCCTTCCGCGCCCTCGAGGGGTCGCTCCAGGACGCGATCCGCGAGGGGGCCGGCCCCGCGGTCTTCCTCGACACCGCGGCGCGGCTGGCCGGCCGCCTGGGGGGCGCCGCCCGGTCCCCGGCGCGTCCCCTCATCGTGGAGCCCTGAGCGGTGTCCCTCGCCGGCGACTTCCGTACCTTCCCCCTCGTCGAGGTCCTCTCGTGGATCGCCCTCCACGGGCTGAGCGGGACGGTCTACTTCACCCGCAAGTCCACCAAGAAGGGCCTCGCCTTCGACCAGGGGGCCCTCGTGGCCTCCTGGTCCAACGACCCCCGGGAGACCCTCGGGCAGGCCCTCGTGCGCAACAAGCTCATCACCGAGGAGGCGCTCTTCTCGGCGCTCCTCCGCCAGGAGACCGACGGCCGGCGCCTCGGGGAGATCCTGGTGGGGGACGGCCTCCTCGCCGAGGCGGCGCTCAGCCAGACCCTGCGGGCCAACGCGGAGGAGCAGGTCTACGACCTCTTCCAGTGGCCCGACGGCCGCTTCGACTTCCGCGACGAGGAGCCCCCGCCCCCGAACACCGGCAAGCTCGGTCTCTCGGTCCGCCTGCTCATCGACGAGGGGCGGCACCGCCTCGAGGAGTGGCGGCGGCTCACCGAGCGCTTCCCTTCCACCGAGGTGACGTTCAAGGTCACCCGGGAGGGGCACGCGGTGGAGGACCTCCGGGAGAGGCAGATCGTCGGCCTGGCCGCCGCGGGGAAGACGATGGCCGCGATCAGCCTGGAGACCCGCCGGTCGGCCTTCGAGACCGCCCTCCTCCTCTCCGACCTGTGCGACCGGGGCGCCCTCGCGGTGGACGAGGTCACCGCCTTCGGCGACTCCGACCCGGTGGGCCAGATCATCACCTTCCTCGCCAAGGCCGAGCAGAACCTGGCCCAGCTGCGCTTCGACGCCGCCCTCCAGTACTACGAGCGGGTCCTCGTCCTCGACGGGGTGAACCAGAAGGCCAAGAAGGGGCTCATCGCGGTGGCCGACGCCCGCAAGGCGGCCAAGGCCCGCCAGAAGGTCCAGCTCGACAAGGTCCCCTTCCTCCTGATGGGGGCGGTCAACCTCAGCCAGCAGAAGTTCGACCCCCACGAGGGCTTCGTCCTGTCCCGGATCAACGGCCAGTGGGACGTGCGCTCGATCCTCAAGCTCTGCCCGATGCCCGAGGAAGAGGCGCTGATGATCTTCCTGCGCCTCCTCGACCGCCGGGTCATCGAGATCCGCTGATGGCCGCGATCGCGCTCCGGACGGCGGTGCCCGGCCCCCGCTCGCGCGAGCTGTTCGCCCGCCGGGAGGCCGCGGTGCCCCGGGGACCGTTCAATGCCACCGCCGTCTTCGTGGAGGAGGCCCACGGCGCGGTGGTGGTGGACGTGGACGGCAACCGCCTCCTCGACTTCGCGGGGGGGATCGGCTGCGTCAACGTCGGGCACGCCGACCCCGGGGTGGTGGCGGCGGCGGCCGGGCAGCTCACCCGCTTCACCCACACCTGCTTCCACGTCGCCCCCTACGAGTCGTACGTCTCCCTGGCCGAGCGGCTGAACCGCCTCGTCCCCGGCGACTTTCCGAAGAAGACGTTCTTCCTCAACTCCGGGGCGGAGGCGGTGGAGAACGCGGTCAAGGTCGCGCGGGCCGCCACCGGGCGCCCGGCCGTCCTCGCGTTCGAGGACGGCTTCCACGGGCGGACCCTCCTCGCGTTGAGCCTCACCTCGAAGGTGCACCCCTACAAAGTCGGCTTCGGACCCTTCGCCCCCGAGGTCTACCGCGCCCCCTTCGGCTACTGCTACCGCTGCGCCTACCGCCTCAGCTTTCCGTCCTGCGGCCTCCACTGCGTGGACGCCCTCGAGGACGTCTTCCGCCGGTACGTGGAGGCCTCGAAGGTGGCGGCGGTGGTGGTGGAGCCGGTGCTCGGCGAGGGCGGCTTCGTCGTCCCCCCCGAGGGCTACCTGAAGCACCTGCGGGAGCTGACCGCCCGCCACGGCATCCTGCTCGTGGCCGACGAGGTGCAGACGGGCTTCGGCCGCACCGGCCGGCTCTTCGCGGTCGAGCACTCCGGGGTGGTCCCCGACCTGCTCGTCGCCGCCAAGTCGATCGCGGGGGGGCTGCCCCTCGCCTCGGTGACCGGGCGGGCCGAGCTGATGGACGCCCCGGGAGTGGGTGGCCTCGGCGGCACCTTCGGCGGCAACCCGGTCTCCCTCGCCGCCGCCCACGCCGTCCTCGACCGCATGGAGGAGGGCACCCTCCTCGCCCGGGCCGCCGCCATCGGGGAGCGCGTCTCGGCCCGGGCCGCCTCGTGGCGGGAGCGCTTCCCCCTGGTCGGGGACGTGCGCGGCGTCGGGGCGATGTGGGGCATCGAGCTGGTGACCGACCGGGCGACCCGGGCTCCCGCCAAGGACCAGACCGCGGCGGTGAGCCGGGCCTGCTGCGAGCGCGGCCTCATCACCATCACTGCGGGGACCTACGGCAACGTGCTCCGGACCCTCATGCCCCTCGTCATCGGTGACGACGAGCTGGAGGAGGGACTGGACGTGCTCGAGGCCGCGCTGGCTTCGGTGCGGTAGCCGCGGGCCACGGCCCGCGAGCCGCCGCCCTTCGAGCCTCCCCGCGCCTGCCTCCCGTCGTCGGGCTCGGGGGTGGGTTTCGCTACTCGACGGTGACCGCTCCGGCCAGCCGCCGCGGGGCCACGCTCCGCCAGGCCGCCGCGAGCGCCACGCGCACGCTCTTGACCTTCGCCCGGCGCAGTTGCACGCAGGTGTAGCCTCGGGATCCCCACGCGCCCTTCACCGGCACGAACACCGCGGGCTCGGCGCTGACGAACGCCTCCTGCTGGTCCGGGGTCAGCTTCACCACGCCCGTCTTCCCGTCCGCCCACAAGGTGGCGAAGACCTTCCCGCCCACCCGAAAGTCGGGATGCCCCATGTGGCTGCTCTCGACCGCCTCGGGCATGCCGAGGGCGAGTCGCCGGAACCCGTCTGCGGTCATGCGTCCTCCCTCCCGCCGGCCGTGGCCGCCCGCCGCACGAGCTCCTGCACGAGCGCTTCGTGGAGCGGGGGCGGCAGCTGGACCATCCCGTGGCGGGTGAAGACGCGGTGTTTCGCGTTCGGCCAGTACGATCCCTCCACCATGCGCCCGGCCTCGACCTTGAAGCCGCCCACGATGTCCTCGGGGGGGACGCGCCCCTGCGGCCCCCCGGGCGTGCGCAGGTCGATGACGTAGACCCAGCCCTCGCCCTGGGCGGCGGCCGCGGCGCGCAGCCCGGGGTCGTCCGGTCCCGCCGTCCGGATCACCTCGTGGAGGAACTCGACGAAGGCCGGGTTGGCCTGGAAACCGGCCTCGTCCAGGGTGTCGCCGGACAGGCGGCCCACCATGCCCTCGGGGGGCAGTCGCCCGAGCCGCGCCACCTGGTCCGGGGCCAGGAAAGAGAGCACCCGCGCGCCCTCCCGAGTCGCCTCACCGCCCCCCGCGGGCGCCGGGCGGTTGGTCACCACGACCTCGCCGAAGGCCCTGACCTCGTAGGAGCCGTCGTACCACCGCCGGATGCTCATCGCCGGGGAATCGCACTGCCCGCAGACCGTCGCGACCGTCGACATCAGGTCCTTCGTGGGGTCCTCGGGCTCGTCGTTCCCCGTCCTCAGGACCCGCCAGACCTCCCCGCCGCACTGCCGGCACTTGACGGGACCTCCGATCATCGCCCGGCCCTCCCCTTCCATTCCCGCGGCCCGCGGCGCCCGGACCCGACCGCGGCCCGGTCCGCGCCTTCACTCACTGAAGTACTGGTCCCGGAAGCCCGGCGCGGGGTCGATCTGCTGGACGACGTCCACCCACGTCCCCGCCGGGTCCCGAACGTTCACTGTCGGGCTCATCAACTCCTCGCGTCCACGCGGTAGACGTGGTGTCGCATCCCCCGCAAGGGCACGTCGCCCACCGTGACCGCGCCGAGCCGCTCGGCGACCCTGATCGACCGGACGTTCCCGGGCCGGATCAGGCTGATGACGTGGCGCCACCCGAGGCGGCCGAACGCGTAGCCGAGGGCGCGGCCCGGGCGCCCTCGGTCGCCAGGCCCCGGCCCCAGAACGAGCGTCCCAGCGCCCATCCCAGCTCCCGGTCCGGCCACCCCTCGGGGTAGTGCAGGCCGATCCGCCCGGCGAACCTCCCGGTTGCCCGCTCTTCGACCGCCCACACTCCGTAGCCCCGAAGCTGCCAGTGACCCACGAGCATCGCCATCTGCCGCCACGCGTCCTCCCGCGAGAGGGGCTCGCCGGTGGCGCTGAGATGGCGCATCACCTCGGGGTCCGCGGACAGGGCCGCGTAGTCGTCGATGTCCCCCTCCCGGAACGGGCGCATGAGCAGCCGCTCGGTCTCGAGCACCACGCCGCTTGCCTCTTTCCGGCCGCCTCCTGCCGTCACTCCTCCTCCGCCCCCCTGCGACAACGGTCGGTCGCTCATGGGAAGACGTTGCCCCCGAGACGCCCAACCGTCAACTCCAGGGCACCCCCAGCTCCTCTCCTCCTCTCCGCCTGGGGCCGCAACCGCGCCGAGGCGTCACCGTGTGACGAGGCGCACCGTGAAGAACCGCCGGCCCTCTTCCCGGTGCCGCTCGAAGTCGGCTGCCTCGACCGGGAGACCGGCCTCCAGGGCCAGCGGATAGAACCTCGCGTACGATTCCCTGTCGAAAGCATAGGCCGCGCCGAGCTCCAAGCCCCGGAGGATCTCGCCAAATCGCGTCTTCCTCACGGTCGCGGTGGCCGCGTCGTGAGGACTCCCTTCGGCCAGGTACTCCTCCATGGCCGTGCTGGATCCCGCCACGACGCAGGCGTCCACGTCGGTGCACACGACCCGGTCGGGAGACAGGTACGCAAAGTACCCGATCACCCTGGTGCCACGTGGCCGCATCGCAACTCCCCCTGCACCCCGGCGCTCCCGCCCGGCGCCGCGGCTACCGACGGACCTCCTCGTTCACCACCGACCAGCTGCTTCGCGACAGGTCCACGAGCTCGGCCAGGTGTTCGGTTGCCCTCCGGCCTCGGCGTTCGCCAGGCAGCCTCCATCGCCGCCCAGTCGTCCCAGGACATGCCGCGAGTCCAGGCGGCCGAGCCGGCGCTCGTCGGAGTCTAGCCTCTCTGCGGGGCGGGGAAGAAGACGCCGGCCCGATCGCAGCCGGGCGGCACTCCGGTCGAAGCGGTGGCCACGGGTGCCCCGGCCCGTCCCCTATTCCGCCCGCAGTGTTTCGGCGGGGCTGACCCTCGAGGCGTGTCTCGCGGGCACGTAGCCGGCGATCAGGGCGATCGCGATGAGCAGGAGGGCCACGCCGACCAGGACGGGAACGCTGTGGAGCCGCATCGCCGGGAAGCCCGCGGCCACGACTCGGGACACGCCGAAGGCGCCGAGCAGGCCGAGCGCGGAGCCGGTGAGCGCGAGCTTCGCTCCGGAGGTGAGCACGAGGCGTGTGATGTCGAAGCCCTGGGCCCCCAGGGCGAGGCGGATCCCGAACTCGCCGGTGCGTTGGGCCACCGTGCGGGCGACGACGCCGTAGACGCCCAGGCAGGCCAGACCGAGCCCGAGGACGGCCAGCGAAGAAAGGACGGCGCCGAGAACGCCGAGCTGGTAGTTCGCCCGGGCGATCGCGGCTTCGGCGGGTTGGAGCTTGCGCACCGGCAGGTCGGGGTCGAGCGCCGCCATCGTGGCGCGGACGCTGTCGACGAGGACGGACGGCGCGATCCCGGCGGTCCGCACCGCGAGCTCGTTGAAGCGCCGGGCTTCCTGGGCCATCGGCTGGTAGACCTGGTACCTCACCGGGCTCGGATCGGGGTAGACCGACTGGACGTCCGCGACGACCCCGACGACCTCCCCCCATTCGAGGGTCTTGCCGCCGACTTGGGCGATCCGCCGTCCGATCGGGCTTTCGTCGCCAAAGAGACCACGGGCCATGGCCAGGTTGACGATGAAGACCCTGGGGGAAGCGAGGGCGTCCCCGGAGTTGAAGGCGCGTCCGCTCAGCACCCGGGTGCCGACGGTTTCGAAGTAGTGGGGACTCACGCCGTTCACGAGGGCGGCGGGCTCGTGCCCAGGCTCGGGAGTCTCTCGACCTGCGACCAGGTACCTGCGGGGCTCGGACGTACCGAAGAAAGGCATCGAATAGGAGACGCCGGCGGACACGACGCCGGGCAGCGCCTCCAGGCGTTCCAGGGCCAGGCGCTGGAAGTCCGTGACCTCCTTGTCGCCCGGGTAGGTGGCGGCCGGGAGGTGCATGGTGCCGGTGACGAGGTGGTCGGATTCCCAACCGTATCGCCGGTTGTTCAACTCGTGGAGTCCGCGCACGAAGAGGCCGGCGCCCGCCAGCAGGACCATCGCGAAAGCGAACTGGCCGACGACGAGGACGTGGCGGAAGCGTTGATGGCCGGGATCTCCCGTGGCGCCGCGCGAGCCGCTCTTCAGGGTGGCGTTCAGATCGAGCCGGAGGGCGAAGAGCGCGGGGGCGACGCCGAAGGCGAGGGCCGTGAAGAGACAGGCGACGAACGCCCAGCTCAGCACGCGCCAGTCCAGGGCGAGATCGACGCCGACCCCGCTGTCCCCCGCGCTCACCGCCGCGAACCAGTCGAAGGTCCACGCGGCGACGAACACGGCACAGACGCCCCCGGCCAGGGCCAGCAGGAGGGACTCCACGAACAGGGGGCGCAAGACCTGGGAGCGAGACGCGCCGAGGGCGGAGCGCACGGCGAACTCGCGAGCGCGGGCCATCGTGCGGGCGAGCAGCAGGTTCGCCAGGTTGGAGCAGGCGATGAGCAGCACGAAGCCGGAGAGGCCGACCAGCATGACGAGGATGTCCCGGCCGGCTTCGTCGATGACGGTGTCGTCGAGGGGGATGGCCTGCCACCCGCTTTCGGCGTTGGCAGCGGGGAAGTCGGCCGCGAGGCGGCGGCCGAAGTCGGCGATGAAGGCCTCGGCCTGCGCGCGGGTGAGGGCGCGGGAGCGACGCCCGACGAGGCGCAGCCAGGCGGACGTGCGGTCGCGGATCTCCCTCTCGTCGAGGCCGAGCGGCCGGAAGACGTCCACCCACTCGAGGTGACGCCAGTCGCTGAAGGCGGCGGGCAGCACGCCGACGACCTCGTGGGGCTCGCCGTTCACGCGAACCGTGCGGCCGACGACCTGGGCGTCGCCCCCGAAGCGATTCTGCCAGTAGCGGTGGCTGAGGATGAGGACGC
>Ga0268386_10002419_pt1 | contig 13292 bp, 11 predicted proteins | sample RVTome_15_FD_200260 | JGI IMG/M metagenome (GOLD analysis project Ga0268386, IMG submission 200260) | Soil microbial communities from uranium-contaminated site in the Upper Colorado River Basin, Wyoming, United States - RVT150D86... ...
CACGTCGAGCAGGTAATTCTCGACGGTCGAGGGGTCCACGCCCGAATCGAGTCGGCGCGCCTCGTCGCTGGAATCGGTCAGCGTCGAGAAGAATGCGACGTTGTCATCGAGGTAGTCGTAATGCCACTTCCATTGATAGCCCGTCACCTTGACGGTCAGGTCCGACTCACGCGTATCCTCGATCTTCACCAGCGTCTCGGCGGCTGGGATCGCCATGCCGACCAGGATGCCGATCGGGATCACGGTCCAGACGATCTCCGCCTTGGTGCTGTGGGTCATGCCGACGTCCGCGACGGCGCCGCGCGATTTCCGGAAGTTCACGATCGAATAGAGCATCGCGCCGAACACGACGACGGCGATCGCGACGCTGATCCAGAAGATCAGCATGTGGAGACGATGCACGTCACGCGATATCTCCGTCACGCCGACCGGCATGTTGAGGTCCCAGGCTGCAATCGCAGGCATCGTGACGAGCAGCGCAGCTGCCGCGACAACGGTCTGTTTCAGCACGTTCGACATGGGTGCGACAAACTCCCCTGGCTACCTTCCCGGCGCGTCTGGCCGGATTCGATCCGCGGCCGGCCTTTCCTCGGGCGCGCTCAGCCGACCGAGGGTTTGTTGACGTTTCCTACCAGTTGCTTGAGGCGTCGCGCCAGTTCGCGGCGCTGATCCTCGGACAGAAAACCACCCACTTCGCGGACACGGCCATGAGACTCGATCGTGAGTCGGCTCGGATGCAACGCGGTGAGCGGGCCGTGAATGTTAACCCTCGCCCACTGGCGAGGAAATACCGCACGGCTCGCGGCGTTGAGGCCGTTCGATTCGACCACGATGGTCTGCGCGCCAATCCTGATGCATTCGCGGAGGCGCCCGCGCCGCATCGACAGTCGCGTGGCCCAGCAGTGCTCGAGATCAGCGGGGGCGGCATCCATTGCCGTGGGGTCAGTGGCTTCGCTGTGCATGCGCGCCGTGCGCGGCTGGCCGGCCCGGGCGAGGGCCTTGCGAGGTCGCGCATCGTCACCGGGCCGAGGCAGAAGTAGTTGATTAGAGAGCAACGGTGAGATCTACGTGAGGCCAACCACCCCTGCAAACCGCGGTACTTGGCCGAGCGCGACGCTGTCTCCTCAACCACGAGCGATCGTCGCGAGCAGCGGCGCGAGATCGAGGCGCTCCGCCACTCGGTCAGGATCAATCGCTGGATCGAAAGGAATCATGCCGAGACAGGGGGCTGCGATGCGGGCCCTCAGCGTGGCGAGATTCGCCTCGACCTGGGGCATTGGCTCATCGAGTTGATTGCCGATCCAGCCGACGAGCGGCGGCCCCCGGTCGGCCTCGATCGCCTCCGCGGTCAACAAGGCGTGATTCAGGCAGCCGAGCCGCAGACCGACGACCAGAATCACGCCGAGGCCAAGCCGGGCAGCGAGATCGCTGAGCCCCAGCGTCTCTGAGAGCGGGACCCGCCACCCGCCGGCGCCCTCGACGATTACGAGCCGGGAGTCCGCTGCAAGCCGGTCGCAGGCCGCCTCGATCTGGTCGAACTCGATCCTGACTCCGGCGAGGTCGGCTGCGATATGCGGTGCGATCGCAGGCTCGAAGGCATAGGGATTCACATCGTCATAGAGCACCGGTGCGCCGCTGGCAGCGATCAGCGCCAGTGCGTCGCCATTGCGCAACCCCTGCGGCGTCCGCTCACAGCCGCTTGCCACCGGCTTCATACCGACCGCACTGATGCCCCGCCGACTGAGCGCCCGCAGTAGCGCGGCCGCGGCATGCGTCTTGCCGACGCCGGTATCCGTCCCGGTGACGAACCAGCCCACCCTCATCAGGGCACCGGATGGCATGTCGCAATCATTAACTGAATCTTCACTATAGGCTGATATGTCGGGCCATTTGAGCCTGCCACTCAAAAATAACTGAGTTGCGTCTCAGCGATCTCGGCGGCGAAGGCTCTCGATCGGCACCGCGACTTCGCCGCGCGCACGGGCGCGCCCGGCGACCGGGGCCCACGCTTGACCGTAGACGACTTCGTAGGTCGCTGGCAGCTTGCCGTTCTGACGCTGCAGTTCGTACGCCGCCTGCATCGCCTGCAACCGGCGCTTGCCGGTCAGTCCCGGTGCGCGACCGCGCGTCACGTTGTGAGCGCCGATCGCTTTGAGGTCGTGCATCAATCCGAGGGTGGCGTCGTAGGTCAACGTGAAGTACTCGACGTCCATGACCGGCTCGACGAGCCCGGCGCGCACCAGAGCGTCGCCGAGGTCATGCATGTCGATGAACCGATTGACGTGCGAATACCCGTCCACGGCAGCCCAGGCGCTGCGCAGCTCCCGCAGCGTGTCGGGACCGAACGTCGTGAACGTCAGGAGACCTCCGGGTCGCAGCGTGCGGGCGATCTCCGCAAAGACCCGGTCCGGAGCGTCGCACCATTGCAGCATCAGATTGGACACGACGACGTCGAGCGACCCGCTCTTCAGCGGCAGGCTCGCGGCGTCCGCACAAGCGAGGTCGAAGCCGCGCAGCCAGCTGCGGCGGCGCCGCGCGGCGGCGAGCATGCCGGGTGCCAGATCGATCGCGACCACGCGCGCGCCCGAGTAGCGCCTCTTCAGCGCGCGCGCGCCCTGGCCCGTGCCGGCGCCAAGATCCAGCACCACGTCAGGATCGAGCCGCACATAGTCGAGCCGCGCGTGCAGGCGCCCGCGGACTTCGGCCTGCAATACGGCAGCCGCGTCGTAGGTCGCACTGGCAGCGTCGAACGAGCGGCGGACGAGGCCCCGATCCAGCGCGAAGTCTTCGACGGCCTTCCATTCGGAGGTCACGGCCCAACCCCGAGTGCGGCCGTTGTCGTCGACCCGGCAAGAAAGGCCCGCGCGGCCGCGAGACACTCGCCCGGGTGCGAGAGAAACGGGGCGTGCGCGGCGTGCGGAATCCTGTACACGCGCCCGTCGACCACTGCCCGCGCCAGCGCTGCGCCAGCTGCCGGCGGTGTGATCCGATCATATTCGCCGCAAATGACCAACAAAGGCTGCACGATCATGGCGAGTTCGCTCCGCAGATCGTAGTCGCGGAGCAGCCTGAATCCGGCTGCCAGCGCCTCGGGCTGCGGTGCCCCGCCGATATCCAGCCGGCGCCGCAGCTCCCGCAGGACACCGATCGGATTGCGATCACCGCGCACCTGCAAGGCGAGGAAGCGCTGCACTGTTCGGCCCGGCTGCGTGGTCAATTGGCGCGCAAACTGCATCAATTCGCGTTCCGGGAGGCCGGCGGTCCATGTCTCACCGGCCGTGAATCTCGGCGTGGCGGCGATCAGGGCGAGTCGCCCGACATGGGCCGGCGCGCGCACCGCGAGCCGCAGTGCCACGGTCGCACCGAGCGACCAGCCGAGCACGGTCGCGCCTCGAGGAACAGAGGACCGGACGGCCTCGACCCAGTCGTCGAGCTCGGCTCTTTCTCCCCCTGCGGAGGGGTTCCACGGGCTTCTGCCGTGACCGGGCAAATCGATTCGGTGAACGCGAAACTCGCGCGCCAACTCCTCGGCGAAAGTCCCCCAGCAGGCGCTGTTCAACCCCCAGCCGTGCAACAGCACGAGATCGGGACCACAGCCTGCGCTCGTGACGTGCAAGGTCATCGCGATGCCGCACTCCAGAGCGCCAGCCACTCCGCCAGCGCATCGAGCAAACGATCCACATCCTCGACCTGATGGATTGCCGACAGCGTCACGCGCAGCCGGCTCGCTCCCGCGGGCACTGTCGGCGGGCGGATGGCTGGCACGAGAAATCCGGTCTCGAGCAGATGCGTACTGGCGGCGAGTGCACATCGCTCACTGCCCAGCACGATCGGCTGGATCGGTGTCTCCGAGGGCAACAACGGCAGACCGAGGGCGGCCGCTCGACTGCGAAAACGGCGCACGAGAGAGGCGAGATGCGAGCGTCGCCAGGGTTCTGCCTGCACGATCTCGAGCGCTGTGCGTGCGGCCCGTGCGAGGGCCGGGGGCAACGCCGTCGTGTACAGGTAGGTGCGTGCCCGTTGCACCAGTACGTCGATCAGCGCAGCGGGGCCCGCGACGAAGGCGCCGAATACGCCCAGGCTCTTGCCGAGCGTCGCCATCAACACCGGCAGATCCTCGGCTGCGATCCCGCAGGCTTCGCTGGTACCGCGGCCGGTCGCTCCGAGCACGCCAAAACCGTGCGCGTCATCGACGACGAGCCAGGCGTCGCGGCGCCGACAGACGTCTGCCAGCGCGGCCAGCGGCGCCTGATCGCCGTCCATGCTGAACACGCCGTCCGTCAGCAGCACCCGGTGACGAGACCGATAGTGCATCAGCTTCGCTTCCGCAGCGTCGGGATCAGCATGCGCGTACCGTGCAAACCGGGCCCCGCTCGCAAGGCCGGCATCGATCAGCGACGCGTGATTCAAGCGATCCTCGACGACGAGATCACCGCGTCCGAGCAGGGCGCACGCAATCCCGAGATTCGCCATGTAGCCAGTCGAGAACACGATTGATTTTTCCCGGCCCACGAACTCGGCGAGCGCCTGCTCGAGCGCCTCGTGCTCCGGGCTGTGTCCCGACACGAGGTGCGATGCACCACTGCCGACACCGTACTGCCGCGCTGCGAGCGCGAGCGCCTCGACCAGGCGCGCATCGGACGCGAGGCCGAGATAATCGTTGCTGCAGAACGCCGTGCAGGGCCGCCCGTCGACGATGATCCGGCCGGCCTCGCTGACGAGCGGCTCCACGAGCCGGCGGGATCGACGCCGTCCTGCCGCTTCGGCCGCGGCGAGCGTACGCGCGAGATAACGGTTCAGGGTTTCGGACACGTCAGCGGGATCGCACGCTGCCGCCCGTCTCAGACCGCCGCGCGCATGCTCTCCGCGTCGGCGGCTGCAGCGCTGCGCCTGGCGTCCGCGGCAGTCGCATCCTCGGGTTCGAGCCCCAGCCGCACGAACAGCCGGCGGTCGGCGCTTTGCCGCGGATTGTCGGTCGTGAGGAGCCGCTCACCGTAGAAAATGGAATTCGCCCCCGCCAGAAACGCGAGCGCCTGCGTCTCGTCGGACATTTCCGTGCGGCCCGCGGACAGCCGTAAATGTGAGCGTGGCATCGCCAGCCGGGCGACGGCGATCGTGCGCACGAATTCAATCGGATCGATCGCTGCGGCTTCTGCGAGCGGCGTGCCCTCGACCCGGACCAGCTGGTTGATCGGCACGCTCTCGGGATGGATCGGCAACGTCGCGAGCGTCAGCAGCAGCTCGGCTCGGTCCTGCTCACTTTCACCGAGCCCGAGAATGCCGCCGCAACAGACGCGCAGTCCGGCCTCGCGGACGGCGGTCAACGTGCGCAGGCGGTCTTCATAAGTGCGCGTGCTGATGATCTGCGGGTAGTACGCCGCGGACGTGTCGAGATTATGGTTGTAATAGTCGAGGCCGGCCGCCTTCAGCTCGCGCGCCTGCTCCGGCGTCAGCATGCCGAGCGTCGCGCAGGTTTCGAGACCGAGATCACGAACGGCGCTGACGATCGCTGCGATCGCAGCGAGTTGCTTGGGCTTCGGGCTGCGGTAGGCTGCCCCCATGCAGAAGCGGGTGGCGCCGCTCTCGCGGGCGGCGCGGGCGTGTTCGAGGACGGTGTCGACATCGAGTAACTCGTCGCGATCGACGCCGGTAGCGTAGTGCACGCTCTGCGGGCAATAAGCACAGTCCTCGGGACAACCGCCGGTCTTGATCGACAACAACGTGCTGACCTGGACCCGGCCCGGTTCGAAATGCTCCCGGTGCACACGCTGCGCATGGAACATCAGGTCGACGAATGGCAGCGCGAACAGCTGCGTGATCTCCGCGAGCGTCCAGTCGCTGCGGACCTCCCCGAGGCGACGCAAGAATTCCATGCGAATTTCCAGCTGAAGAGATGCGATGGGCAGAGCTGCGCCGAGCGCTGCCAGAGGCAAGACTCCGCCTGTGATCGTGCCGGAGTATTCGACGGTGCCCCACGAGTGTCAACTTGTCTGCCGAACAAAAGTCGACAATCGGGTCGCAGGACCACTCGTGCGAGTGCTCGACCGGCTCATCGCGCCGACGTGCATCGTTTGCGGACTGCCGGGCGAGGTGCGCGGCCTCGATCTGTGCGCGTCTTGTCTCGCCGAGCTGCCCACGATCGGCGCGGCCTGCGCGCGTTGCGCGTGGCCGCTCACCGGTGGCGCCTCGAGCGATACGGTGTGTGGCCGCTGTCTCGGGCGTCGCTCCGCGATCAGCGCCACGCGCTGCGCCTACAGCTATGCGTGGCCGATCGATCACCTGCTGCGTGCGCTCAAGTATCGGCATGTGCTGACCCATGCCCGGGTGCTCGGCACGCTGCTCGCGGACCGATTGCAGCGAGATCCCGGCTATGGGCCTCCGGATCTCGTGTGTCCGGTGCCGCTCGGGCCGGCTCGCTATGCCGAGCGGGGTTTCAATCAGTCGTGCGAGATCGGTCGATTCGTCGCGGCACGACTCGGTGTGCCGATGCGTGCGGATCTGCTCGCTCGCGTGCGGGAGACGCCCGAGCAGGTCGGTCTGGCACGCGCCGCGCGGCGACGCAATGTCCGCCAAGCGTTCGCCGTCGCGAGTCAGACCGTCGGTGCCCGCCGCGTCGCAATCCTCGACGACGTCGTCACGACTGGGAGTACGGTGGGCGAAATCGCGCGCGTGCTGCACCGCGCTGGTGCCACCCGGATCGAGGTCTGGGCGGTCGCGCGCGCCGTCCATTGAGCCTGAACAATCGTCAGTTCCGCCGCGCCATTCGCGGCCTGGATCTCAGCTGTTGAAACCGCAACGCAGCGGCCTGCTAACCTCCTTCTGCGTGAACGACCGAGGGGTATTGCTCGATGCCGGCACCTGCTGCAGACACGATCGCGACGCCACTGAGCGCAGTCCGCGAGTTCCTGAAGCTCGAATCCGCGAGTGGCATTCTGATCGTGATCGCCGGGATTCTCGCGATGCTCGCCGCGAACTCGCCCCTGTCGACGCTCTACGACGGGTTGCTGGCGGTGCCGGTCGAAGTGCGCATCGGCGAACTCGGCATCGACAAGCCGCTGCTGCTGTGGGTCAACGATGGACTGATGGCGATCTTTTTTCTACTCGTCGGGCTCGAGGTCAAGCGAGAGTTTCTTGAGGGTGAGCTGTCCGAGCCTGCGAAGGTGTCGCTGCCGGCGGTCGCCGCAATCGGGGGCATGGTCGTGCCCGCGGCCATCTACGTGTGGATCAACTGGGGCGATCCGGTCGGCCTGCGCGGCTGGGCCATTCCTGCGGCGACCGACATCGCGTTCGCACTCGGCGTGCTGTCCCTGTTCGGCGAACGCGTCCCGGTCGGCCTCAAGATCTTCCTGATGACGCTCGCAATCCTCGATGACCTCGGTGCGATCCTCGTCATCGCGGCGTTCTATACGAGCGGTCTGTCGGTCACATCGCTCGTGCTCGCTGCTGCTGCGCTCGCGGTGCTGATCGTGCTGAACCTCCGTGGTGTGACGTCTATCGCCGCTTACGTGATCACCGGCGTCTTGCTGTGGGTGTTCGTGCTCAAGTCCGGCGTGCATGCGACACTGGCCGGAGTGGCGCTCGCGTTCGCCGTGCCGATGCGCGATCCGCAGCGCACCGATCGATCACCGCTGCGCGAGCTCGAGCACTCGCTGCACCCCTGGGTCGCCTACGCGATCCTGCCGCTGTTCGCATTCGCGAACGCCGGCGTCAGTCTCGCCGGCTTCGGGTTCGTCGATCTGATGCAGCCGGTGCCGCTCGGCATCGCGCTCGGCCTGCTGATCGGTAAGCCCGTCGGCGTAATGGTGTTTGCCTGGCTGGTCGTGGCGGCAGGGTTCGCACGCCTTCCCGAGCGCGTCACGTGGTCGCAGATGCTTGGCGCCGCGTTCCTCTGTGGCATCGGCTTCACGATGAGCCTCTTCATCGGTGCGCTCGCGTTCGAGCAGGAGGGCCTAGAGCACATCGTCAGTGACCGTCTCGGCATTCTGTCGGGCTCGCTGATCGCGGCACTCGCGGGCTTGGGGCTGCTGCGTTTCGCGCTGCCGCGCGACATGCGGCACGGGTCCGGCGGCTGACGACCCTTCAGCCGCGGAACACGTAGTCCAGCGCGATACCGACGAATACGGCCATGCCGAAATAGTTGTTGTTCAGAAAGGCGCGGAAGCACTGGTCGGGATCGCGATTGCGGATCAGATACTGCTGATACAGCGCGAGGCAGGCGGCCGTGGCGAGGCCGGCGTAATACCACGCTTCGAATCCGACGTTGCGTCCGACCAGCCACAGCGCGAGCAGTGTCATCAACTGCATCACTCCGATCAGCGAGCGGTCCGCATCGCCGAACAGGATCGCACTCGAGTGCACGCCGATCTTCAGATCGTCTTCGCGATCCACCATCGCGTACATCGTGTCGTAGGTCGCCGTCCAGAGAATCACTGCGATGAAGATGAGCCAGGCGATCCGTGGCACGCCACCCGTCTCGGCGGCATATGCCATCGGCACCGACCAGGCGAACGATGCGCCCAGCCAGATCTGCGGCAGCGGAAACCGCCGCTTCATGAAGGGATAGATGACCGTCAGTGCGCCCCCGACGACCGCGAGCAGCTGCGTGAGCCGGTTCAGAGTCAGCACGAGGCCGAGGGCGATCAGCACGAGCCCGGCAAACAGCACGAGCGCCTCGCGCGGCTCGACCCGGCCGGCCGCGAGCGGCCGGTCGCGCGTGCGTCGCACTTGCGGATCGAACTTCCGGTCCGCAAAGTCGTTGATCACGCACCCCGCCGAGCGCATCAACAACACGCCGAGCACGAACACGATGAAGACGTGTTCACTCGGGCGACCGGACGAGGCAATCCACAGCGTCCACAACGCCGGCCACAGCAGCAGCCAGCTTCCGATCGGGCGGTCGAGCCGCATCAGACGCGCGTATTCACGCAGCGTGCCCAGTGCGGCTGGGCGAGGTGACTGCGTGCGACTTTCTGTATCCCGCGGTGCCTGCCGGCTGGTCGTCGATCCACTCACAGGGTCGTCACTGCAGATTCACTCTCGAGGCAACAGGGGCGGAGGGTGGCGATAAGGTCGAAGCTACTCTTATTGACGATCCGTCAGCCTCAGATCGGGATGGCGGCACTCTTTCCAGCAGCTCGCGCGATCGCCCAAATTTTCGCAGATCCTCGTCCTGCCGTCTGCCCCGGACGAGGCACCGTCGCTCACACTTTGCCGAAGCGTTCACCGGCCGCCGTCCAGCGGGCGAGCAGCGGGGGCAGACATTCAGCGTGCTCGGCCAGCATGACGGCGGCGGCGCTCTGCACGCGCGGCAGCAGGTCCGCATCGCGCGACAGGTCCGCGACGCGCATCTGCATCAGGCCGGTCTGACGCGTGCCGAGCAGCTCACCGGGCCCGCGTAACTCGAGATCGCGCCGCGAGACCTCGAAACCGTCGTTGGTGGCCCGCATGACGGCGAGCCTTGCCCGCGCAATCTCGGTCAGCGGCGGGCGATAGAGGAGTACGCAGGTGCTCTCGACGCTGCCGCGACCCACGCGACCGCGCAACTGGTGCAGCTGCGCGAGGCCCATCCGCTCGGCGTTTTCAATCACCATCAGGCTCGCGTTCGGCACGTCGACCCCGACTTCGATCACCGTCGTCGCGACGAGCACGTCCACTTCGCCGGCCTTGAAGCGGCTCATCACGTCATCCTTGCGAGCCGCAGGCATCCGTCCATGGACGAGGCCCATCCGCAACTCCGGCAAGGCCTCGGCGAGCGCTGCAGCCGTCTCCTCCGCGGCCTGTGCGCCGAGTTGCTCGCTTTCCTCGATCAACGGGCAGACCCAATAGGCTTGCCTGCGCTCTCGACACGCCCGATGAATCCTTGCGACCACCTCTTCGCGACGCGCTTCCGGCAGTGCGACCGTGCGCACCGGCGTGCGCCCGGGCGGCAGTTCGTCGATGACCGAGACATCGAGGTCTGCGTACGCAGTCATCGCGAGGGTGCGTGGTATCGGGGTCGCCGTCATGATCAGTTGATGAGGGTAGCGACCGTCGGCGAGGCCCTTCTCCCGCAATAGCAGCCGCTGGTGCACACCGAAGCGATGCTGCTCATCGATGATGGCGAGCCCGAGACGCGCGAAACGCACGCCTTCCTGGAACAGCGCCTGGGTACCGACGACGATCTGGGCCGCGCCGTCAGCGATCCGCTCGAGCGTCATCGCGCGCCCCCGGCCGCTCACCTTGCCGGTCAGACACGTCAACGTGACGCCGACTGGTTGCAACCACGTGGCGAAATTGCGGGCGTGCTGCTCGGCGAGCAACTCGGTCGGAGCCATCACTGCACACTGCAGACCTGCGTCGACGGTGCGCACCGCAGCCAGCGCCGCGACGACGGTCTTGCCACAGCCGACATCGCCCTGCACCAGCCGCAGCATGGGATTCGGCTGCGCCAGGTCGGCATCGATCTCGCGCCATGCGTGCCGCTGGGCGCGCGTGAGACGGAATGGAAGCGACGCTTCGAAGCGTGCGAGGAGCTCACCACTCGGCCGTAACGGCCACCCGGGATCGCCGCGGATTTCCTCACGCAACAGCCGCAGGCTCAGGTGATGAGCCAGGAGCTCCTCGAACGCGAGCCGCCGCTGGGCCGGATGACGTCCGGAGGCGAGCAGCTCGAGGCTTGCGTCACGGGGCGGACGATGCACGTAGTCGAGCGCTGCATGCAGTGGCGGCAAAGCCATGGGCTCGAGCACGGCGGCAGGAATCCAGTCATGCACGCTGCTGCGCTCGAGCTCCCGCAGCGCAAGTCCTGTCAGCTGCCGCAACCTGCCCTGCTGCACGCCCTCGGTAGCCGGGTACACCGGCGTCAGCCGTGCGTCCGAGGTCTCGGTCGTCGCGGGGTCGATGCGTCGATACTCCGGATGCACCATCTCGAGCCCGGCCGGTCCGTTGCGGACCTCGCCGAAGCACCGCAGCCAGGTGCCGCGCTCCATCGCCTTCTGCTGCGCACTCGAGAAATGGAAGAAGCGCAGAGTCAGGAAGCCCGACCCATCGGCGATCCGGCACAGCAGTTGCCGCCGACGCCGATAGACGATCTCCGCAAGCTGGATCTCCCCCTGAACGACCGCGCGATCCGCGGTCCGCAACGCGCCGATCGGTGCCACGGTGGTCCGGTCCTCATAGCGCGACGGCAGCAGGAACAGAAGATCCTGCACCGTGCGCACGCCGAGTTTCTCGAGCCGTAGCGCGAGGCTCTCGCCGACACCTCGTAATTTGCGAACACTCGCGAGCTCCGGCAGTTGCGCGATCGCGATGGCGGAACGGCCGTGCGTCTCAGGCGGCGAATGCACGATGGCGCTCGAGCGGCTCTTGCGGGACTAGAGCTCGGCGATGCAGTCCATTTCGACGCGGGCGCCGCGCGGCAGCGCTGCGACGCCGATCGCGGCGCGGGCCGGATAGGGCTCGGCAAAGTATTCCGCCATCAGCCGATTCACGAGCTGGAAGTGCGCGAGGTCGGTCAGGAACACGTTCAGTTTCGCGACCGATGCGAAGTCCGTACCCGCGGCCGCGAGAATGGCGCGCAGATTCTCGAACACCCGCCGGATCTGCGACTCGACGTCGCCGCCGATCAGCTCGCCGGTTGTCGGATCGAGAGGAATCTGCCCGGACACGTACAGCGTCGAGCCGCAACGCACGGCCTGCGAATACGTGCCGATTGCCTTCGGAGCCGCCTCCGTCGCGATGATCGATCGAGCCATCTTGAACCTCGTGCTGCGCTGGAAACCGGTCGGAGTGTGCTGTCTGCCCGTGGCGCGCTCAAGTGCGTCACGGGTGACGGCGGGGGCCGTAGCGGGTCAGGCGAGCGTGCGCGCTACCCGCAGGACGTCTGGCATGCGCCGGATGCTGCGAATGACTTGCGCGAGCTGCTTGCGGTCCTTCACCTGCAACTCGAACGTCATGATCGAGGCGTCGCCGTCGCGTTCGACGACCGAGACGTGCGAAATATTGGTCTGCATTGCGGCGATGTCCGCAGCGACGGCCGCGAGCACGCCCATCCGGTTCGCGACTTCGACGCGGACCTCGACGGCGAACAGCCGGTTGAGATCGGGCTGCCAGCTCACCGACAGCCACTTGTCGGGCTGCTTGCGGTAATTGCGCAGATTCCCACAGGCCTCGCGATGGATCACGACGCCGCGGCCGCTCGACAGATAGGCCATGATCGGATCGTTCGGGATCGGGAAGCAGCAGCGCGCGTAGGAAACGACGAGTCCTTCCGTCCCCGCGATCACGAGCGCGCCCTTGTGCGCCGGGCTGGCTGCCGGCTCGGCCCCTTCCGGCAGAAGGCGGCGCGCGACGAGCGGCGCGAGGCGTTCGCCGAGCCCGATCTTCTCGAGGAGCTCTTCCGACGAGCGCAGTCCGATGTCCGCCGCGACCTTCGTGAGGTCCTCCTCGGGCACTTTTTTCAGATTGATCGACAGATCGGCGAGCGACTGCTTCAGCAATCGTCGACCCAGGTCGATCGCTTCGGCACGCTTCAGGCCCTTCAGATAGTGGCGGATCGCGGCGCGCGCCTTGGCAGTCACGACGAAATTGACCCACGCAGGATTCGGCGTCGCGCCTTTCGCCGTGATGATTTCGACCGTCTGGCCGTTGCGCAGCGGGGTCCGCAGCGGTACGAGCCGGCGATCGACTTTGGCCGCGACACAGCGATTGCCGACATCGGTGTGGACCGCGTAGGCAAAATCGACGGCGGTGGCCCCGCGCGGCAGGCGGCGGATGTCACCTTTCGGCGTGAAGACGTAGACCTTGTCCGGAAACAGGTCGACCTTGACGCTCTCCATGAACTCTTCGGAGTTCCCGCCCTGCTGCATTTCCATCAGGTTCTGGAGCCACTCGCGGGCGCGGTCGCGGTACGCCTTGCCGCTGTCCTCACCCGACTTGTACTGCCAGTGCGCGGCGATGCCGGAGTCGGCGACGCGGTCCATCTCCTCGGTGCGGATCTGCACCTCGATCGGCATCCCGTTCGGCCCGAACAGCGTCGTGTGCAGTGACTGATAGCCGTTGATGCGCGGGATCGCGATGTAATCCTTGAACCGGCCCGGCATCGGTTTGTACAGCGAGTGCACGATCCCGAGAGCCCGGTAACACGTGTCGACCGAATCGACCACGATCCGGACGCCGAACACGTCGACGATCTCCGCGAGCGACAGGCCTTTCTTGCGCATCTTCTGGTAGACGCTGTACAGATGCTTTTCGCGGCCCTCGACCCGCCCTTCGATTCCGGATTTCGTGAGCGCGGCGCCGATGTTCTGCGCTAT
>Ga0268386_10002420_pt1 | contig 13290 bp, 11 predicted proteins | sample RVTome_15_FD_200260 | JGI IMG/M metagenome (GOLD analysis project Ga0268386, IMG submission 200260) | Soil microbial communities from uranium-contaminated site in the Upper Colorado River Basin, Wyoming, United States - RVT150D86... ...
CGCCCGCGACGCCACGCGGCGCTTGCAACGAAATCAACTGGCCAAGCTCTATCATTGGAAACGCCACAACCGTTTGCCGCCGTTGAATGTTGATCGACGGCGGATGTGAGACAGTAGAATTACTCCATTATTCCATTACTCCATCACTCCTCACCCGATCACTGGAAAACCGCAAACGGGATCAACTCCCCTCCTCTGGCGGCGCGGCGGACACGAGCACTTTCGCCGGGCGGATCACGCGGTCGTGCATCCGGTAGCCGGTTTCGAGCTCCTGCATCACCGTCATCGGCGGGTGTTCGGCGGAAGGGATCTGCTGGACGGCTTCGTGCAGGTTGGGATCGAACGGTTCGTTTTTGGCGGGGATCGGCTCGATGGCATGCCGGGCCAGCACGTCGCGGAACTGCTGTGCGACCATCCGGATGCCTTTCAAAAGGTCCTCGACGTTGCCGGTCTCCCCGGCGTGGGCGATGGCGCGGTCGAGATTGTCGAGTCCCGGCAGCAGGTCGCGGGCCAGCGACAGCGACTGAAAGCGATAGGCCTCCTCGCTCTCTTTCCGCACCCGCTTGCGGTAGTTGTCGAGTTCCGCCTGCGCCCGCAGCCACTGCTCGCGGATGGCGTCCCGCTCGGCCAGGGCGGCTTCCAACTGCTCGCGCAGCGAAGCGGCAGACGGCGAGACGATCGCAGACTCGGGCGCGGTGCCGTTCGGTTCGTCGGCGGGGGATGTTGTTTCGTCGTTGCTGGCCATGATAACTCTTGTCGGAATTCCGTTTAGCCGCGACTCGGAGGCTTTGCGGAGAGGAGCGCTCCTCTCCGAAGACTTCGAGTCGCGGCTAAACGGCTCGCGTTTTCGTCATTCGTCATTCCCCGCATCGTGCGGGCTGAAGTAGTCCTTCAGCTTGTCCAGAAACGATTTCCGATGTGCGCTGACTTCGCTGCGTTCGAGGTCCGCCAGTTCCCGCAGCAGTTCCTCCTGCCGTTCGGAGAGTTTCTTCGGGACCTCGACCTGCACCTGCACGACGAGGCTGCCGCGGCGGCCGCCGTGCGGGTTGGGCATGCCTTCGTTCCGCAGGACGAACGTCTGGTGGGGCTGGGTGCCTGCGGGGATCTTGAGCTCGTGCTTGCCGGCCAGCAGCGGGACTTCCAGCGTCGTGCCCAGTGCCGCCTGGGTATAGGTAATGGGAATCGCGCACATCAGGTCCTGGCCGTCGCGGTGGAAGAACGGGTGCGGCATGACCTGAATGTCGACGTACAGGTCCCCCCGCGGGCCGCCGTGCGGGCCCGGCTCCCCTTCATCGCGCAGGCAGAGCCGCATGCCGGTGTCGACGCCGGCGGGAACTTTGACTTCCAGCTTCACGTGCCGCACTTCGCGGCCGTCGCCGTGGCATTGCGGGCATTTGTCGCGGACGATCCGCCCCTCGCCGCGGCAGGCCGGGCAGGTGGTCTGCACGCGGAAGAACCCCTGTGACTGCACGATGCGGCCGTGCCCGGCGCAGTAGTCGCACGTCACCGGCTCGGTCCCCGGCCGCGCCCCGGAGCCGTCGCAGGTCGAGCACAGTTCGTGGCGGTCGATTTCGAGCTGCCTGGTGCAGCCGGTGGCGGCGTCGAGCAGGTCGATGGTGAGGGCGGTCCGCAGGCTGTGGCCCGGTTGCATTCCGCGCTGCCGTGCCCGGCCGCGTCCGCCGCCGAACAGGTCTCCGAAGATGTCCCCGAAGGCTGTGAAGATGTCGCTGACGTCGTGGAAGCCCGCGCCGTTTCCGGAGACGCCGGCGTGGCCGAACTGGTCGTACCGCTGGCGCTTCTCGGGGCTGTTGAGCACCTCGAACGCTTCGGACGCTTCCTTGAACCGCTCGACGGCTTCCTCGTCGCCGGGATTGCGGTCGGGATGATTCGCGACGGCCAGCTTGCGGTACGCCGTCTTGATCTCGGCAACCGTCGCCGAGCGGCCGACGCCGAGGACTTCGTAGTAATCCCGTTTGCTGGACATGGCGACCATTGCTGGAAATGACCGTCGTTCGAACCTGGGGGCCTATGGTAATTTTTTCATTGAAGCGCGAGAACGGCAAATCCCGGCGAGGGGGAACGCGGATTGGGCGGATGTTCGCGGATTCAATCAAAGTTCTGTCAGGCCGGACTCCTCAACGCCATGCTGCAACAACTGCGGGTGGCAACTTGCCACAATTGTCAAAGAAGAAATCATGCTGCCGCAAAATCCTTCTGCCAATGGCCACACAGTCAAGTGCTGCTTCGTTTTTGATCCGCGAAAATCCACTCGATCCGCATTGCAAAGGATCAAAGTTCCTTCCCCGTGCGCAGATTTCCGAGCAGGCAAACGACTTGAACGCGGCTGGCGGAAGGATCAACCGCTGAGGAATCGGTCAGGGGCGGGTTATAGATTTGGGGGTGAAAAATCCTGTTTCTCGGCACGGGATCCGAAATACAACGGCATCAAACCTTCAGATTTCCGCTGATATCGCTGATATGATCAATTTTTTACCCTCAAATCTATAACCCGCCGCCTTCCTTGCAGTGATCCGATTGCATCGTCATTTGGTTGTGGCTCCGCCGCGCTGCGACATCCGCGTTCCCCTTTGCGCGTCCACCCTCCGTTTCAATGGAAAGCCCGGCCGTCGTGGGAGGGCCGGGCTTTCGGGGAATCTATGAAAAATCGACCGGCCTAGCGGACGGCGCCTTCCACCTTCGACTTGGCGCCTCCTTCCAGGTCGTCGGTGCGGGTGACGAGGACGTGGGTGGTGAGCATCAGCCCGGCGATCGAGGCCGCGTTCGACAACGCGCTGCGGACCACTTTCGTCGGGTCGATGATGCCCGCCTTGTACATGTCGACGTATTCGCCGGTGTTGGCGTCGTAGCCGGTGTTGGTCGGCTTGTGGCGGACTTCGTCGGCGACGACCGAGCCGTCGACGCCGCAGTTGCCCGCGATCGTGCGGATGGGGGCTTCGAGGGCGCGGGCGACGATCTCGACGCCGATGCGTTCGTCCCCCTTGGCCTTGACGGCTTCGGCCGCTTCGATCGCCCGCAGCAGTGCGACGCCGCCGCCGGGGAGGATGCCCTCTTCGACCGCCGCGCGGGTCGCGTGCAGGGCGTCTTCCATGCGGGCCTTGGTCTGTTTCATTTCGGCTTCGGTGGCCGCCCCGACGGAGATGATCGCCACGCCGCCGGTGAGTTTCGCGAGCCGTTCCTGGAACTTCTCGCGGTCGTATTCGCTGTCGGTCTCTTCGATCTGGCGGCGGATCTGGCCGACCCGCTTCTGGATGTCTTCCGACTTTCCGGCTCCGTCGATGATCGTGCAGGTATCCTTCGTGACCTCGATCTTCTTCGCCCGGCCGAGCTGCGAGAGCTCGACGCTTTCCAGCTTGATGCCCAGGTCTTCGGAAATCAGCGTCCCGCCGGTGAGCACGGCCATGTCGCCGAGCATCGCCTTGCGGCGGTCGCCGAAGCCGGGGGCCTTCACCGCGCAGATGTGGAGCACGCCGCGGAGCTTGTTGACGACCAGCGCCGTGAGGGCTTCGCCTTCGAGGTCTTCGGCGACGACCAGCAGCGGCTTGCCGGATTGCGAGACTTTTTCGAGCAGCGGCACGAATTCCCGCAGGCTGGAGATTTTCTTCTCGTGCAGCAGGATGTAGCAGTCTTCGAGGATCGCCTTCATGTCTGCCGGGTCGGTCACGAAATACGGGGAGACGTAGCCCTTGTCGAACTGCATGCCTTCGGCGAGTTCGAGCGTCGTCGTGCTGCCCTTCCCTTCCTCGACGGTGATGACGCCGTCGCGGCCGACTTTCTCCATCGCGTCAGCGATCAGGTTGCCGATGGTCGGGTCGTTATTAGCCGAGATCGCGCCGACCTGGGCGATTTCGGATTTCGAATCGACCGGTTTCGACATGTTGGCGATGTGTTCGAGGGCGGCTTCGACGGCCTTCTCGATGCCGCGGCGGACGACCATCGGGTTGGCCCCCATGCTGATGCTCCGCAGCCCCTGCCCGTAGATGGCCCGCGCGAGAACGGTGGCGGTCGTCGTGCCGTCGCCGGCGACGTCGCTGGTTTTCGTCGCGACCTCGTTGACGAGCTTGGCCCCCATGTGCTCGTAGGGGTCTTCCAGCTCGACTTCCTTGCTGACGGTGACGCCGTCCTTGGTCACCACCGGGTTGCCGAAGCTCTTGTCGATGATGACGTTTCGCCCGGTGGGCCCCATGGTGACGGCGACGGCGTCGGCGAGGATGTCGACGCCGCGCTGCAGTTTGATCCGCGCCCGGTCGGCGAAGAGAAGTTGTTTGGCCACGTGTGTGCTCCCGTGGATACCGAGTATACGGTGAATTGGAGTATTGGAGTGATGGAGTATTGGAATACTGGAGTATTGGAGTGTTGGAATCGCGCAGGGGATGCCTGATGCTCAACTATTCCATCACTCCATCACTCCATTACTCCATCACTCCCCCGTTTCGTTATTCGATCTTCGCGAGGATGTCGCTCTCGCGCAGGATTTTGACTTCTTCCCCTTCCACCTCGATGTCGGTCCCGCCGTACTTGCCGAACAGGACTTCATCCCCGGTCTTGACGGCCACGGCGCAGCGTTCGCCGCTTTCGAGCAGGCGGCCGGGGCCGACGGCGACGACTTTGCCGCGCTGCGGTTTCTCTTGCGCCGCGTCGGGCAGCACGATGCCGCCCGCGGTCTTTTCCTCGGCATCCAGCGGCCGCACAACCACGCGATCATCCAGCGGTTTGAGTTTCATTCCTGGTCTCCGTCACGTCGGAAGGTCGAAGGTCTGAAGGTCGAAGGTCCGCTTGCGGCTTAGCCGTTGCGGACGGCTAAGCCGCAAGCGGCGTTACATCATGCCGCCCATGCCGCCCATGCCGCCCATGTCACCCATGCCGTGGTGGTCGTCGTGATGATGGTCGTCTTCCTCTTCCTTGGGTTCCTCGACGACGATGGAATCGGTCGTGATCAGCAGCGACGCCACACTGACGGCGTTCTGCAAGGCCGAGCGGACGACCTTCGTCGGGTCGACCACGCCGAACTCGAACATGTCGCCGTACTTCTCGTTGAGGGCGTCGTAGCCGTAGGCGGCCTCTTTGTTTTTCTTGACGTTATTGGCGACGACGGCCCCGTCGAGGCCGGCGTTTTCGGCGATCGTCCGCAGCGGCATTTCGAGCACTTTGGAGACGAGCTGCACGCCGAGCTGTTCGTCGCCGGGGAGCTTCAGGCCGGCCAGCGCCTTCGCCGACCGCAGCAACGCGACGCCGCCGCCGGGGACGACCCCCTCTTCAATCGCGGCCCGAGTGGCGGCCAGCGCGTCGTCGATGAGGTCTTTGCGTTCCTTCATTTCGGTTTCAGTGGCGGCCCCGACGTTGATCTGGGCCACGCCGCCGGCCAGCTTCGCCAGCCGCTCTTCCAGCTTCTCGCGATCGTACTCGCTGTCGGTAACGGTGATTTCCTTGCGAATCTGCTCCGCCCGGCCGTCGATGGCGGCCTTCGAGCCGGCGCCTTCGATGATCGTCGTGTTCTCCGCGTCGATGCGGACCTTCTTCACGGTCCCCAGTTCTTTCAACTCGACGTTTTCCAGCTTCACCCCCAGGTCCTTGAAGATCGCTTCGCCGCCGGTGAGCACGGCGATGTCTTCCAGCATCGCCTTGCGGCGGTCGCCGTAGCCGGGGGCTTTCACCGCGGCCACCCGCAGGATGCCGCGGAGCTTGTTGACGACCAGCGTGGCCAGCGCTTCGCCCTCGACGTCTTCGGCAATGATCAGCAGCGGGACGTTGGCCTTGGAGACTTTTTCCAGCAGCGGGACCAGCTCCTTCACCGCGGAAATCTTCTCTTCGTAGATCAGCACCTTGCACTTCTCGAGCACGCATTCCTGGGCGTCTTCGTCGGTGACGAAGTGCGGCGAGAGGTAGCCCCGCTCGAACTGCATGCCTTCGACCAGCTCCCAGGTGGTCTGCGTCTGGCGGCCCTCTTCGACGGTGACGACGCCATCCTTGCCGGCTTTGACGAACACGTCGGCCAGCGTGTCGCCGACTTCCTTGTCGTTGTTGGAGGCGATGGTCGCCACGCGCTGGATGGCCTTCTTATCGTCGGCCTTGACCGGCTTGCTGATCTTCTTCAACTCTTCGACGACCGCCGCGACCGCTTTCTGGGCGCCGCGGCTGAGCGACATCGGGTCGGCCCCGGCGGCGATGTAGCGGAGGGAATCCTGGAACATCGCCTTGGCCAGCACGGTGGCCGTGGTCGTGCCGTCGCCCGCCACGTCGCTGGTCTTCGATGCGACCTCTTTGACGAGCTGGGCGCCCATGTTCTCGAAGGGGTCTTCCAGCTCGATGTCTTCGGCGACGGTCACGCCGTCTTTGGTCACTTTCGGGGCGCCCCACCCTTTGTCGAGCACGGCGTTGCGGCCGCGGGGTCCGAGCGTGCTGCTGACGGCGTCGGCCAGCTTGGTCACACCCTGGAGCAGACTCTTGCGGGCATCCTCATCGAAGGTGAGCAGTTTGGCCACGGAAGGCTCCTTGCGTCGTTTGAATCGAAACGGACTCACCGAGCGGCTTGCAGGGGGTGCTCGGCGTCATGCGGCGGTGGGGACTGGCGGCCCGGACAGCGGTCAAACACCGTCCGCGCGGCCGTTTTGTGCACTTTTCAACGGTTTACCGGGGCGATAAGCAATCGGCGTACCATTCTCCACAGACAGCGCAAGGAGTTTCCAGGGTTGACCTTACAGATCAAGGCGTTCGCCAGCGCCCTCGGCTCACTGCCAATTTGACAGGTTTCGCGACGCCAGGCTCGTCAAGGCTGCCAACCGGAGAAACGAAAAGCGGCATCCGATCTCCACGCCGTGGAATCGGATGCCGCCCCGCACAACTGCGTCTTTGCTGCGAATCTATTTCGTCGCTTCGCGGAACTGGAAGCCGTCCAGCGGCACGAACGCCTGTGGACGCAGACGCACCCCGGCCCGCACGGTTTTGTAGTTGATCCCGTAGGCCATCACCATACCGGACGAGAGCTCACCGACATAGATGATGCTGGACGCCGGCGAGACGCCGCCCCGTCCGGCGAGGGACGCACGGCCACCCACGAACGCATAGTGCGGCGTGGCCTTGGGATCCACCTTGAAATCGGCCGCCACGCTGTGGGCATAGAAGTGGCTGAATTTCCCGGTGCTCGGGTCGATCACCGCCCCCGAGAGCCGGCCCGTCAGGTAGTCGAGCACGAACACGCCTTCGACGCTAATCCCGATCGGCGTGGTCATGATCCCGAATTTCGCGTCCCGGTCGTTCGAGGCCGCCGCCAGCGGCTCGTGCGGCCAGAAGTACGAAATGCACAGGCCCGCCACAAGTCCGGTCGTCAGCCACAGAATCCGTGATTGCATGGTCTCTGTCTCCCTTCAATGCGAGGGGATGGTGGGAAGTGAAGTCGTCCGGCAGCAACACTCTGGCCCACCGTTAATCTAGCGGGCATCCGCCGGTCTGGCTAGGTCGGAAAGTCGGGAAGTCGGAGGTCGGAGGTCGGGAGGATTCTGTCCTTCATCCCTCATCCTTCATCCGTCCGACCTTCGACTCTTCGACCTTCAGACCTTCAGACCTTCGACCATTCGCCCCCTACGTCAGCGCCACGCCGACGATCAAGTCGTACGCCGCGTGGGCGCCGACGGTGATTCCGAAGCCGCGATACAGAAACAGCGCCGCGAAGAACACTCCGGCCATCGTGCGGAACGTGAACAGGTACAGGCCGATTGACTCCGCGCCGGGGCCGATGTGATGGGCCAGCGAGAACATCAGGCTCGTCGACAGAACCGCAAAGCCGGCGGCGACGCGGGGGGACAGTCGCGACAGCCGGAACACTCCAATCAGCGCCGGCAGCAGGCACAGGCGGAACAGCACCTCTTCGTAGATGCCGGCGCCGATGAACGTCAGCGCAACCGCCATCCGCGACGGTGCGAGCGACCCGGACGCTGCGAGCGTCCGGGTCGCTTCCGCGCGGAACAGGACCTCCCCCGCCTGCCCCGCGGCGACGAGCGCGAAGGCGAACAGCACGCTTTCGGCCAGCATGCCGGGAAACGTGTCGAACGGGACCTTCGCCGGGTGCCGCCCCGCGACGTGCCACGCCAGCAGCCCGGCCACGATCACCGCCGGGAGCAGCCACGGCTGATGCAGGCCGAATTGCTGCAACCCGCTCCGCATCCAGACGTCGGCCCCGTTCCGCAGGGTTTCCGCGCCGCCCCGCCCCAGCGACAGGACGCCGACTTCATAGACCACCAGCCACGGCAACAGAAACACGAGACAGACGAGCGGCCGCCGCGTCTGCGACCAGTAGTCGTCGGGCGGAGCGAGCGAATCGGCTGGTTTGATCGGCGGGGGCATGAAGGAGGTGAGCGGTTGTGAAAGAACGTCGTGCGCCCCTCATTCAATTGAAGAGGGGCATTTCGCACGACATGGGGACGTGCGAAATGAATTTCGCACGACGTGAAAGTGCGGCGGGGAGATGGTTTCGCGGGATTGCGATTCGTCCGGAACCGACGCATCCTCGGCGGATTCAACGGAAACCGGGAGGACGACCCGCGACAACTCGGCGTGCAGCGCGGCGACGACGTCTCCGAGGAATCCGCCAGGCGAAACTTCGTCGAAAACCGGGAGCGTTCCTTCGTGCAAGACCGACTCGACATAGCGGCTGACGACCGCGACCACGCCGTCAGCGCGCCGCGGGTCAAGCGGCAAGGCGTGGTGGCCGGCGATCGCGGCGAGGGTTTCCGTCGGGATGCGCTTCAATCCGGCCGACAAAACGGCGCCGTACCGCGGATGCTCGGCGAATGCGGCCCCGCGTCGCTGTTCCAGCAGCAGATAGCCGCAATCCTGCAACAGCGAGGCGAATAACGCAGCGGCGGTTTCCCGCGACCCGAACCCGAGCCGTTGTGCCACGCGCGCCGCCAGCCGGGCCGACGGAACGCCTACGGAAACAATCTGCGCGACCGCGTCTCGCCAGCGTTTCCGGACGGCATCCAACGCGGCGGACGAGACGTCGTTGAGCGCCGGGTCCCACAGGACCCAGAGGTGATGATCGCCATCCACGGCAGTCTGCCGCAGCGATTGCAGTAAATCAGGGAGTGTTTCGTCGTCGACCCGCGGTTCCAGCATCAGCCGTTCGCAGACGCCGGCCAGGGAGACGATGAGCCGCCGCGCTTCGTCCAGACCGGCCCGTCGCACCGCAAGCTGCCCCGTGAGCCGTTGACCGTGGCTGAGCAACCGCCGCAAGTCTTCCGGCTCGCGACTTCGCCGCAGTTCGTCGTCGATCGTCTCGGCGATGTGCCGGAGATGGCGGATCGGCCCGTCCAGCGCCTCGCCGACGACATCGGGCGAGGGTTGCCACAGCGACAGGTTCCGCAGCTCGCGGGCCCAATCGTCGAAGCGCTTCCGCAGGACGGCGAATTCCGGTCGCAGCGTGTCATCCGCCGAAGACCGCGGCGCGTCTGGCCGAGGCGGCGCTGGAAAGGGGTTCGCGCTGGTCACCGTCGTGCCGTCCATTGTGTCCCGTCCCGCGGGTTCCTCCGCTTCAGTCTGTTATCGGAGATTCGCCGCGGGCGAATCCATCGAAGGGGACAGGTCCATTTTTCGGGCGGGCGGTTCTCTTGCGAATCACGTCCTCAGCCGAAAGATGGACCTGTCCCGTTTTCGCGATCGATTCCCGGAATTGCTCAAATCGACGGGTTTCTGGCGCCGATGGGTGTTACAGGTGCTTGTCCAGTTGCGCGGTCGGGCCTAGAATCGCCGACAGGGACGAGTTCAGGAATCCGTAGGACGCGTTTTCAACCCGTCCGTGACAGATTGTGGAAACGCAATCGTCTTGACGGACGGGTTGAAAACCCGTCCTACGGGGCGACCGTATCCCCAGACGCCGCGGCAGATATGCTTACCGCTCCCGCAATCATCCCGGCTGCACCGACCGCCGCGAAGTTGGCGCGCCGAGTTGACCGCTGCGTCTGTAGCGGCCCGGCGTAGGCCGGGCGACCTTCGAGCGTTTCTTTCCCGCGCTGCCGCACCGCGTTCGCACGTTGTGAACGTGCGTTGTTCCCGGCGGCTGCGATTCCCGCGACCCCCGCTTCGTCGAATGTCGAAGCAAGAACGACCAATTTCGCGATTCGTCATTCGGGCTTCGTCGTTCATTCGTCATTCGGTTTTCGTCATTCGTCCGATTGTGGAGTCTTCCCATGGCGACCGACCTTCGCCGCAAAGAGCAGCTTCCCGAACTCACCGACCGCATCGTGGCCACGTACCAGGCGATCGGCACGATCAACCACCTCGGCCACTGTCCGCTGCCCAGCACCGAGGCGGTGATCGAGATTGCCGGCGACCTGAAGGAGATCATCTTCCCCGGTTACCGCCGCCGGCAGAACCTGCACTTCGGCAACGTCGTGTTCCACGTCGGCGACCTCGTCGACGGCCTGCACGACAAACTGACGGTGCAGATCGCCCGCGCGATGCGGCACGCCGACGACCTGCAGCGCGAGCAGCCCTGCGAGCGAAAGCGGGAGATCGACTACGAAGCGGCGGCCCAGGAGAAGACGTTCGCGTTTCTGGCGACCATCCCCCGCATTCGCGAACTGCTCGCGAAGGACGTCGAAGCCGCCTACGACGGCGACCCCGCCGCCGGCAGCCAGGACGAGATCATCTTCTGCTACCCCGGGCTGGAAGCCGTCACGATCTACCGCATCGCGCACGAGCTGGTGCAGCTCGGCGTGCCGCTCATCCCCCGCATTCTCTCCGAATGGGCCCACGGGCAGACGGGTATCGACATTCATCCCGGCGCGCGAATCGGGTCGTCGTTTTTCATCGACCACGGCACCGGCGTCGTGATCGGCGAAACGACCGACATCGCCGAGAGCGTGAAGATCTACCAGGGGGTCACGCTGGGGGCGCTGAGCTTTCCCAAAGACGAGTCCGGCAATCTGATCCGCAGCCAGAAACGGCACCCGACAATCGAGGCGAACACCGTGATCTACTCCAACGCCAGCATTCTCGGGGGAACGACGGTCGTTGGCGCGAACTCGGTAATCGGCGCGGGCGTGACGCTTACCCGCAGCGTCCCGCCGAACACGGTCGTCACGATCGAGAAGCCGTCGCTGCGGTTCCGGGAGGCAAGCTGACGGGTCGGAGGTCGAAGGTCTGAAGGTCGAAGGTCTGAAGGTCGAAGGTCTGAAGGTCGACTTTCCGACTTTCGACTTTCCGACCTTCGACTTTCGACCTTCCGACATTGCGCCGCCGGCCGTCGCTGGTTATACTGCGGCCACACCCCCCGCCCGTCCTCCCCGCGAGAGCCCGCCGCATGCCAGCCGACCCGAAGCAGACGCACGTCGTCCATCAGTGGAAGCACACCAGCCCGCTGATTTCCTGCCGGTTCGATCCGTCCGGCAAGTACGTCTTCACCACGGCCGAAGACCGGACGGTGCAACGATGGGAGCTGCCGAGCGGGAAGAAGACCGTCTTCCCCGCGGTGCACGATAGCTGGGTTCGCGGGCTGGCGTTCGTCGACGGCGGGACGACCCCGGATGGACGCGTCGGCCCGCACGCATCCAGCGGGAAGACGCTCGTCACCGGCGGGTTCGACGGCCGAATGATGTGGTGGCCGGCGACCGCCGCGAACGCCCCGCAGCCTTCACGGAAAATCGACGCCCACGACGGCTGGGTGCGCTATCTCGACGCGAGCACCGACGGCAAAACGATCGCCTCCTGTGGGAACGACCAGCTCGTGAAGCTGTGGAACGCCGCCGACGGCAAGCCGGTTCGCACGCTCTCCGGCCATGCGAGCCACGTCTACAGCGTGCTGTTTCACCCCGACGGCAAGCACCTGCTCTCAGGCGACCTGGGGGGCGAAGTGCGGCAATGGGACCTCGCGACCGGCAAGCTCGTCCGCACGATCGATGCGAAGGCCCTGCATAGCTACAACGGCGGCCAGCAGGTGCACTACGGCGGCGTGCGGAGCATCAGCGTCAGCAAGGACCGCAAGTACGTCGCTTGCGGGGGGCTGCACAAGGCGTCGAACCCGCTGGGGGCCGTGAACGAGCCGATCGTGCTGCTGTTCGACGCGAAGACCGGCAAGAAGGTGAACTCCTGCGTGGCCGCCGGCGTCCGCGGCGTCGCGTGGCGGAGCGTGTTTCATCCCGACGGATTCGTGGTGACCGGTTCCGGCGGCAGCGGCGGCGGATGGCTCCTGTTCTGGAAACCGGGCAGCGACAAGGAAATCCACAAGTTCCGCCTCCCCAACACCGCCCGCGACATGGACCTGCACCCCGACGGCCTTCAAGTCGCGACGATCCACCACGACCGCCAGGTGCGGATCAGCCGCATGGCGCCGAAGCAAAAGCCGGCGGGGAAGAAGAAAGTCTGAAGGTCGAAGAGTCGAAGGTCGAAGAGTGGAAGGTCGCAGCGTGGGACCTTTCGGCGTGCGACTTTCCGACCTTCGACTTTCGGACCTGCGACTTCTTCACCCCGCAAAGCTGTGGCCGCAGTCGCAGGATGACTTCCGCACGTGTACCTGGAGACGGCACTTCGGGCAGCGTTTGTGCCAGGGTTTGAGGGCCAGCGACGACGTCGTCTTTTTGACCGCTTTCTTCTCGTTTTTCTTGCGGGCCTTCAACCGGGCGACGCGCTTTTCGTCGCCGCGCTTCACCGCGCATTGCGGGTGGATGCCGCCGCGGGAATACGCGGCCTCTCCGCACACGGGACAACGGGCCCGCTCACGCGTGGCGATCAGCGGATCGGGTTTCCGTTTGCTCATGCCGCGTTTCCCCGCACCCCGCCTCGTTCGGTCGCGAAGGGGGACGCGCAATGCTCCCCGACCGGCAACGTGAGCGCTGATCGGAGTGAAGGTGAAATGTCGTGGCCCGGTATGTCGTGCGGAATTGATTCCGCACGAAGTGTCGATCGTGCGGAATGAATTCCGCACTCCATGCTGCACTGATGGGACAATACAGCAACGGAAACGCTGTATCAGAAAGGAGATGTCGCGAGGGGCGTTTCCCGCGGAGTCACTCGGCTCGTCTGCAGCGATGAAACTCCATCATACCGCGTCGCGGACCGAGTGTCCAACGGCGGGGCTGGGGTCGGGTGTCCAGGTGTGTGCGTCTCGAAAGTCGGTGGGAAATCTGAGACAATCGACGGTACGGGTTGACATAAACGCCGATTTCCGCAAGGGGAAAACCGGCTGACATTCTTGACCGGCATGATACCGGTTTTCCCGCGGATTGGCGTCGAGCGTGTCGGTCGGTTTCTCGGGTGATGGTGGCGGGGCCGGCCGGGTCG
>Ga0268386_10002421_pt1 | contig 13288 bp, 7 predicted proteins | sample RVTome_15_FD_200260 | JGI IMG/M metagenome (GOLD analysis project Ga0268386, IMG submission 200260) | Soil microbial communities from uranium-contaminated site in the Upper Colorado River Basin, Wyoming, United States - RVT150D86... ...
CAATGGCACTTGAGTCACCCCCCAGGTCAGAGTCGTCCGCGGGAAGGCGGACGGGTGTAGCACGTCAGATCCGCTCTGTCACGACACTCGGCTCTACGACTGCTCATCGCGGTCCGAGCAGTTCAAGCGGCGCCTGATACGTCGACTCCGCGCCGTCCTTGTCGATGATGAACACGTTTTCCATATGGCAGGGCCCGAGCGCGGCGCCGAAGTACAGACAATCGAGCGAGATCACCATGCCTTCCTCCAGCACGAAACCGCGCGAGCCCGCCACCCCCAGGTGCGGATAAGGCTGGGGCATCTCGACGGGCATGTGACCGATGCCGTGGGCCACGGCGATCAGCTTCTGCGGGGCGGGTGCCCCGCGATCGCGCAGATACTCGAACCCGGCCCGCTGCACGTCGCCCGTGTTCACACCCGGCTTCATCATGTCGATCATATGCAGGAACGTGTCCCGCACCATGTCGTGCTGCTTCTGGTATTCCGCAGTCGGCGCACCGATCGTGGCCGTCCGGTTGATGTCGATCCAGAAGCGCTCCGCGGAGCCGAGCGTCTCGATGATCACGATCTGGCCTTTCTCCAATGGCCCTGCGTGGCGTGTGCGGAACAGCTCCGGAATGAACTCGCCCGAGAAGGCCCCGCCGAACAGCATCGCGTCTTCGTCTACGGGCGCGACATCCAGACTGATCATGTACTGCGCGACATCGGACGTGAACTGGTCCCAGGTGATGCCCGGCTCGAGATGTCGTCCCGCATAGTCCATGATCTTGTCGGCCAGCTTGCCGATACGCCGGAATGACTCGAGCTCCGGGGCCGTTTTCACAACCCGCGCACGCACCATCAGGTTCAGCGCATCGCTGACGACGAGGCTATTGAGACCGAGGCTGTCGCGCAGCGTAAAGCCGGTTCGAAGATCGTCGCAGCCGATCCGGGCGCTGGCAAGTCCGTGGTCCTGCAGCGTCACCGCGATCGACGCAATCGCATGCGGCTCGCTCGCGCCACGCACGCGCTCGCCATACATTGCGAGGGCGGCGTCGGCAATCGCGCTCGCGCCGGCATCCGGATCGACCTCACGCGCCATCTCGCAGAAGTTCAGCAGCTCGAACACGCGCAACTCGTCGGCGCGGTCGGGATGCCCCCGCTGCTGCATGACCGGCAACAATGCGATCAGGGCCTCGGGCAGGCAGAGGATCACCGGCCCTTCTGCTGGCACGACTGCCGCGCAGACGGGCTCCTGCAAGCCCCAGCGCTCGAACGTCGACGCATAGCCAGTCGCGTACAGCACATCATGCGGATGGGTGAGTACTACCGCATCAAGGCCTTCGGCAGTCATGCCGGTGCGAATTCGTTCGATTCTCGGATCCACGTCATCGACCCCGCTGGTTCGGCATCCCGATCCACGATAAAAACAGTCTTGACTGACTTTTTTTTGCAGTCTATGCGACCCCGTGCCGACAGCGCAATCGAAAAAAAGCCGGGTGGCGGCGCAGCATCGCTTGTTTCCGCCGTGCGCGCTCACGGTCGCCGAGGTCCCGGGATCGCCAGATAGACGGTGCTCCAGAGCTGCGCTGCGTTCGATTCGCTCTGATGCCCGGACCGCTGTCCGAATGGCACGAGCTTCCAGCCTGCCTGCGGATCGTAGTCCCAGGACCACAGCTCGCTGGTGCGGCTATCGAACGTCGCATCGATCGCCCGCCATAGCGCCTCTTCCGCGCGCTTCAGGGCGGCGCGGGTCGTCGCATCGAGATCGCGGCGTTCGAGCTGCCGGGCAATGCCGCTCGCCGCCATCGCCTGCTGCCAGGACCAGACGACAGCGCCGTGATAGTGCTCGCGGGAGAAGCTGGCGCGGAGCTCAGGTTCGACCGCGTAGGTCGGATTGGCCACGACGATCCCGACCGGTGTCCAGAGCCCCGCCGGCAGCGGACGTTCGATATGCCCCGCAATCCGGCGCAGTTCCGCTCGTGAGGGGCTCGAGAACAGGAGCCCGAAAGCGTCGTCGCTGTGCATGATGGGCAGCGGCCGACCGCGGCGGTCGAGTGCAACCGCCGGAAAGACGACCGCCTCGTCGCCGATTGCGTTGAGCGCCTGCTCCGCCGGAATGCGCAGCGCATCCGCGTACCGTTCGATGCGCTTGCGCGCTTCTTCTGGCTCGACGGCCACCTCGAAATGTTCGCCGGCGCCGCGCCAGACGGCGAGCAGTCGTTCCGCCTCGGCCGCTCGGACTGAATCGACCAGCTCAGGCAGCTCATAGAGGCGGATCGCCGCCGCGAGCGCCGCCGGCACCAGGATCGCGTTGACGTCGTACGGGATCCGGCCACCCCCGAGCCCCTCTTCGCTGTCGCGCCAGTTGCCGACCGCGAGGTCGCCTTGCGTATGGATCAGCGTCGCAACCCCGGGCTCGGCGGCATACGGTCGCGCCGAGGCGAGAACCTGCTGGAGATTGCGTCTGACCGCCTCGGCATACGAGTGCCCCGCCGCGGTCGTCCGCGCGAGAAAGGCGGCGCGCCGCCCGGCGCCTGGGCTCGTTTCCAGGAAGTACTGAGCGAGGACAGGCGCCAGCATGAAGTCGTCATCGATCATCTTGTAGTCGTATGCGGGCGCCTGCTCGCCGCGCCACGCCGGAAATTCGCCGATGTCTTCCTCGTGGGCTACCTCCCCTGCAGGCGACAGGCGTTCCAGCACGGACCCGAGCGCGGCTTCGATCGTCCTCGGCGTGAGGACGGGCAGGAGCAGGCGCGTCGAGATCAGCGTGTCGCGGCCGAAGTAGGTCAGGAACCGCCACGAACCGGCGAGCAGTTTCTCGTCGTAGCTGAGGAAAGCGAGGACCTGGCGCGCTCGCGGATCTGCAGCAGCAGCGGGAGTGAGCAGCGCCTGCTCCGGAATGGGTGTGAGCGGCTGCTCGTCCGTGATCGCGCACAGCCGAAAGCGAATCTCGCCGGCGTCGCTCGCGAGGACGGTACCGTCCTCACTCAGGCGCGTGTCCCCCACCGGCTCGATGTCGAGCCGGTAGTGATGCTGGCCATCGGCGGAGCGCCGCGAAATACTGGCCGCGGCTGCGATGTCACGACGATGTTCAAGGCCCGCAGGGAGTCGGCGGGTATGCATGTAGTCGCGGATCACCCGGATGCTCCCGAGCACCGGTTGAGTCATCGCGAGCCGCGTACTGCCGCGTGCGACGATCGTCGCCGCAACGCCGCGGTCCGGACCGTCCCCGATCGGCGTGATCGCACCGTCGAGCGCGAACACCACCGGACGTTCGGTCGCAGCGAACCAGAGTGCGGCACCCGAGTTCCCGGCAGGAAACGCGATCACGATCCGCGGCGAGGTCCCGGATCGCAGCAGCAGGTGAGCCGCCACGGTGCCGTCGCGGAAGAAGTGATTGTCGATGTCCCCGTCACGGATGAAGAACGCCAGCGGCGACCCTCCGGGGGCCGGCTGCGCGGGCCCGGGAACGGCCATCGTGATCAGCAGCAGGGTCGTCACGATGCCGATGCGGCGCAGGACTACGTTCACTGCAGGCTCCCGGAAACAAAGCCATCGGCCCATGCTGGTGGTACTGGCGGCCGGCGAGCGGCCATGGTATTAGACCCGGCGTTACCGGAACGGATGATCATCGACTCCAACTTTGAAGCTGCAAGGATGGCAAGGTTCGCTCAACGCTGATGGGGGGGCCGAGATGCGCAAAGCACGCCACCGCGTCGTGTCCGTTCGATCCGACCGCATACCAGGGAGTCCGCTGACCGCCGCAGTCGTCGCCTCCCTCTCCCCAGGCGTTCAGGCCTGGGCGCAGCAGGATGAGCGCCGGCCGATGCTCGAGGAGGTCATCGTCACGGCGACGAGGCGCGCGGTCAACCTGCAGGACGTTCCGCACAGCATCACCGCCTTCACGACGGCCGATATCGAGCGGCAGGCCTTCAAGAATATGGAGGACTACGTGAAGGCGTTGCCGAGTCTCGCTCTCGTCAACAGCCTGCCGGGCAGAAACGCGCTCGTCATGCGCGGCATCGCCACCGGCTCGCAGGAGTTTCGGACCGACAGTCAGGTCGCCGTCTATCTCGACGAACAGCCGATGACGACGAACTCGCAGCAAGTGGACGTGCGCCTCGTCGACATCGAGCGTCTCGAGGTCCTGCCCGGTCCGCAGGGGACGCTGTTCGGCTCGGCGTCGCAGACCGGCACGCTCAGAATCATCACCAACAAGCCCACGTTCGACGGGCTTTCCGGACAGATGGACGTCTCCATCCTGACGACGAAAGATGGCGAAGAGAGCTACGACGTCACCGGTCACATCAACGTGCCGGTCCTCGACGACAAGCTCGCAATGCGGTTCGTGGGCTTCTATGCGCACGAGGGCGGGTACGTCGACAACATCCTCGGACCCACGCTCGAGGGCAGCCGCGACAACGCCGCCGTGGTCGAGGAAGACTTCAACGACTACGACAGCTACGGCGGCCGCATCGCGGCGCAGTGGCGTATCAGCAATAACTGGTCGACCCTGGTGAGCCTGATCGGACAAGAGAGCGAGGCGGACGGCTCATGGGAGACGGACCCCGAACTCGGCGATTTCAAGATCACACGGTTCTTCGAGGAATACCGCGAGGATGACTGGTGGCAGGCGTCCCTCACGGCCACCGGCGATCTGGGATTCGCCTCGCTGACCGCGAACGTGTCGTATTTCGATCGCGAGATCGCGTACGAATTCGACAACATGACCTACGAGCAGTTCAAGGACAGTTTCTTCGGGGTTTATTACGGACTCGCGCTGTACAACACGGAATACACGTTCGGCACGATCTTCAACGATCAGCACCAGGATCGGTTCTCCGCCGAGGTGCGGCTCACGTCGCAGGGAGACAGCCGGCTACGATGGCTCATCGGCCTGTTCTTCGAGGACGTCTACGACGAATGGTTCTATGGCGCGAAGAATCCCGACCTGATGTCGACGATCGGCTGGGCGACTGCGAACGCCTATGCCTACTACGCGAAGTACACAGGCGGCTATGACGTGCAGTATCCGCTGCCACCCACCGACATCGGCTTCTCGAATACATTCGAGCGCACGATCAAGCAGATCGCGGTGTACGGCGAGATCAATTTCAACCTGACGGACGCATGGACCGTCACCGGTGGCGCCCGCTGGTTCGAATACGACCGGGAAGAGCTCGACAACTGGCAGTTTCCGCAAGGTCTCCCGCCGTTCGGCAGCATCGGGACCGGCGGCACTTACACCGCCGACGGCAAGGACGACGACGTCCTCTTCAAGTTGAGCACGCAGTACCGCTTCGATCCCGATCGCATGGTGTATTTCACGTTCAGCCAGGGGTTCCGCCTCGGCGGCTCCAACAGCCAGCGCGCCGCGAGCACCGGCATCGTGCCGCTCGATTTCGAGCCGGATGAACTCAACAATTATGAGCTGGGCCTGAAGAGCGAATGGTTCAACAACACGCTGCTCCTGAACCTCGCGCTCTTCTACATGGAGTGGGACAAGATCCAGCTCGACAATGGCGGCGGCATCAATGGTCAGTGGTGGCTGCGCGGCACGGTCAACGGCCGCACTGCGGAGACGAGTGGCGCAGAGATCAACGCGACCTGGCAGGCGACGGAGAACCTGCTCCTGCAGCTCAGCGTCTTCGTCGCCGATCCCGAGTTCCCCGATGAATTCTCTCTCGCTACGGGCGAGGTCATCCCCGCCGGCACACCGATGCCGCTCTCGCCCGAGTCGAAATACTGGGCGGCCATCGACTACACGGTGCCGAATGCATTCGGATTGAACGGGAATCTGTGGTTCCGCATCGACGCGAGCTACCAGGACGCCGTGTTCAACACGCTGGAAAGTGCACGCACGAACGACCGCGAGGGGCTGATCCCGTCTTACTCGATTGGCAACGCTCAGATCGGCGTCAGTCTGACGAACGGCTGGGACATCAGTCTGATCGTGCGCAATATCTGGGACGAGGACGCCGTCAATTCGCTCGACAACGGCGGTAATGGCGAGCCGCAGTGGTTCGGCGACCCGCGCTATCAGAACCTCCGCACCTACCAGCGGCCGCGATCGGTGGGACTCAATTTCAGGAAGCGCTTCGAATAGCTCGCGCACGAAGGCTCCGTCAGTGGCACCGGCTCGGTATGACGCGATCATCATCGGGGGCGGCCACAACGGCCTCACCTGTGGGGCCTACCTCTCCAGAGCGGGCAGGAGGACGCTCGTGCTCGAGCGCCGGCCGGTCGTCGGCGGCGCCGCCGTCACCGAGGAGTTCGCACCCGGGTTCAGGGCTTCGACGTTCTCTTACGTGATGAGCCTCCTGCACCCGAAGGTCATCCGGGACCTCGGCCTGCGCGAACTCGGTCTTACGGTGTTGCCGGCGACCGACCTCTTCTGCCCGATCGGCACCGACGACTACATCGTGTTCAGCGGCGATGTGCAGAAGACGGCCGGGCAGTTCAGCCGCTTCTCGAGACGCGACGGCGCGATTTATGCGCAGTTCGACGCCTGGCTGAACGAGGCGGCCGTGATCGTGCGCAAGCTTCTGCTCGAAACGCCGATCGATCCGACGCGGCGTGACCTCCGGGCCCTGCGCGACATGCTCAGAGTCATCTGGAAGTACCGCCGGATCGGCAACACTTTTTACCGCCTCGTCGATCTGATGACGATGAGCGCGGACGACTTCCTCGCGCGCTGGTTCGAGCACAGCGTGACGCGCGCGGTGCTCGGCTACTACTGCTCGGTCGGCACCTTCGCCGGACCGAAGACACCCGGGTCCGCCTATGTAGTCATGCATCACATCATGGGAGAACACGAAGGCGCCGGTGGCTGGGGATTCGTTCGCGGCGGCATGGGCGCCATCAGCGAGGCGATTGCCGAATCCGGACGACGGCACGGCATGGAGGTGCGCACGGATGCGGAGGTCATCAAAGTGGAAGTCGTCGACGACCGGGTCTCGAAAGTGGTCACGAACGACGGCAGCGAGTACACGGCACGCGCCGTCGTGTCAAATGCGAGCTGCAAGGTGCTGTTCGACGGACTGATCGAACCCGGGCATCTGCCCGCGGAGTTCCTGAAGCGCATTCGCGACTACCGGACGTTTTCCACCGCGTTCAAGATCAACGTAGCGGCGAATTCTCCGCCGCGCTACGCCGCATTCGATGCCGCGAAGTGCGGCTTCGCCGCGCCGAATTACGTGCACATCGGCCCCGACGTCGAATACCTGCAGGCAGCTTACGAGGACGCCTGCCGGGGAACGTACTCGCGGCGACCCTTCATTACGGCCGTCGTGCCGACGATGGTCGACGATACGCTCGCCCCGCCCGGCAAACATGTCGTGAACCTCTTCGGCGGCCACGCGCCTTACAGGCTCGCCGGGCGCAGCTGGGAAGAGGCGCGGCCCGAATTCGTACGCACGGTCTTCGCGACGATCGACGAGGTAGCCCCCGGCTTCAGCGACGACATCATCGCGAGTCAGGTCCTGCTGCCGCCGGATATCGAGCGCATCATCAACACGCCGCAAGGCCACATCTTTCATGGCGAGCTCGCGCTGGAGCAGCTTTTCTTCCAGCGCCCGGCGCCGCACTATGCCGACTACCGCTCGCCGATCCGCGGGCTCTATCAATGCGGTTCGTCGACGCATCCCGGCGGCGGCGTGTCGGGCATCCCCGGCCACAACGCGGCGCGAGAGATCTTGAAGGACTGGAAGTCCCTGCCGAGGTGATCCGGATGCCCTCGAGCGATGACTGGATTGACGACTTGATCGACGCGCAAAAGCCAGGTCATTCGCTCGATCAGGCGTTTTACCGGGACGCAGCCATCTTCGAGCGGGACTGCGAGCGCGTCTTCCGCCGACATTGGTTCCTGGCCGGCCATGCGGCGGAGATTCCCGACCCCGGCGCCTATCGGCTCTTCGACGTGGCCGGGAAATCGATCATCCTCATTCGCGGCCGGGAAGGTGCGGTCCACGCGCATTACAACGTGTGCCGGCATCGCGGCAGCCGCGTCCTGCTCACACCCACCGGGAATACGCCGCGGATGCCCGAAAACTTCGCGCCTGCCGAACACGGGCTCAAGCCCTGCCACGTGCAGGTCGTCGAGGGCTTGATCTTCATCTGCCTCGCGGACGGAGCTGCACCCGACATGGACCCGATCGCTGAACAGCTCCGGCCGTTCCTGCGACTGCACGGCTTCGAGAACGCGCGGCTCGCGCATCGCACAGTTTTTCCGGTGCAAGCGAACTGGAAGCTCGCCGTCGAGAACTACCTCGAGTGCTATCACTGCAAGCCGGCGCATCCCGAGTACTGCCGCGTCGAGATCAAGGCGGACAGCATCGGCGATGGCTGCCCCGCGGCGATGACCCGCTACGACGCGCGCCATCGCGAATGGCTCGCGCACGCGGAGCGCCTCGGGACGATGCTCCCCGCATTCGGCACCGAGCTGCCGCTCGACGAGCGCCTGCCGCACACGCAGTTCGGCGCGGGCTATCGGGCGCCGCTGCGTGCATCGCATCTGACCGGCACCGAGGACGGCCGGCCGGCTGCACCGTTGATGGGCGAGTTCAAGGACTACGACGGCGGCGAGACGGCGCTCGGCATCGGCCCGTTCACCTATGTGCTCGCATACAACGATCACGCAGCGATCTTCGAGTTCGTGCCGCAAGAGGCCGAGCGCAGCGAGATCGTCACGAGCTGGCTAGTGCACGGTGACGCGTGCGAGGGCGAAGACTACGACCTCCAACGTCTGACCTGGCTCTGGACCGTGACGACCGGGCAGGACAAGTCGATCATCGAGGCCAATGCGGCCGGTATCCGCTCCAGTTGCTATGAACCGGGACCCGCGTCACTGCTCGAAGGCGACCTCACAGGGTTTCGCGAGTGGTACCTGGCCGTCGCGGGATCGCCGCACCGGCTCAAGCGACTCACCCGTTCTGGCGGCGGACGCTACTTCGGGATGTGACACCCAGTCGTGAATGCCTACGCGTACGGCATTGTGATCAGCATTGCGATCTACGTCGTCATCGGCAGCTACGCCGGACGCAAGGTCAGGCACCTCGAGGACTATTTCGTGGCGGGCCGTCAGGCGCCGACGCTGGTGGTCGTCGGCACGCTGGTGGCGAGCCTCCTGAGCACGAACGCGTTTCTCGGGGAGGTCGGCATGGCGTACGCGGGTTACGGCACGCTGATTCTGACCCTGGTCGCGATCAACGTGGCGGGGTACGTTGGCGGCGCCCTCTTCTTCGGACGCCACTTGCGGCGGAGTCGCGCCCTCACAGTGGCCGAGTTCTTCGGACGGCGGTTTGCGAGCCGCCGCGTGCAGGCCGTTGCCGGCATCACCGTCATCGTCGGCCTCGGCGCCTATCTCGTCGCCGTCACGCAGGGCGCGGCCCTCATCATCACGCAGGTGTCACCCCTCCCCTATGGCGTCGCCCTCTTCATCGTATGGATCGGCTACACGGGCTTCACGATGTACTCCGGCTCGCGCGGCGTGATCATCACTGACACCGTGATGTTCCTGCTTTTCACGATCGTGTCATTCATCGCGCTCGCATTCGTCGTCCTCGGAGCCGGCGGCTGGTTCGCCACTATCGAGGCGCTGGCCGTTCTGCCATCGAAACCGGGGATCATCGCGTGGCATGGTGCGACCGGCCCCGGTGCCCAATGGGAAACGCATGCGGACGGACTCCTGTGGGCCGTAATCCTCGGTATTGCCTGGGCGGTCGTGATTGCCGTCAGTCCCTGGCAGGCGAGTCGCTATCTGATGGCGCGCAACGAACACACGGTAATCCGCGCAGCCTGCGGCGCAGGCGGCGCACTGCTGCTCCTGTACCCAGTGCTGATGCTGTGCGGCGCCGCTATCAACCTCGGCAATCCGGACATCGAGCCCGCCGAAACCGCAATCCTCTGGGCCGCTCGCCATCTGATGCCCACTGCCGCCGGTGTGCTGCTGATCGCGGGGATCATGGCCGCCGCGCTGTCCTCGGCGACCACGTTTCTGTCGCTCGTCGGGTTCAGCGCGAGCAACGACATCGTGCAGCGAGATACGCTCGACGACCGGACGCGGCTGAGAATCAGCCGGCTCAGCATGCTCGGCATCGGACTCGCAGCGCTCGCACTCGCGGCGGCTCTGCCGCCCCGCATCGTCTGGATCACGTACTTCGCCGCCACCGTGTTCGCCTCTTCGTGGGGTCCGGTGGCGTGCATGAGCGTCTGGAGCCGGCGTATCACCGCCGAGGGCGCGTTCTGGGGCATGCTCGTCGGCCTCGTAGGCAACGTCGTGCCGAAGGCCCTGGTGCTCGCCGGCCTCATCGATCTGCCGGTGTGGGCCGATCCGATCATCATCGGCGCGGTGCTCGGCACTCTGACGATCGTGCTCGTCTCGCGCCGCGGCACGGTTACGGAAGCGGAACGACGTTACCGCAGCCGGCTGCACGAGATCCCGGAGGAGGAGCTCGATGCCGGCGAACTGAACCGCACGCTGCTCTGGCCGAATCTCCTGATCGCAGGCGGGGTCGTACTCGCGGTGCTGATGATCGTGCTCTACGCACTGCCTCACGACGCGGCCGTCCGTCCGGGCCGGCGCGAGCTGATGAACGGCGAGATGCTGCTGAGCCTCGGCTGCGGATCCGTTCTGATGGTGAGCGGGTTCGTCGCTCGCTTCACTATCCATCGATTGCGGGATCGAGGCTTCGAGCAGGAAGCCGGGTACCAGGCACCGCGATGAAAGGACTGATCGAGGCACTGATCATCGCCGCGTTACTGCCGCCTGCGGCGGTCGCGCAGGATCGCATCGAGACCGCGCTCGGGGTTCGTGCCGAACGCGACATCATGCTGCGGATGCGCGATGGCGTCAGGCTCTCGACGGACCTCTACTTCCCGAGCAATCGCGACGGCCCACTGCCGGTCGTCCTCTGGCGCACGCTCTATGGCAAGGACGATTCGTTTCGCACCGAGCCGCTCTTCGCCGAGCTGGTGCGACGCGGCTACGTCGTCGCGACGCAGGATACGCGCGGTCGCGGCGAGTCCGAAGGCGAATACCAACCCGCAGGTGGCGACCGCAACGACGGCTACGACACGGTGTCGTGGCTCACGAGTCAGCCATGGTCGAACCAGAAAGTGGGGACGGCAGGCTGTTCCGCCGCCGGGGAGGAGCAGTTGCTGCTCGCCGCGGCCCGCCATCCGCACCATGTCGCAGCGATCCCCCAGGCAGCAGCCTCCGGTTACAACATCCGCGGCCGTCCGTGGGCGTCGTTCGACGGCGGCGCCTTCGAGCTCGCGCAGACCGCGGGCTGGTTCTCCGGCGATGGCAGGGGTATCGATTATTCGATCCTGCCGATCATCGACATCCTGAAGAAAGCCGGCAGGCCGCCGTCGCATTACGAACGCTTCGCCTCGAGCAATCCGCAGGGCGAGTACTTCCTGAACCTGGAGTGGGTCCGTCCGGGCGATCGGCTCGATGTTCCGGCGCTCTTTTTCGATTCCTGGTACGACTACGGCCCGGCCGAGACGCTCGCGCTCTTCAATGTCCTGCAACGGGAATCGCCAGGTGTAACGGCGCGCAGCAATCAGTTCGTCATCATCGCTCCGGGCACGCACTGTGGTTACGCAAATGCAGCAGCGAGGACGATCGTTGGTGAGCGCGATCTGGGCGATGCCCGCCTCGACGTTATCGGCCTGCAGCTGCGGTGGTTCGACTACTGGTTGAAGGGCATCGACACCGGCGTCACCGACATGCCGCGCGTCCAGTACTACGTGATGGGCAGGAACCAGTGGGCAAGTGCCGCCGCCTGGCCGATTCCCGGCACGCGCTTCATGAAGCTGTACCTCGGCAGCGAGGGCGGCGCGAACAGTCGTCGCGGCGACGGCGTCTTGTCGTTGAACCCGCCTGCCGGCGCGGCCACGGATACGTTCCTGTATGACCCGGGGACACCGGTGCCGTCAGTGGGCGGGCATTCGTGTTGCACCGGGACGGACAAGGAGTCCGGCGCCTATGATCAGTCCGGGATCGAGCTGCGCGAGGATGTGCTCGTTTACACGTCTGACGCGCTCGACGCAGGCCTCGAGGTCACCGGCCCGCTCGAGCTGATTCTGCACGTGTCCTCGTCGGCGCCCGACACCGATTTCACGGCTAAGCTGGTTGATGTCTATCCGGACGGCCGCGCGTTCAACGTACAGGAAGCTGCGCTCAGGATGCGCTACCGGGAGGGATTCGATGCCGACCTGCGCATGCGACCGGGCGAGATCTACCGGATCCGCCTCGATCTGCATGCGACGAGCAACTACTTCGGACCGGGCCACCGCATCCGACTTGAGGTTTCGAGCTCGAACTTCCCGCGCTGGGATCGCAACCTGAATACGGGCGGCCGGAATTACGATGAGAGCGAGTTCGCGACGGCCAGGAACGCGGTCCACCACTCGGCAACGCGTCCCTCGTACCTCGTGCTGCCGATCGTGGATGGGACACGAGAGATCGATCCATGAGGCAGCCCTCGCCCCAATCGTCCGCCCGGCAGCAAAGTGTCGCCGCAGCGATCGCCGCGATGCGCGCCAACCGACCGCTCAGGGCCGAGGAGATCTGCCGGGACTACCTCCTCGCGAATCCCGGCTGCACGGATCACCTCCGTCTCCTCGGTCATGCCTTGATGAAGCAGAACCGGCTGGACGAGGCCGAGGAATGGTTGCGCCTCGCGCTCGCGCTCGATCCGGCCATGCCGCAGCTGCATGAAGACGTCGGCAGGGTGCTGTATCTGAAAAAGCACTACCAGGATGCCGTCACATATTTCGAGAAAGCCATCCGCCTCGATCCGCGGCGGCCGCAACCCCACAGGAAGCTCGGTGAGGCGCTCGCCGCGCTCGGTCGGGGACGGGATGCCGACGCATCCTTCGAACAATTCTTCGAACGGGTGCCCGACAAGGGTGCGGCGGCGCGCGGTGCGGATCACCTGCGGGCCGGCCGCGTCGAGGAAGCGATCGCCACCCTTCGCGAGGCGCTCAGGACCGATCCCGACAACGTGGAAGCGCTGTATGTCCTCGCGATCGCGTGTTGGCGCAACAAGCAACAGTTATCCGATGCGGAGGCGCTGCTCCGGCGCGCGACCCAGCTCGCACCGACGTACACGATCGCCTGGATAAACCTGGGGGCCGTGCTCGTCGAGCAGGGCCGGCACGTTGAGGCCGTGGAGTGTTACACGCAGGCCACGCGACTCGCTTCGCAGAACGCGAGCGCCTGGGGCGGCCTCGGGAACGCCGAAGCGATGGCCGGTTATCCGGACAGGAGTGCGGCGGCGTTCGCGCGTTCGATCCAGCT
>Ga0268386_10002423_pt1 | contig 13283 bp, 15 predicted proteins | sample RVTome_15_FD_200260 | JGI IMG/M metagenome (GOLD analysis project Ga0268386, IMG submission 200260) | Soil microbial communities from uranium-contaminated site in the Upper Colorado River Basin, Wyoming, United States - RVT150D86... ...
GCGCGCTGACCGAGGAGTCGAAGCTCGAGGAGTCGATCGACACCGAGGTCCGCAAGACGCTGTCCTCGTACTCGCGTCACATGCCCGAGGGCAGTCGCGAGTGGGAGGTGCTCTACCAGAAGACGCGTGAGGAAGTCTACCGGCGCAGGTTCCGGCTGTGACCAGACTGGTCGTCGGCATCACCGGCGCCAGCGGATCGATCTACGGCATCCGGCTCCTCGAGATCCTGCGAACCACCACCGACATCGAGCTGCATCTCGTGATCTCGGCGGCCGGCAAGCGGACGCTGGTGGAGGAGACCGACTACAGCGTCGCTGACGTCGAGGCGCTGGCCCACCACCGGTACGACGTGAAGGATATCGGCGCCACGCTCGCGTCCGGATCGTTCCGGACGAGCGGAATGGTCATTGCGCCGTGCTCGATCAAGACCGCGGCGGCCGTGGCCGCGTGCTACGCCGACACGCTGATGGCCCGGGCTGCCGACGTGACGCTCAAGGAGGGCCGACCGCTCCTCATGCTCGTGCGTGAGACCCCCTTGCACCTGGGCCATCTGCGCGTGCTGACCTCGCTCGCCGAGATGGGGGCCGTCGTGCTGCCCCCGATGCCGGCGTTCTACAACCGGCCAAAGGGCCTGGACGATATCATCAACCATACCGTGGCGCGCGTGCTCGACCGGCTCCAGCTGCCCCAGGCGCTGGTCGGTGAGTGGCAGGGGACGAGCCCGCGGGGCGCGAGGAGCACCGGTGGTTGACCTCTCGGTGGTCATTCCCGTCTACAACGAGGAAGAGAGCCTGCCCCACCTCTGGCCGGAGTTGCGCGCCGTGCTGGAGTCGCTGGGGCTGGCCTTCGAGGTGGTGTTCGTCGACGACGGCAGCCGGGACCGTAGCGCCGAGCTGATCCGCGAGCTTCGAGAAGCCGATCCACGCGTCCGCCTGGTGCGGCTCAAGACCAACGCGGGCGAGACCGCGGCCACCGATGCCGGCTTCAAGACGGCGCGGGGGCGGCGGGTCGTCACGATGGACGCGGATCTCCAGAACGACCCGCACGACATCCCCGTGCTCCTCTCGCACCTGGACCGCTGGGACGCGGTCACCGGCTGGCGCGTCAGCCGGGGCGACGGCGACACGGCGCTGCGCCGGGTGTCCTCGCAGGTGGCGAATCGCGTGCGCAACTGGATCAGCGACGAGTCGATCCACGACAGCGGATGCACGTTCCGCGCGTTTCGTCGCGAGTGCCTCCGCGGGCTCGTTCTCTATCGCGGCTTTCACCGCTTCCTCCCCACCCTGCTCCGGATGCGCGGCTATCGGGTCATCGAGGTCCCGGTCCGCAACCGGCCGCGGCGGTACGGCGAGTCCAAGTATGGCGTTCTCAATCGGGTCTTCGTCGCGACCACCGATCTGCTCGTGGTCCGCTGGATGAAGAGCCGCCTGCTCCACTACGAGGTCGCGGAGAACGTGGGCGGTGGGCTCATCGACGAGTAGTCGTCGATGAACGTCCTGCTCGTCGGTCTCGGTCGCTGGGGTGAAGAGCACCTGCGCGTGCTCGCCCGGCTCGGCGCGACCGTGTGGGCGGCCGATCTCAGCGCCGCGCGCCGGGCGCGGGCGGTGGGCCAGGGGGTGGCCGCCGACCGCGCCGTCGCCGACTTCCGCGACGCGCTTCCGCACGTCGAGGCCGTCGACATCGTCACGCCGGCCGACAGCCACCGTGCGGTGGCCGAAGCGTGCCTGGCCGCCGGCCGCCACTGCTTCGTGGAGAAGCCACTCGCGGTATCGGTCGGCGACGGCCGGACGGTGGCAGCGGCCGCCCGGGCGGCAGGCCGGGTCGTCCAGGTCGGCCACATCTTCCGGTTCCATCCGGTCACCGCCGCGCTACGCGCGGCTCTGGCCGACGGTCGGGTGGGCGCCGTGCGCTATGCCACCGGGCGCTTCTCTGGCTTCAAGCGGCCACGCGTCGACGTCGGCGTCACCCACACCGACGCGATCCACTATTTCGACCTGTTCGCGCACCTGCTCGGCCGCCCGGCGACAACGGTGACATCGGTCCAGCGGGACTATCTCGGGCGCGGCCTCGACGACATGTCGTCGACCACGGTCATCTACGGCGACGTGCCGGTCTTCGTGGAGGCGAACTACTTCGTGCCGGGCACTCATCGCGACTGCGTGATCGTCGGCGAGCGCGGGACGCTCGTCGCCGACTACGGCGCCTCCACCGTCACGCTGCACGCCGGGACGCACCAGCTGCGCCAGGGGGTGTGGGAGGCGCTTGACGCCGGCAAGGAGGAGTTGCCGGTTCGCGGGGAGGAGCCGCTCCGGCTAGAGCTGACGGCGTTCCTCGAGGCCTGCCGGGGCAGAGGGGAGAACCCCGTGCCCGCCGAGGCCGGGGTGCAAGCGCTGGAGATCGTGGAAGCCGCGGCGCGCTCTGCCCGCCTCGACCGACCCGTGGCCGTCGTCGAGATCCGCTGACGGGGCCCGAGCTCGGTTAGGAGGGCAGGATTAGGCGCGTTGCGGCGCTGGTCGTTCTCGTCCTGCTGGGGCTCGCTGCGGTCGCGCCGCCCGCGCCGGCCGGGCAGACGTTCCCGGGGCCCCCGACGATCGAGCAGCTTGCGCGTCGCGCGGATCTGGTCGTCGTGGGGGAAGTGATCGGCGCCGTCGGCGAGTGGGATGCGGCGCGCGCCAACATTCACACCCGCGTCGAGCTGTCCGTCGCCGAGCTGCTGAAGGGCGCTGCCTCGTCACCGGTGACGTTCACCCAGCTCGGCGGTCGCGTCGGCGGCGAAGCCAGCGCGGTGGCGGGCGCCGTCGCGTTTCAGCCTGGCGAGCGCGTGCTGGTGTTCCTCACGCGCCGGCCCGACGGATCCCTCGGGCTGACGGATCTTTCCCACGGCGCCTTCTCACTCGCCCGTGACGTGGCCACGGGCCGTGATCACGCGCTTGGAGCCGCGGGCGCCGACCGCTTCGAGCTGGATCACGTGCGCACGCGGATCCGGCGTGCGCTCGACGGTCGGGGCTAGCGCATGCGCGATCGGCCTGGCCCGGGGTTCGTCCTCCCGGCGCTCCTGCTGCTCGGCGTCTGGCTCGCGCTCCTGACGGCCCCGGCGATCGCGGGCATCGTGATCCCGATGGACGACGGCGACCTGATCCGGGGCGCCGACGTCATCGTCCAGGGCCGGGTCGCGCGCATCGAGAGTCATCGGGACGTGTTCGGCGCGATCCAGACCTACGTCACCGTCGGCCTCGACGAGGTGCTCAAGGGCGACGTGGCGGGACCCGAGGTGACGATCGTGGAGATCGGCGGCACCGTCGGCGACCGGACCTACTGGCTGTTCGCCAACCCGGAGTTCGTCGTCGGAGAGCGGGTGCTCCTGTTCATGGATCAGCGCGTGGATGGCACGCTGCGCACGTATCATTTCTACCTCGGGAAGTTCTCCATCGTGACCGACCCGCCCACCGGGAATCTGACGGCCGTCCGCGGCGTTCCGCCGCGGGTGACGGCGAGGTCGATCGCCGCGGCGGTGGCGGCACCGGCCGGCGACGTCGCCCGCCCCCTCGACGACTTCAAGCATCAGATCCATCGCCGTGTCGGCGAGCCGCAGCCCTTCATCTCGAGGGCGCGTCCCGTCCTGCCGTTCAGGTCGGCTGCCGTGCCGGCCTCCGGGGCGAGCGAGCAGCGCCAGGAGTTCAGGTTCATCGGCGACCCGAATCCGCCTCTGCCCGTCAATCCCGCGCGGACGCTCGTGCGCTGGCGGGAGCCCGATCTCAACCAACCGGTCACGATGCGTGTCAACGCCACCGGCGAGCCGACGGCCCCGACCCTGGGAGTCGCGCAAGCTCGAGCGGCGATGAAGACCTGGAGCCGGGTGTCGACCTCGTCTTTCCGGTTCGCCGAGGGTCTGCCGACGAGCGCGGGCGGCTTCCAGGCCGGCGACGGCATCAGCGCGATCTCCTTCCGGGACCCGCTCGAGCAGATCCCCGACCCGGTCAACTGCAGCGGCACGCTCGCCATCGCCGGCATCAGGGTGCTCAACGAGCCAACGATGGTGGTGAACGGCCGGACCTTCTACCGGGCGCTGCAGGGCGACGTCGTCGTCAATAACGGCTGGGAAGCTTGCGGCATCTTCTACCAGGACTTCGAGAACCTCACGGAAGTCCTGGCCCACGAGCTGGGCCACGTGCTCGGCCTCGGGCACTCAGCGGACAGCACCATCGATCCGATCAGCGGGGTCAGCGGTGCGACGATGGAGCCGGTCGCGCACTTCGACGGCCGGGGCGCGGTGCTGCACGCCGACGACAAGAGCGGCGTGACCTTCATCTATCCGGGGCGGACGCTGATCGTCCAGAGAACGGGAAGGGGCAGCGGGACGATCACGAGCGGAAGCGATGGGATCGACTGCGGCACCGAGTGCGTTGCGGGGTTCGCCGTGAACAGCTTCGTCGCCCTGACCGCGACGCCCAGCTCGGGGTCGGCCTTCACCGGCTTCGTCGAAGCCGGCTGCGAGAGCCCCGTCCTCATGAGCGTGCACCGCACCTGCACCGCCCGGTTCGAGTCCGCCCCGGATCTCGTCGTCAGCGCCATCGCGGGCCCCGCGATGGCGGGCCCGGGCACGGCCGTCGTCATCGAGAATACGGTGCGGAACAATGGAACGACCGCCGGCCCGTTCAACGTCGGCTTCTATCTCTCGAGCTCCTCGGCCGTGACCACGCGGCACCGACAACTCGCAACCCGGCGGGTCGGCGGGGGGCTGGCCACCAACGCGACCACCGCGGACGCGACCCGGGTGCTGATCCCGGCGGACGTCGCGCCCGGGAGCTATGTCCTCGGCGCCATCGCCGATGTCGACGATGAGGTGGACGAGGGGGCCGGCGAGGGCAACAACGCGGCCGCCACCGCGATCCTGATCGTCCGCCCCGACCTGGTCGTGACCAGGCTCACGGCGCCGGCGCAAGCGGGTACGGGGCTTCCGATGACGGTCCACAGCGCCGTGAAGAATCAGGCGACGGTGGCTGTCACGGCGCCGGCATCGACGGTCGCGTTCTATCTGTCCACCGACGCCCGGCCCGGCGGCGGCGTCCGCCTGGCCGAAACGCGGGCCGTCCCGGCGCTCGCCAAGGGCCGGACCTCGACAGGAGCCACCCGCATCACGATCCCGTCCGACACGCCGCCGGGGACCTACTTCCTGCTCGCCGTCGCGGACGATCGGCGGGTGGTCGACGAGTCCGACGAGGGCAACAACGCGCGCGTCGCTGCGAGGGCGATCGCCGTCAAACGGCCGGACCTGACGGTGCGGTCGGTCACGACGAAGCCGGCCCGGGGAGTGGCGGGGATGAACGTGAAGGTGAGACACGTGGTGCGCAACGTCGCGGCAGCCCCGGCGCACGCTCCAGCCTCGACGTCCCGCCTCGTCCTGTCCAACAACACCGCGCTCGGTGACGCCGACGACGTCGATCTCGGGCCCGTGGCGGTGGCCGCGCTCGCCGCCGGAGCCCATGCCGCCCTCACGACGACGGTGTCGATCCCGGACGGCACGGCACCGGGGCGGTACTGGATCTACGCCGTGGCGAACGACGGTGGGTTTTCGGAGGCCGCCACCGAGAACAACGCGGCGCGCACCACGCGGCCGCTCACGATCGGGCCCGACCTGCTCGTCACTGCCGCCAACCCCTCGAAGACGGCGCCGGCGCCGGGCATGACGGTGAAGGTGACCACTACGGTGGCGAACCAGGGCGGAGCGACGCCGGCAGACTTCGAGGTCGGAATCTACCTGTCGGTGAACGGGACGCTGGATGCCAGCGCCGACACGCTGCTGGCGGCGCGCCGGGTGACGGGAGGCCTGGCGTCGGGAGCGCGGTCGGGCCCGATCGTGACGCCGGTCGTGATCCCCTCGACCGCATCGCCCGGCACCTACTTCCTGATCGTGCGCGCCGACGCGGGCGGGGCGCGGACGAGCGGCGAGGTGCTCGAGGCCGACGAGACCAACAACACCCGGGCGACGGCAGCGATCCGGATCGTCAGGCCCGACCCGACGGTTCCGTCGGTGTCATCGGTGAGGATGCCGTGACGCGCCGACCATGCAGAGCGGTTGACCTTCGTTCTGATCCGCCATAACGTCCTGACATGGACCGTCGTCGTCTCTCGCTGACCTCGCTTTTCGCCGAGCCGTTCGCCGCTCGGGCGCAACAGGCCGTGAGCATGTCTACCGTGGGCGGGCTGAGTCCGGGGGGTGTCGTCAGAGCTCAGAGAGTTTGTGGATGCGGGGGCGCAAAGGACGGCAGGTGGAACTGACGCTCGCAGCCTGCCGCTTCAGCACGGCGCTCGCCGCGGTGATCCTCGCCGTTCACGGCGCTCCCGTGACGCTCGCGCACGGCGAGACCCCGCCGGCAGTTGTCCTGAATCAGGACAAGATCGATTGGCTCACCGCCGAGGCCGACGCAGCAGCACACGCTGTCGACGCCGAGGTCGAAAGGCCGCTGACGCAGCAGCGTGAAGCACTCTACCGGGGCATGCTCGCGCGCGGGGCGGAGCTGATCCGTGTGATCAATACCATAGAGGGCAGATTGCCGAGGCTCAAGGCCCGGGTGAATGAGACGATGACCAAGGCAAACGCTGCCCTCGAGCGAATCGCAAACGGGAAGCTGCAGATCGGCATGAGCACCGAGCAGGTACGCGAGAGCCGCGGCGGGCCGTCACGCATTTCGCTCGTCACGACGGCCACCGGAGTGCGGGAGCAGTGGCACTACGGTATGACGGTCCTGTCATTCGACGACGGCAACCTCGTCGAGATCCTGCTCATGCTCACGGTCGAGTGAGCGGGAGTGCGCCCCCCGCCCCCCCTCCAAGCCCCGAAATAGTGTTGTGACCACTGGGACAGATGTCGTCCCCGCGGAAGGGGTTTCCTCCCTTCGAGGACCAGACCATGATGTCCAGATTTTCGGGCATCGCGCCCTGAGGCGCGATTGTCCTGAAATGCGGACATCCAGCTGTCATGCTATAATGTCCGCAAATGAAGACATCTCCCAGGCGGCCTTTCGAGGACCGCGACACTTCCTTCCGCATCTATACGGCCGATTCACTCGGCGCCGCGATCAAGCACTACCGCCAGGAGGCTGGGTTCTCACAAGCTGAACTGGCTCAACGCTCGGGGCTTAACCGAACGTATCTCTCTAACCTAGAGCAAGGAAAGCAGACAGAGCAGCTCCGTCGGCTGGTGCGCCTTCTTAAAGAGCTCGGCGTGAGGATGACCCTCCAGAAGGCGGCCTGGTGATGGCCGACGCCCTCGCCGTCTGGCTCAACGACACCAAGATCGCGGTTATCGAGCAGGAGCGCAACCGACTCAGGCTGTTCTACACAGAAGAGGCACTTGAGAGATTCGCACTGGGCGTTCCATTTCTCTCATTGTCGCTTCCCATCGCAGAGCGCCGCTACCCCAACGGAATAGTGCGTGCGTTTCTCGACGGCCTGCTTCCAGAGGGGGACGTCCGCCGGGCGGTCGCTGAGCAGCTGGATATCCGCGCGACAGACACGTACGCGCTCATTCGAGCGCTCGGGCGTGACTGTGCTGGCGCTCTTGTGATCCAGCCCGAGAACGAGGCCGCGCCGCCGCGACCGACGACAGAGACTGCCGAGCCGCTTACAGATCATGAAGTAGCCGAGCTTGTCGCGAATCTTCGTAACGCTCCTCTTGGCGTGAACGCTCGAGTCCGCATGTCTCTCGCAGGCGTGCATGAGAAGCTGCTGCTGACACGGATGCGGGACGGGTTGTGGGGGCGTCCGGTCAACGGTACGCCTTCAACACACATCCTCAAGCCGTCGATTGCCCAGCACCCTAACACCGTTGAGAACGAAGCATTTTGCATGCGACTCGCGCGACATCTTCGACTACCAGTTGCTGCCATCGACACCATCACGATCAACGGTCGCAAAGCGATTATCGTGGAGCGCTATGATCGCGTCGTGCACCCTGACCGGTCGGTTGAACGCATCCACCAAGAAGACTTCTGCCAAGCGCTCGGGATACCGCCAGATAAAAAATACGAGCAGGACGGCGGTCCATCGCTTAGTAGGATCGCCGTGATCACTCAAGGAGTCGCCGGATCGGCGTCCTTGGAGACACTACTACGTGCGGTGACGCTCAACGTGCTTATCGGAAATGGCGATGCCCATGCGAAAAACTTTTCGCTGCTACACAATCCTTCTGGCGCCCTCAGCCTCGCTCCACTCTATGATCTCTTATCGACTCTCGTGTACAAGGACGACCGCCTCGCCATGTATATCGATAGTGTCCGACGGACGAACCGCGTGACTGCCGATCGGATCATCAATGAGGCTGCGGAATGGGGGCTACCAAGATCCCGGGCCGCGCAGATCATTGCGGACGTCCTTGATCGCGCTCCTGCCGCAGTTGAGGCCGCACGCGAAGAAACAGAAGATGTCCCCGGCGATCTTCTGCGAGTGGTCGAAACGCAATCCGATCAGCTCCGCAGTTCCTTCGACCGGCGCTCGACTCACACGCGATCTCCGGTTCAAGCGCCGGCGCGGAGGAAACGGTAGCGCAACAAGCGTCCATAGCCGCCGGCCCTGCCCCGAGTTGGCCGTTATTAATAACACACCGGACCGCCTAAGAATCTGCAACCGACAGGCATCAATCACCACCAGCCAGCCGCACAAGGATCGACGTCAAATCCTTGTCCGGCGGCTCATGGAGCTGGTGCTTGGTCCCATCCTTCTCGACAACAATTACGACACCGCCTGGAAGACCTGGATCTCTTGTCGTCCGGACTTTGGAGCCACGCGTATCCACGATGACGCCCGCGCGCCACTGACGCGACAGTCGCGCGATGACGCTGACGAGAGCGTTACTACGCTTCGGCCCTCGCCTGCCGCTTGCGTTAGCCCGATCTCTTGTCAGCGATGGTGCGTGCGGGTTCCTGGCGCTTTCCGCCGCGGCGCGATCGCGGAGATTAGTTCGGGCATGCTGTGCCGGACGGGGGCGGAGAGGCTCCGGGGCCGCCAGCTCCCAGAGCGGTCAAGCTCGCGGTCGAGGTCTCGACGAAGCTGCCCCAGACAGCCTCGAGCTCGACCCAGGCGGTGGCGATGTCCACGGCGCGGAGGGTACAGAGATAGAAGCCCCGCGTGCTGCTGCCAGTGGGCGACGAGATCGAACTGCAGATACCCCGGCCCGGGGTCGTCCCGGTCGTGAAGGTGCGGATTGGGATCACGTGCCGCAGCCAGGTGCCGAGGCGGGTCGTGCTAAGGCCGCGCGGGGGCCGGGTGGCGCGCGCGGGGGCGAGCAACCGCCCCAACGTGGCCGGGCTCACGTGCCGCACGAGCTTGTCGACCTCGGGCGGCACGAGCAGTTCGCCACCGAAATTTTGATGCGTTGCGCGAGATTGCGTTCCGGGGAGGCGCCGCCTAAACTGCGGGAGGAGATGGTGCCGAAGCGGGGACTCGAACCCCGACACCCTTGCGGGCACTAGACCCTGAATCTAGCGCGTCTGCCAATTCCGCCACTTCGGCACGGGCGAGGCCCCATGATACCGGCCGCCCCCGGCAAGTCAAGAGAACAGGATGACCGAAGACCGAGTCGTCGCCACCAACCGCCGAGCGCGGCACGAGTACGAGATCCTCGAGACGCTCGAGGCCGGGCTGGTGCTGCGGGGGACTGAGGTCAAGTCGCTCCGGACGGGGCAGGTGAACTTCAAGGACTCCTACGCCACCGTCCGCAACGGCGAGGCCTGGCTGCTCGGATGCCATATCAGCCCCTACAGCCATGGGACGGACGCCAACCACGACCCCGAGCGCGACCGCAAGCTGCTGCTGCACGCGCGAGAGATACGGCGGCTGGTCGGCAAGATCGCAGAGCGGGGGCTGACGGTCGTCCCGCTCAAGCTGTACTTCAAGGCCGGACGCGCTAAAATCGAGATAGGGCTGGCGCGCGGCAAGAAGCTGCACGACAAGCGCGCGGCCCTCCGCGAGCGGGAGACCCGCCGCGAGATGGACAGGGCCGTCCGGGCGGGGCGCTGACGAACACCTTCACGAATGGGGGCGACAGGTTTCGACGGGGATTTCTGAGGCTCAGGCTGCGTCTCGAGGTTTCTCACCCCTCGTTAATAAGTGAGAACTTCTAGCTGCCAACAACCAGCTAGCCCTGGCGGCCTAACAACCGCCAGTGTCGGCCAGGTCGAGCCATCAGGGCCTGGGAACCGGCATCATATTCTGACGGCTGGCCCCGAACTTCGCCTCAGGGGAAGGGCGAGACAAATGAGGCTGGCCCCGCGGCCCTCCTGCCGGATGGAGGACCGAAGGGCGAGAGAGCAGCAAGATAAACCGGCTATCGACGTAGACGCCTGCAGCTGAGGGTTTCCGGACGTGGGTTCGATTCCCACCGCCTCCACCATCGCAACCAATGCGAACCGCCCTCCGGGCCTCGACGAGGTCGAGGACCTGGAGGGCGGTTTCGGCTTGGTAGTAAGACCTGCCGACCTCGGGAACGACCGGGACTAACCGGACTGGTCCCAGCACTCGGCGAAGCACGAGCGCCGACCCCCGTCGCCTCCGCCGGCCCATCACCATTGGCGAGGTACAACGCGCTGTTGCCTACACGTTGAATCCGGGATGCGTGGCGAACGCGTTGTTGAGCACCTTGTTCGCGATTTGCCGGCCCAGGGTCTTCAACGCCGACGTCGTCCGGGCGCCTTCGATCCCGTACCATGCGGCGTAACCCGCGTCGAAGGTCCAGGCGCCCTGATAGTCCCAACTCGAATCGGCGCCGCTCATGCCGGCGCCGAATATCGAGCCGGCGGGAAAGTTGGCGTTGTGGGGCTTGCCTCCCACATGACGCGCTTCGTGGCACAACGCCGACGTCCGTTCGGGTACCGGCAGGTTGAAGAAGAAACCCAGATAGAGTTCCACGGTACCGCCGCTTTCGCTCGCATCGGCACTACCATCGCCACACTTGGCGCGCAGATCATCGATGCTCTCGCGAACGAACCGCCGGCCCCACTGGAGAATGTTTTGCGGCGCCTCCCAGGAGTCGTTCTGATAATCCTGCGCGGAGTAGGTCAGGGCGTAGCAGGCATTGAACGTCCTCGCCAGAGGGAGGTTCGTATTACAGGCGTCATGCCAGCCCCACCCGTTCTCCCAGTACGCTTTGTTGCCGGTGAATCCGTATGTGTACCAGAAGTAGTCGATCATGTCCTCGCGGCACAAGTCCTGGGCGTACCAGTTGTCGCCGCTGACATTCTTGTCCGGAATTGGTGGCGATGAGCACGTGGCCATTCTGCTATCCCTTCTTGCTGCTGCGCGGGCGCACGCGTTTCGCCGACCGTTCGCGCTTTGCACTGACGCCGGCACGGACGCCGCGCCGCAACGGTGTCTCTTCAGAGGCTGGCCGAGATTTCGGTGGGGGGCCAGCATCGGCTGACGCCGGTCTCGGTACGATGGCCTGTTCCGGCGGCGACTTCGCGGGGAGGAACCGATGTCCCTCGATGGCTGGAAGCTCGCGCGGATGCACACGGCGGACGTCGACCATCCAGTGATCGGATTTCGCCATGCGTCGGAGAAGCGCCTTGCGACCTCCGGCTCCTTCCTGCGCGAGATATGCCTGTGCGGCGGCGATCTTCACGGACCGTACAGAGTGACGTGCGTACTTGAGGAGCACATCTCGTGCCTCGGTGCTGCCGGCCGCGGCGAGGCGCCCAATGGCTTCGACCGCTGTGGTGCGGACGACGACCTCTCGGCCGGCAGTACTGCTGTGAGGATCGGGTGAGCTCTCCGGGGGCATTGGCGACGAGACGATTCGATCGAGCAGACTCAACGCTCGAGGATCCTGAAGATCGTGCAGGAGTTGGACCACACCCCACCGGTTGACGTACTCGTCGTCGAGTGCGGCAAATTCACGGCCGAGCGCCTCGATCGCGTCTTCTCCCGCCTCGCGCACGGCGGCGAGCGCCCGCTGGTACTTCGGCTCGGCATCCTCGCCGAAGCCGTTCATCCGTTGTACGGCTTCCTGGAGCAGCGCCTTGAGCGCTGGGGACTTCACACGTTCGAACAGCGTTGAATGAGTTGTGCGCTTGGTCAACTCGTCGGCCGGAACAAGTCGTGGTGCGTCACTCATCTCCATCACCCCGCACTCGTGACTGTTGGCTTCGAGGGCCCAGTGGGCACGTCAGGGATTCGCGCCGCTCGGTCGCCGCCACGATACGCCAGCGCTCGGGTTGCGGCAACAGGAAGGCGTCCGAGTGATTCAAGTGATAGGGCGGGGAAGGCGTTGACGCATCGCGGCGAGTCGTCTAGCTGACGGTCTTATCGGTGACGCCCAGCGCCCTGGCGATGGCGACCGCGGACATCCCGAGGCGGCGTAGCGCAAGAGCCTCTTTGGCGATAGCCTGATAGGCGAACGGACCGCCGGTCTCGGTCAGCGCGAACTCGATCGGCATCTCGGCCACGGTGCGAATTGGTTGCGACCTCGTCAGCTCGGAGTAGGAACGATCTGTGATCCGGATATCGGCGCTCTTCCTGGCTCTGACGTTCTGCGCGGCCTGTGTCGCGCCGACCGGGCCGACCACGCCGCCCGGCCCCCTCTATCCCCTCGTGAGCGGCTGGGAGCAGCACGCGAGCATCGAGTTCCAGGCCTCGCCGCGCGGCGACGGCGCCGTCGTCTGGGGGTATCTGCAGACGGCCTCACCGTACACGTTCCATCGGATACGGGTGCTGGTGGATGCGCTCGATGTTTCCAACCAGATCATCGCCCAGCAGATCGCGTGGGTCCCGGGGACGCTGGGCTGGCCGAGCCGACTGTACTTCGAGGTGGCGATGCCCCCGGCGCCGGGCTACCGGGTCCAGGTGTTCTCCTGGGACCGTCTGGAATCGGATCGCGGTCGTGGCCGGTGGTGGTAGACCGGAGCTCCGGGGGATGAGAGAAGAGAGGTTCGTTGGGTATTTTCGCCTCGTCGAGGCCTGCGCGGAGCCTGGCTGTCCGGTCTGCTGGTGCGTCATCCGCGAGAGCCGAAGCCACCTCGGCGCTCTCCTGTACGAGCAGGTGACGGATCCCGACACACGCCGCGCCGTGCGTGCGTCGTGGGGCTTCTGTAACTGGCACACCTGGATGCTTCCCGAGATCGAGCAAGGGAAGTTCGGCTCCGCGATCATCTATGAGGATCTTGTCCGCGTGGCGCTGGAGCAGACCGAGCGCCTCGGCGATGGAGTGGGCGCTCCACGGCGTCCTGGGTGGCTCGCCACCCTCCTTCGCCGGCCCCGCCGCTCCACCACCGGGAGAATTCACCGGGAAC